>Ga0068864_100000398_pt1 | contig 37653 bp, 34 predicted proteins | sample KBSSwiS72_FD_66586 | JGI IMG/M metagenome (GOLD analysis project Ga0068864, IMG submission 66586) | Switchgrass rhizosphere microbial communities from Kellogg Biological Station, Michigan, USA - KBS Switchgrass S7-2 | ecosystem: Host-associated > Plants > Roots > Rhizosphere > Soil ...
GAATTTTGTGCTGCAGCCGCCAGCGCACATCATGAGCACCAACAGCAACAACAGCGGGGCCGCGTTGCTAACCGGTTCATCTTCCAATCAGCCAACCTTGCTGTCCAATACACCCAGCCGAGGAATGCTCGAGAGCGGTGCGGCTGCACAAGCGCAGGGTAGAGGGGCGGTCCAGGGCAATAGTCCGGGCAGCGCCGTGCAATTGAATCCTCAGCCGTTGCCGCCTCGCGGCACATCGGGCATGACGGCGGTCATGTCGCCTCAGCGTTCCCCAAGCGCAGGCGGTGTGCTGGGCACAGCACCTTCTCCAATTGCCGCGGGTATACAACCGGCTTCGCCTGCAAATATCGGCCCCGCTCAGACGAGGAGCTTTCAAGGCGGCGCACCCTCGGCAACGACGGCTTTGCCCACCCGAGCGGTTTGGTTGTCGTCCGGTATGCCAACACAAATAGCTGTGGCGTGTGGGAAGGACTCTTCATTCCGGATTCTGGGAGTTACCGGCGCAACCTACAATTCATTCATGCCGAGTGGCAAGTACACGATTTGGGGGTGCTCATTCGGAAGTGTAGCGAACCCCAAAGCGCAGACACCGCCACGCGGGCAGACGCAAACCGTCGCCACCTCGACAGCCACGAACCCGCCTCAACCCAATGGCATAATTCTATACGGTGGTGGCTCTTGGCCTCCCTTTGTAGTCGGCGCAAATATTAATTCTTGGAACGATAATTCCATAACCGTCACTTTCCCAAGCGCATCCGAGTTGGCAAAGTCTCAATATCGATGGGTTCCTGTGCAACTCTGGGTCGTTCGTGGTGATGGGAAGACAACAGCGCAGGACGGCTATAACTTCGCATTCTGGTAGAAAATTGTAGGGACCACGTGCTTATGCGGTGAAGCGTCTCACAAAAATACTCCGCGAAACCTCACTCAAGTGCCTTGGGCGGGATATTTGAGCGCTAACGCCGATTGCCTCAATTGACCTTATTCATTTCAGGTGGGCACCTCCTCGTTACGGAAGGTAGCTACCTTGTTCAACGCTGATGGGTATCTAATCGAAGTTATGGAGCCTCGCCATCGGTTCAGATACGCTCATCTGTGGGCGCTTTTAACGGCATTGTTTCTCTTCGCTTGTTCGCACTCTGAGTTTCAGCGACAACACAAACAAGCCCTTGGTGAGAATCCCTCTGGCGTTGAACTAGAAATTCGTACACGCGACGGCAGAAAACAATTTGCTGTGTCGGAGCCAGTCGCGTTCGAAGAGTTCTACACATCAACATATTCGGGGCTGTGGCATATAGAGATTCTCGAAGGCTGGAACGAAGCCACTAGCGCGACAAGTTCGGATGTTGTCCATCTCACCGATGGCAGAACCGTCTGGAACCAGCCTCGGGAAGAGCGAGTCGGCACCGTTTGTTGCGACTCGCGCCACCTATGGTTAAGTCAGGAAGGAACTCGCATACCCTACAAATTGTCTCCGACCCTTTTCCGTTCTAACCCTTCAGGCTACCGAAATCCTGAGTGGCTCACGTTACATCTGCCGAGCAAGCCGGGGAAATACCAGGTCTACATCACGACGGAGAGAGTTTTTCGGCGTAGCGATAGCACCACCACGTACCACGGCAAGGGAGTTGCGGTCTCCTCGAACCTCCTGACTCTCGAAGTGAGATAAACCTGAATCCAGATGGGGGGCAGTTGGCGAAGAATCGCAATAGAACTCATTGAGGACCTGAGTGGAGCTTTTCGAGCCGCAAGCTTTCGATAGGGGTTGATGCGCCTGGTGCGGCCAGCAGATACGGCCGGAGTACATGGTTGAGTTTCGGGAGGCTCCGATAGACAATGAACGCGTGAGTTCGCACAAGCACCGGATCGCCGATTACCTGCGACCCAAAACGCTTGCGATGTTATTGCTCGGGTTTTCTTCAGGGCTTCCCTTTCTTTTGGTTGGCAATACGTTCGGCTACTGGCTGCGCGATGAACACACCTCACTGACGGCGATCGGATTTCTTTCGTGGGTGGGCATTGCCTATTCGCTGAAGTTTCTGTGGGCGCCCGTAATGGATCGCGTCGATTTGCCGTTGTTTAAGCGGCTTGGACATCGGCGCGGATGGATGATGTTCTCGCAAATTCTCGTCGGGTTGGCGTTGGCCGCGATGTGCGGAACTGGCACGAAAGCCGGGCTCGGCCGGCTCGGCGCTCTGGCGCTTGTCGTCGCGTTTGCCTCATCGACGCAGGACATTGTGGTCGATGCCTGGCGAATTGAATCGGCAGACGATGGAGAGGAACAAGGCCTTCTCGCGTCTGCCTATCAGTTCAGCTACCGCCTTGCGCTCCTGGCTACCGATTCCGTGATCCTTATCGTCGCAGCAACCGTCGGCTGGCGCCTGTCCTATGGTATTTACGGCGCAAGTATGGCCCTTGGAATAATCGCGACCTGGCTTGCAAAGGAACCGCAGCGCGCAGATGCGGTGATGAATAAGAAAGAGCGCGAAGCACCTCTTTGGACGCCGCGCGGTTTCTTTGACGCTGTTGTGGGACCGTTCATCGCTTTTTTCCGCGCACATGGGTGGCTTGCGCTTGTGATGTTGGCGGCAATCAGCCTGTACCGCTTGCCGGACTTCATCATGGGACCGATGGCCAATCCCTACTACCACGACATCGGTCTTTCGAAGCAAATAGTCGGAGAGGTGCGCGGCTCAATCGGACTCATCGCTACGTTCGCAGGCATCGCAGCGGGCGGATTCTGCTCGCTGAAGCTTGGCTACATGCGCGCGCTCATCATCGGGGGCATTCTGCAGGCTGCGGCGATTGCCTCATATGCGACTCTCGCGTTCTCGGGCACAAGTACTCGTCTCTTCGCTCTAGTTATGGCAGGCGATAACTTCAGCATCAGCTTTGCAGGCGTTGCGCTTGTAGCGTACATGTCGAGTCTCACCAACATTGGATACACGGCCACGCAGTATGCGCTCTTGAGTTCAACCTATGCCTGGCTAGGAAAGATTTTGAAGGGGTTTTCGGGCGCTGAGGTCGAAAACCTGAGCACCACGCACGGCCTCATTCATGGCTACGGCATTTTCTTTATCGCTTGCGGACTGACCGGCCTGCCCGCCGTCCTTCTCTTTGCGGTATTAGGTTACTGGCTCAGCCGGAAGCAACCGATCGCAGCCGCTGCCTCGCAAGGTCTTAACTCGTAACCCAACCGGGAGATACTTGCTATGCCATTCTGGCAGACTGGGCATCGTGGCTTGCGCCGTTTCAACTACCAAGTCTCGCTCTTAAGGGTCGCGAGACCTACCAAGAAGACTATTTTCTAAGCACGTCCTTAGCTGGGAGTCTTCCCTAGATTTACCATTCCAACGCATGAACTAGATTCCCCAAAGCGGATAGGGGTCGCGACCAGTCTGCAAGCCCTTGCTGTTCCGAATGCGATAAATCGGTGTATGACTGAAATTTCTCCCCCCAGGAAGAGGCAGGCGCAACGAAAACAAGTGTTCTTGGCGCAGGGCAGGGCGGCCTCGCAAATGGCGCAAATCGCGAGTACCCTCATTGACCCGGCAAAACTGAAAAGTCGCCTGTAATTTCTTGGACCTGTATATTTTTACAGTGCCGTCCTCCTTGGTTTTGCGGTTACCGTTTCCACTAATTCAAACCCTCCGCAGACGGTTTTCTGCATAAGACGCCCGGTATTGTTCCGTCCCTCCTTTTCCAAATCGCCTGAGGAGAGTTCCTTCCCGAGAGGAGAAAACAAAATGAAAATACTACGACGTTCCGCAAATTGCGGTCGCGCAGCAGTTTTAGGGCTCTGCGTCATCGCCCTGTCGCAAATAGGTGCAGCGCAGATTTGGATCGCATCGGCAGGCAGCGTGGACGAGTCAAGCATCTTAACCTACCGGTTCACTGACCAACGTGCCTCTGTCAGACCCTCGCTTACAACCGGAACCGTGACCCTCCGCTATAACGTGCTTCCTGCGGGCGACTTGCTAAATCCAATCAGCCAGCCTTGCTGCGAAGCCAGGGCGCTGATGGTGCGGTTTTTGGATAACGGCAACGGAGCTCAAGTGATTGTCACGTTGAAGCAATTCAATGTGAGAACAGGCCAGTTAACCACACTGCTGACGTTTGATAGCAAACACTACCCGCCACAGCCAGCCTTCCAGGAGCCAGAGCCAACCATTTTCGACGGCAATTTCTTCAACTTCTCGTTCGCTCAAGGCCCATCAGAGGGAAGTCAGGACTTAGGTGGGTGCTGCGCGTACTACATCGAGGCCAAGCTCATTCGCAGTGCAGTTGGAGGAACTCCCGGTCTAGCTTCGATCCGGCTGGTTCGGGTTCTGGCGCCCTGATGTGCTTCTTGCACGCCTTGCATAAACCTCTCTGTTGTGTATGTGATAGGTATTCATTGTTGTCGATAAAGTTGGTGAAAAATCTCGATATGATTGTGCAGCCACGATACTCGTGTGCCGTGATGAGATGAGGATTGACCAACGATGTCTGATATTCGCTACCCTAAGAAGTGGAAGGACATGTCCCTCGATATGCGGCTGATGTTCGGATATCTCTATTACACTCACTGCCCCCACCGCTCGGAGTCGCCGGAGCTGCCATTTGCAATTGGTCTACTCGTTTCTTTCAACTCGCCTTCAGCAGTTTGATGATCCAGCCCACGAATGTAAGCACGAGAAACGGGTAGGCGTAGAAGGGCAATGGCCTTGAGGTCGGGAATATTTGGCCACCCCAAAAGATTCTTGCAGATGTGACCGCAAAGAGAACCGAGCCTATCACGGCGACCACTCGCGTCCAGACTGCGAACTCACGAGGAATGCTGGTGAGCAGAAGGCCAGCAGACCATAATGCCGTGCCCGCCGCAAATGAGGAGGCACTTTCGGTAAGGCTCGTTGCAGTCCCGACAAGCATTACGCTTTCTCCGATAGAGAAAACTAGAAAGCCGGCGGCGGTTACGTCCTTTCCCGCTCTCAAGAATTTCAAGGCCAGGAGAGTGGTAGCCACAACCAGAGCAACGCCATCGAGAGCCCACGCTGCCGCCTGAATATTTCGTTGTGCGACGAAAGTACCGGCCATGCCAAAAGCTCCGCCTATAGCGAGCAGAATAACCGTCAGCACGTTCACAGTGTTTTTCATATTGGCGGCCTATGATACCCCAACCGGCATGGAGGAATAGGCAATTGGCGAAATATCCATATCCCTCATCATCGCCAAGAGAGGCGAACAAAAAGCGCAGAGGGCTGATAATGATGATTGCCCCGATTGAACGAAGAACTATTTGAGCGTGAGAGTCATTGCTTTGAAATCAAACGTCGTCTTGTGTGCTTGTTGCAGCAGGTCGATCCCGAGATTTCCAGCGAAAAATTTGCTGGCCCCGGAGGTGGGGTTGAGGAGCACTCCCACTGACTTGAGTGTAGTCGGGAATCCGCCGATGCTGAACTTCAACGACTCAAGAGTTGCAGCCTCCATGTACTTGGTACCGCCGACACCTTCCATCTTGTACGAATCCGTTTTGGTCGCAGAGCGGATGAGTTCGGGAAATGCGGATGCAAACGGTGGATAGAGGTCGGTATTCGTAGCGCCAGTATCCAAAGCGAACGTCAATGGTCGTTGGTCGTAGGCGATCTGCACCAATGGATGGTTTCCGTCGAAGCACAGATCCGCGTGAGGCACGTTATTGTGCGAGGATTTTGGTCCGATCTCGAAAGTCTCATCCGCGCGCCAAGCAAACCTTTCAAACCCCAGCAACACGGGTATTCCTATGAGTCCGCGCGAGCCTGGAGACGCCTCATTGAACGGCGGTTGATTGTCAGGCAAGACCAGAAAGCCCACATGCTTGACACGAATTGAGCCGATGGCAAGTTCATCTGCGACCGCAATCTGTGTGTTGAACTGGGTTCCATTCACATCTCCTACTTTGGCAGTTGTTGGGTGTACTTGTAGCCCGAAGCGTTTAGCCTCGGACTCGGTCATGACCGAAAGCTCCGCTCCCGAATCGAACCAATACGTCGCGTTAACACCATTGATTGAGAATGGTAGTCCTCCATCCTGCAGTTTCACCGTGGTGTGTGCGCCCACAAGGTGTTGGTCGGGAGAGTCGGCAAGGGCAGTGAGCACAGGGCGGCTGCCCAGAGCGTCGGAATCAGTGGGTCTGACAGCAAGGATGGCATCCACCTGTGCTAACGCCTTCTTGTATTCCCCATGGGTGAAGTAGGTAGAAGCCAAAACCCTGTGTGCTTCGAGCGATTCATCCGACCTCCCGGCGGACTTAAAGACAGCTCGGAACTCCTTTTCGCATTGACGCTGATCATTGAATGCGCAAGCCACAGCTCCCCGATAGAACGCTGATGCACCACCTGTCCTGACGGAAACACGGAGCTCGAACCACTGATGGCTGTCGTAGAGTGATTTCAGGTTGGCGTCGTCCTTCCCCGCGCCGAAGCACAACGCCGCCAGAAGAACCCCGCAAGATGCAATCTTCGAACGTTGGCAAAGGTGAGCCACTGCGAGGCACAGATTTTAACGTATTTTTCCCCCAATTGAAGACCGGAGGCAAAGCGCGGCTGTTTTTGGAGTGTTGGAAGTTCTGAGAAAGCGGCCCAACGAACTGAAAATATTTGGTGGAGCTAGTCGGGATCGAACCGACGAAGCCCTCCGATCGTCTAGGGGGTACCCGACCCACCCCCGCTTCGTGAACGTGCTCGGTCGCGTTCAGAAAAACTTTTTAAAAAATACGACGGAGGGGCGTGTAGCAGGAACCCTAGCGCTCCCCGCCCTTCAGCCTTCGGGAACTCCGGCCTTACGAAACACAGCAAGTGAACTGTCGAGGCCGGTTTTCGCGGCTGCCTCCGGTGTCATGTCCTTCGTTCGCCCGAAGACTTCCACACTAAGCGCATCGCTGTAGTGGATGCGGTGGAGCGCCTGCAAGAAGCCGGTCAAGTTAATGACACCTTCTCCGGGTAGCAGCCGCTGATTATCGTGGATCTGCTCTGGAGGCAAGTTCGGCGAATCATTGAAATGGACGTGCACGATGCGATCGCGCCCGGCTGCAATGATGTCCTCTGTGGTGGCTCCTGCGTGGTGCCAATGCCAGGAATCGAGCAGCAGTCCGACGTTGGGACCGCATTCCTTGGCGAACCCGAGCATATCGTTCATACGCCAAATGAATTCGTATTTGTGGGCTTTGCGCAGTTCGAGGGGACCTAGAAACTCGAGGCCAAGGCGGACGTTGGAACGCGCCAAAATGCGGGCACTTTTTGTAAACCGCTGCTTATAGGTTTGGCGCAGCTCCTCTTTTGGCGTATCGCTGGACGGCATGATGTAGGTGATCATGCGTGGGCAGTGGATAGCGGCTGCGAACTGGGCGGCTGCGTCAAGCTGGGTGAGCGAGGAATTGAAGGTTGCATCGTCTTTCCGGAATTCCACCGGAAAATCGATGACGGCTGGTCTGATCTTAAGACGGGCAAGTAGGTCGTTGGTCGCGCGAAAGCCGGCTTGCATGGCCGGGCGCAGCATGATGTCCGTGCCGGGAAATCCAATTTGCGCGGCCAAGCGCGCGAAGTCAGGCCAGTGAACACGACCTTGCAACAGGACGCTGTTCAAGGAGAGAAACATGTTGCGCTCGTCGGCGAAAGCTCTAGAGAGAGGGGCTGCGGCGAGCATCTTGCAAAATGATCGTCTGGATATCAAGTAAGACACGCCATCGATCATATCCGAGTAGCATCACGAGGAGATGGAAGACATGAACAGGCGAGAGAACGGTTAAAAAAGGCGAATAGAAAGCGCAAGAGAGTGATAACGCCTGCCCTTCAGAAATTGACTTCCGGATTGCTCGTGTCGCCTACCTTCGCTCGGCAAGAGTAGCGAGCATGATTACGGCTATCTCAAATCCCTTAGCATGGCCGCCGCATGGCTATTCGTAGCGTCCAGTCTGACGGCTGTCTGATAGCAATTTCTCGCAAGGTTCTTTTCCCCGTTTTGTTGATACGCTTCGCCCAGACTGTCGAAGGCGTTGGAAGACGCGGGATGCTCGGCCGTGTTCAACTTGAAGATCGCGATTGCGTCGTTCACCCGCTTGTCTCCGTAAAGCAGCTGATATCCCAGCGTATTCAACTCGGACTCCCCCAGGTCATAGTCGGGGTTTCTCGCATTCTTGAGAGCATCGTACATTTGCACCGCTGCCTGAATTCCTGACTCATGGATAGTTTTGTACAGTCTCTCGGCGCCAGACTGCTTCGGCAAAGTGTACGGTTTGGCTACGAGGATGTTCTGGATAGCAGCGTCTATGTCCTGGCGCTTACTGTTTCCTTTGTTTGTAAGCATGATGACGGTGACCCTGTCCGTGAGCCGCCGTTCAATAAACGCTCTGAACCCCGATTGACTGCCTTGGTGCCAAAGGTACTTATTGCCGTCCTCTTTCACTACGTTCCATCCAAAACCGTAGATCGAAGAGCCTTCTTGCACTTTGCCGGGCGTGAACGCTTCGGATAATGTTGAGTACCGCACGAGCTTGTCCGTATATAGAGCCTGATCCCAATTGAATAGATCGTCCACCGTCGAATAAATGCCTCCGTCTCCCGGGATTCGTGTTGGCGCGCCGTCATCTACGTTTCCAAATTGGTCGTATCCCACAGCTGCCCGCGCAGTTTTCTTTTCCGGACCGTCGTAAACAAAAGTGTCGCTCATGCCAACAGGTTTGAAAATCTCCTGTTCGAGAAAACCGGTAAAGCGCTTGCCTGAGACTCGTTCCACTACAATCGCCAATAGCGCATATCCGGGGTTGCTGTACCGGTATCTCAGGCCTGGCGCCGTAAAGGTATCTTCTTTTTTCAATAGATCTGCGATGAGACCTTCTTGATCAAGATTGGAATCGTCAATCGCCAAATCGCCATAGTCGGGTATTCCAGAAGTGTGGGTTAACAAATGTCTCAGTGTAATTTTGCTGAAGTGTGTCGAGTGGGAGAACTCGGAAATATATTTCGAGACGGGATCGTCGAAACCGAGTTTCTTCTGGTCAGCCAACATCATGATCGCCATTGCCGTAATTTGTTTGGTAACGGAGCCGATATTGGACGGAGTCTCAGGCGTAAAACCGGCACCCGTCTGAGCGTTCGCCTTCCCAAAAGCCTTGCGATAGATGATCTTTCCCCCTCTTGCAACGAGGATGGCGCCATTGAACTGACCTCGTTCAAATAACGTGGTCATCAAAGCGCCGATTTTCTGAGTTGCGCTCTGGGGCAACCTAGGGGAGGCTGTAGGGGAGACGTAGAACGCAATTGCAAGACTCGCCAGTCCGAGTACGGTAAAGAACCTTCGCATTTCAATAGAATAGACGTGTAACGTGAGTGGTGGCCATTGTTTGCAACTCGCGTCATCAGGCACATGTTTGTCATAGTTGTTGTTAAATCGTCGTAGCACTCATTGAGGCCCAAAAAAGCGAAGAAAAAGCACACATGAGTGATACGCCTGGTCTCGTAAACTGAGGTTCTCATCACCATGTTGACCATTGCTATCCGCCTGTGGTCGCCAGAATGCTTTCGTTGACCGCCCCTTGCCACCATCCGTAAGATGTAGCAACTATCGAAAAGGCATTGCTGAATGATTGATCAAACGATCTCGCACTACCGCATCGTCGAAAAACTGGGCGGTGGCGGGATGGGCGTGGTTTACAAAGCGGAGGATGCCGAGCTTGGTCGTTTCGTCGCCCTCAAGTTCCTGCCAGATGATCTTTCGCGGGACCCCCAAGCTTTAGAACGTTTTCGCCGCGAGGCGCGGGCGGCGTCGGCTCTCAATCATCCCAACATCTGCACCATTTATGAAATCGGCAAGCAGGGGGAGCAGTCGTTCATCGTCATGGAGTTTCTGGACGGTATAACCCTGAAACATCTCATTGCCGCAAAACCTTTAGAGATTGAAAGGGTGCTCTCACTGGCCATCCAGATCGCTGAAGGACTTGATGCCGCACATTCCCGGGGTATCGTTCATCGCGATATAAAGCCAGCGAACATCTTTGTCACTAAGCGCGACCATCTCAAGCTTCTGGATTTTGGGTTAGCTAAGGTGGAGGTGGGGAATTCTCCTTCGGGGTCAGGCAACACGCAAACGCGCACGATGGAAGGACCACATCTGACCAGCCCCGGATCGACGTTGGGTACAGTCGCTTATATGTCTCCGGAGCAGGCTCGAGCAAAGGAACTCGATGCTCGCACCGATTTGTTTTCGTTCGGCGTCGTTCTCTACGAGATGACTACTGGGATTTTGCCATTTCGCGGCGAGAGTTCGGCGGTAATCTTCAAAGCAATTCTCGATGCCCAGCCGTCTTCTGCGCTACGGTTGAATCCAGAGACGCCCCTGGAACTCGACCGCATCATCAGCAAAGCGCTGGAGAAGGATCGCGATTTGCGCTATCAAAGCGCGACAGAGCTGCGGGCGGACTTGTCGCGACTAAAACGAAATCAGGATTCGGGTGGTGCAAGAGTCTCCGTCGCGGAAGGGCCTGCTGAGAGTTCGTCCACAACAGCGGCGCGCCGGCTCTGGTGGACAGCGCTGGCTTTCGTGCTGGTGGCGGGAATTGTCGCCGGCGCGTATTGGCTACGACCGAAGACTGAAGCCACCAAAATATCATCGATTGCAGTGCTGCCATTTGTGAACGCCACGGCGGATCCGAACAACGAATACCTGAGCGACGGCTTGACCGAAAGCCTCATCGGCACGCTCTCGCGGCTTCCGGGCGTGAAGGTGATGGCGCGAAGCACGGTGTTCCGCTTCAAGAACAACCAGGACGATCCGCAGAAAGTCGGACAGGCGCTGCAAGTGGCTGCAGTGCTAACCGGGCGCATCACACTGCATGGTGACGAGCTCGGCATCCATGCAGAACTGGTTAACTCTGCCGACGGAAGCGAGTTATGGGGATCGCGGTACACACCAAAGCAAGCCAATATCACACAGGTGCAGAGCGATATTACGAGAGACATCTCGAAGAGCCTGCACGTGCAGCTCAGCGGTGAAGAGCAGCGGAAGCTGGGTGGCGCAGGCACAAACAGTCCTGAAGCTTATCGGCTGTATCTGGAAGCACGGCAGCAGTGGGCGGGGCGTACGCAGGATGGATTGAAAAAGAGCATTGAGTTATTTCAGCAGGCGATTGCAGCCGATCCGAATTATGCGCTCGCGTATGCCGGACTCGCCGATACCTATAATGTTGCTGGCAGCTATGGCATTGGGATTAGCTCGAAGCAGGGGCTGTCGCTCAGCGATGAAGCGTCGCAAAAGGCGGTGCAGCTGGACGATTCACTGTCCGAAGTACATACGGCCCGAGCAAGCTACTTGTCGTTCGCGTGGCGCTGGAGCGAAGCGGAAGCCGAGTTTCAGAGAGCCATTGAGGTCAATCCTAACAACGCCCAGGCTCACTATTTTTATGCCTTTACCCTGCTCCTACCGTTGAACCGCATTGATGAGTCCCTCGGACAGCTTCGCATCGCGCTTTCGCTCGATCCCTTGTCGCCGATCATAAACACGAATTACGGCTGGACGCTGATGGTGGCTCACAAATATGACGAATCTCTGGCTCAGTATCGGAAGACGATTGAGCGCGATCCGAATTTTGGGCCCGCGCATTTCAAGCTATCTCATCTGTATGCCTCGATGGGGCGATACAAGGATGCCTTGGAGGAGATGACGAAGTCAGATCTCATAAAGCCGGGATTTCAGAGTCTCGACGCCAAAGCATATTGTGCGGTGAACCAGTCCATCAACAGTGCCGACCGCGATGCGTCGGCTGCCGATGCATGCGCCTCCACCGACCGTGAATTGGCAATTCGTCTATTGCAGACGGGCTACGAACATCACGACTTGGTGGGAGAATTCATTCGCAGCCCGGAGTTTGATTCGCTACGCTCCGACCCGCGCTATATCGAAATCATGCGCAAGATGGAGCTGCCGAAATAAGCCGCTGGTGCTCGACGGAAAATAACCTCGTTCCTGGTCAATAATTCCCCTCTCCAGCACCTCCATATTGCTCTTAAATGGAACGATAGCGCGGATGGTTGGCGATAAATCGCTTTGAAAGATTGGTGGAGCTAGTCGGGATCGAACCGACGACCTCATCGTTGCGAATTCTCAAACCTCAGCGAGATGACGAGACACCGAAGAAGTCTGAATAGCATGGAAGGGCAGTGTTCATGCGGGTTTGGGCCGTTGTTCGCTGCCCTTCATGTGATACGGAACGACACCGGGAAATACGGCGCGACCTGGGTAGGGATCACCCGGTTACGACACAAGTCACGACACAAAATTTGGCGTTGGCGATTGGCCGCAATCCGTCCGGTTGTCTGTGGGGTAGCCGACCCACCACCCTTTCGTACACGTGCGGGTCGCGTTCAGAAAAATTTAGAAAAAATTGCCACGGAAGATGCGTGGTGCAGAGGCGAGTTTAGAGACTCCAAAACTCAGGGGCATCCTTTTTGAGGGAGTGGTGTATACAGACGGCAAAATGCTCCGTTCCCCTGCTTGGGAGGAAGAAACGGCGCATACCTTCTGGTAATGGCCTATTTCAGCATTAGCAAGCCCACTTAGGCGTTTGTGGAATGAGATACGAGAATGTCTTTTGCCACGCTGGGCAAAGCGGGAACCAGCCATCGGAACAGGAGGGTTGCCGCTCCCGCACCAACTAGCTGAGCTGCGACAAAACCCGGAATGTCCACGGGTCGAATGCCACTAAACGTATCGGTCATTGCTCTCGCCAGTGTGACAGCAGGGTTTGCGAATGATGTGGAAGCCGTAAACCAGTATGCGGCGGTGATATAAGCTCCGACTGCAAACGGAACAACTGATGAACGGAGGCGTGAACAACCCCATATGACTGCCATTAGTCCAAACGTGGCGATGAACTCGCTAAAAATCATCGAAGGTCCTCTGCGCGAGTGCTGCGATGTAGAGAACAAGTGCAATCCGAACATGACGTGCGCACAAGCAACGCCAAGATAGGCGCCGGAGACTTGAGCGACCAAGTAGCCAGGAACCTCAACCCAACGGATGCCCCTTTGCCATGCATCGGTTAGCGTCACGGCAGGATTAAAGTGTGCGCCTGAAATCGGCCCGAACGTTAGGATCAAAGCTACGAGAGCTGCTCCCGTTGCTAGAGTATTCGCCAGCAAAGCGACCGCAACATTTCCACCGGAGAGCCGCTCGCCCATGATCCCAGAGCCAACCACAGCCATCAGAAGAAAGGCTGTCCCGACGAACTCCGCGGTGATCCGTGCATATGGGCTGAATTTATTGCTGTCCAATGTTGTCGAGTTCCTTCTTGAGTGCGAGGCGATCTATGGACGCCAGTGGAAGGGAGAGGAAAAGGCCAATTCTACGTTCAAGCGCAACAAAAGCATCGCGGTATGCTCTTGCAACCTGTTCGGGACTGCCCGTTACCGCAGCGGGGTCGGGAACACCCCAGTGCGCCGTCAGAGGCTGACCCGGCCAAATAGGGCAAACTTCTTTGGCTGCGTTGTCGCAGACGGTGAAAACGAAATCAAGCTTTGGAGCTTCGGGGGTAGAGAATTCTTCCCAACTCTTACTCCTGGCATTCTTTACCAGAACCCGCGCTGCTTCGAGCTGCTTAATGGCTTCGGGGCGTACTGCTCCACTCGGATGACTTCCAGCACTGTAGGCCGTAAATCTCGGACGGCCCTTAAAATTCATGATTGCTTCGGCCATGATCGAACGCGCAGAGTTGCCAGTGCAGAGGAACAGGACGTTGTAATGATCTTTCATGGTGTCCTCAATGGCAGCAGGTTGGAGCGCAGCAAGACATTGAGGCAGCGGGCTTAACCGCACGCACAAACGCACTCATGAATTTTCCCTCGATCTCCGGAGCGATCGCTTCAATATCAATGCCCTGGTTTAGGAGAGTCTCGCGTGCATCCTCAGCCCGATAAACGCGAGTTGGCTCCAGTTCAATCTGCGTGAACCCCGCAGCCTCCAACTTTCCGCGGTATTCATTTTCTTCGAGAGCACCTGCGATACACCCTACCCACGCCAGTACGCTTTGCCGAATCTCAGGCAGCATCTCACCCCGCGTTACGACATCCGAAACAGCAAAACGTCCACCGGGCTTCAGGACTCGAAAGGCCTCCCTTAGCACTTGATCCTTATCCGCTGAGAGATTGATGACGCAGTTCGAGATGATGACATCAACGGCGTTACCGGGGAGCGGAATGCTCTCGATCTCTCCCTTTAGGAACTCCACGTTCTCGATTCCTGCTTTTCGTTTGTTCTCGTTTGCCAATGCCAACATCTCGTCCGTCATGTCCAAGCCGTAAGCCTTCCCTGTCGGGCCAACGCGCTTGGCGGATAGGAGTACGTCAATACCGCCACCCGAACCAAGGTCGAGAACTATTTCGCCAGCATTCAGTCTCGCCAAGGCCGTGGGATTGCCACACCCAAGAGAGGCAAGCATAGCCTCCCCTGGGACCTGCCCGATCTGTGCGGCGTCGTAGAGATTGGAAGTGATCGGATCAGCACATCCGTTGCTTGGACTTGCTCCGCAACAGGAACTCCCGCCGCTCACCACCCGTAGTGCGGCCTCTCCGTATTTCTCTCGGACTACTGTCTTGATATCGGTGCTGCTCACAAAATTCTCCTTACCTGCAACACTGCAGGACTTGTTCTGGTTTGAGTGCTTTGTTTCGCGTGCAACATTCCGCGTAGAGGAACCCAAGAAGTTGTTGAAGTGCGTCGGTATCTGCTGTGTATCGAAGGAAGGTACTCTCACGTTGCACCTTGACCAGTCCTTCGTTTCGGAGCTTGTCGAGGTGATGCGAAAGAGTTGAACTTGGAATATCGAGTTCTTCCTGAATTTCCCCTACTACGAGCCCCTCAGGATGGGCCGTCAACAGCAATTGCATGATTCGCAGCCTTGGCTCGACGCCCATGGCCGAAAACATGTCCGCATACTTGGCGATCGACTCGCTGGATTTCTTCGTAGAGGCGCTAGGCATATTTCGATACTCGCAGAACTATAGGATGATGTCAAGGGGTACTCGCAGTTTGTTCTTCGCAACTGGAATCGGGGTTGAGTCCCCGACTATGATCAATGCGATGCCCTTCCACCCCATGCCGCTGGTCCGGCGAGCAGAGCCGTTCACCCATGCCGACTGGCTCTTTGAGATCAAGTGGGATGGATTCCGAGCTATGCTCCATTCCGACGACGATGGCATTCGTCTCATCTCCCGGAATGGCAATACGTTCAAAAGCTTTCTTGGTCTGTGCGAAGGCTTAGCCCGTGACCTGAAGGGCCGCCGCTGTGTGCTCGACGGAGAGATTGTGTGCCTTGATCCTGCTGGCAAGCCGCAGTTCCGTGACCTGCTGTTTCGCCGCGCCGAGCCTGTCTTCTATGCCTTCGACATTCTGTGGGACGAGCACGCCCGCTCGGACGACGAAGAAGAAACGCGCCGATTCCGCAACGGAGAGGATATTCGGTATTTGCCGCTCGTCGATCGCAAACTACGGCTTCGCAGGGTGGTTTCGGAACGTGCCGAACGACTTCTCTTTTGCGACCACATCGAGGCAGCTGGCGAGCAACTGTTCAAGCTCATTTGTGAGCAGGACCTGGAGGGCATTGTTGCAAAGCGGAAAGGCGATCCCTACCTGCCTGAGCATGCGCAATGGTTGAAGATTCGGAATCGCAACTATTCGCAATGGGTCGGACGGGAGGAGTTGTTCGAGCGGGAAGGCGGCAACGATCCCGATTGGCAGCCTTGGAATCTGTGCTCCTCAGCGTGTGATGAACTGGTCGAAGCGCACGGGCTGAATCTGTAGGCCGACTAGTGCGACTCTGCAGCTAGTTCCGCAGCAAGACTAATGTGGCCCGGAGAGACCGAGAGCTTCTTCTCCCAGGCTGAGAAGCCCGCCTTCTTCACGACGACATCGTGGTCACCTGGAGCGAGGCTGATAGAAGACGGTGTGCTTCCTACGAACTTCCCGTCAACCTCAATATCAGCTCCCGACGGCGTAGACGATATGTCAATTAGAGCCGAGGTCACAGTCACGGCTGAAGCTGTCGCATCCGGTTTTCCGCCCCTAAATTTTGCTTCCTCCAATCTTGTGTCGCCGTTGATGTAAGCAGTGATTTCCGTGCCTTTCGGAATCGTGATGTCTTTCCCGTGCATGAAAAGAAACAGAGGTGCCGCAGGGAAAAACACGATTGCGGTGCCAACCATAGCACCGGTCATCGCGCCCGTATGGCCGCCGCCCTTCACGTCTTTGACGGCCCGCAGCGGAACCTTTTCTCCATCCGCCAGACGAACTGAATCGATGTTAACGTCGAGCTTGCCACCTCTTGCCATCCGGCGCTTCGGTTGTGCGTCGGTCACCGTTCCCCATGCGATGCTGCCTTTTGGCACCACGAGGACGTCCATTACCAACACGTCTTCGAGAACCTCAAAATCCACTGTATCGCCTGTGTGTGCGTCCGCAGAAGAAACAGTGCGGGAAGTCCTGAGCTTCACAGGGGTGCCGTCTTCAAGACCGAATCCTTGCATTGCCGCTTTCGGCGCCGAGGCTTGCGAGGGCTGAGCCGGGGCCGCCGCGTTGGCGCTGGGTGGCGTCGATTGAGCAAAGCTGAGAACAGACGGGAACGATATGACCAGACTAATAGCCACAAACTTCATAAGCATTTTGATTGTCTCCCTCTAAATGTCAATGGTTGCCCGGCTACCCGCCTCCTAGGTGCCTCAGCGTGTTTCTTGGTGTCAATGAGCGACATAGAGATGTTACGCTAAGTATCAGAGCACGCCTTCGTCATTCTCCCCCAAATATCGTGGTAGGCAGGCTATAAACTGGGAGGCTGCAGAACAATTCCTGCAGGATCGCACTCCGCAGCTTGCTCCGTTAAGTGTTCGCACCGAAAAAGAATGGGCGAGGGCAATTAACGATAAGCTGGGCGACGTTCGAGTTGCTCGCATGACCCCTACGCTTGTTCTGCTCACATTCGAGAGCGGAAGGCTGCTGGAATCTCAAACGCGACGGTAAACCGGGAGTTGGACATCATTCGTGGAGTGCTGAAGAAAGCGAAACGCTGGCACTTGTTTGCGGACGAGATTAAGCCTCTACCGCTCCGCCAGAAGGTCGGCAAAGCTCTTGGCTACGAAGAAAAGCTGAAGCTCCTAAAGACTGCCGCGAGTCGTCCAGAGTGGCAGAATGCGGCCTGGGCCGCCACTCTCGCCCTCAATACAACGATGCGCGGTTGTGAGATTAAGCAGCTACGCTGGCGCGATATTGATCTGATGGAGAAGACACTTGTAGTGGGCAAGAGTAAGACTGAGGCAGGCGAAAGGGTAATCCCGCTCAACAAAGATGCCTGGAGCACTATTCTCTTGCTTTACGAGCGCTCCAAGAAGCTCGGAGAAGTTCAGCCTGAGCATTACGTCTTTCCATCGTGCGAAGCTTCGAAAGTCGATCGTAGAAGCCAATGACGAGTTGGCGAACGGCTTGGCGTAATCTGACCCGGCAAATAACCTGCCCTGCATGTGGGACGAAGCAGCAGCCAGCAAAGTCCTGTGCTAACGAGAAATGCGGCGTTGCCATTGAGGAGTTGAAAAGTCCACTCTCAGGCCTTCGCTTCCACGACCTACGGCACCACGCGATCACCGAACTCGCCGAGTCTCAAGCCAGTGACAGCACGATTATGGCGATCGCTGGGCATGTCTCGACCAAGATGCTGCAGCACTACTCCCACGTGCGACTGCAGGCTAAACGGACGGCGCTCGATGCGCTCTCTTCCAAGCGGTTCGAGCAGACCCATTCGAAGGGTGAACCGGGCGGTTACGACACAAACAACGACACAAAACGGGAAGTCCGCCCCGAACAGGTCCCCCAACTTGTTGAAAAATTGGTGGAGCTAGTCGGGATCGAACCGACGACCTCATCGTTGCGAACGATGCGCTCTCCCAGCTGAGCTATAGCCCCACTCGGGTGATGTATAGATCTTATCATCGCTCCCCCAGGCGAATACCGACTGATGCCGATGCAATGTGTGAGGCGTCTCGGTGGCAAACCTGACTCAGGTTGCGGTTTCGGAGCTTAATCGACTCGAGGGACAGAATCGCTCAAGCGCTCGTGGGACAAATTTTGCCTACTGAACCTCAATACATGGAGCGTCTGGCAATTGCCACCGATCCTCACCGGCACCGAGTCAGCAGGTCGGGGAAGAGGACGAGAGGTCAGCTCGCTGCAGACCGATCGCTAGTGTTTCGCCACGCGGTCGCCCAATTCACAACCGTCAGCACCCGCTCGGCGGTGTCTTGGATGTAGGCAACTTGCTCTATGGCATTGTGCTCTTCTTCTCCGCTTTTGAACGTGTAGAGGGGAACCTCCATCTTTGAAATCGGTAGAAGGATGGCCTCTTCTTGATGTACTACCCCCTTCTGAAATCGTGCCTTGAAGCCAGAGATGTCCGACCGGACTAGCGTTTTCGCGTCCTGGTCCGATCCAATCGGTGCTCCAGTGATGTAGATCATGACGGTTGATGTCCCTGCGTCAGAACTTTTCGGAACAAAGCATGCAAAGCCTGGTCCATTACTTCGTTCCCAATCCTTCGGTGTATCGAACGCCAATAGGCCGGCTTCTGTGAGAAGCATCTCGTGGATGTCTTTATCATCACCGGAGCTAGCTTGAGCAGATTTCGCTTTTGGTGTTTTGCTCTGCCCCTGGGAAGCCGTAAGCGCTACCGCTGCGAACAAGAGGCTGAATGTAAGCAATGCCTTCCGATGGCTCATTGATTGGGATTATCCGCGTTCGGAGTGGATTGGGATTATCCGCGTTCGGAGTGCGGCCGGCCAAGACAATTGTTTAACGGCGACAGTCGGAAGTTCGGGTTGGACGCACCCCCCATAAGTATGGAGATTCAACGACGATCTAGCTGGGGCGTGATTTTGATGTCATTTGGTGACTCAGAATCCGAGGCTCTCAGCGGGGTCCGCGTTTTACCGCCTTCACGCTTTTCTGCAACAATCCTTTGCGCTACGCGATCTTAGTCCCTCTTTCAAGGCTCAAGCACATCTTTAAGGCAGACAGGGCATGCAGCGCATTCGTAACTGCTTCCCGTTCCTCCTTGCCGTTCGAGTCAGCAAACAACTCGCGTTCCCGCCGAAGCAGCGCTCGCTCCGCTTCGGTGATGCGCACGGCGACTCGACTTCGATCCGTCTCGAAGACAGCCTGAAGGTACAGGTCACGCCAATCAAAAGATGCTCGGAGGCAGTCATCCATAGAGTGGGCCTCATAGAAAGCGGAATCCGTTCTCGCCGGGACTGCATGCGAAAAACGTCAACTCCTAATATCAAATCCTCTTTGGGCGCCTAACTGTCAACATTGACAGCCCAAGGTGAAGCCGATAGGCTCGGGCCGGAGAAGGGCTTTCAACTGGCGATATTGAGATTTGTCAGCAATTTTCTGTGAGTTCCCTGACGGCTAGTTTTTCAAAAACGAAATTCAGAATTGTTAGATACTGTAGCGGCTTAACGAGTCGCCAAAATGGCGTGGGAGGATCTCATGCGACGGGCTCTTTGCCTATTACTGTTTGCACCTTGTTTTCTTTCGGCTCAAACTTCTCAGGTCCCCGAAATCCCGTACCGTTCTGTACCTGACTTCCTGCACCTTCCGGTCAATCTGTATTTTGGTGAGGTGGCTGGCGTTGCGCTCAATTCCAAAGGGCACATCTTCGTTTTCTCTCGGGGCGACACCACTGGTCCCGCGTATGCCGCGGCTGCAGCACAACTTTTGGAATTTGGGCAGGATGGCAAGTTTCTGAGAGAGATTGGACACAACTTGTACGCATGGTCTTACGCCCACACGGTCAAGATCGACCCTCAGGACAATATTTGGGTGACGGATAAGGGCTCTGATGTTGTCGTCAAATTTAATCCCCAGGGACAAATCTCCATGGTGTTCGGACGGAAGCAAGAAGCCTCCGACGATGGCACAGGCCCCTTGAAAGAGGTCAATCCTCCACTGCATCCAGAAGACGGTTTGTTCAGGCAGGTAACCGACGTGGCTTGGGATTCTGCAGGAAATACTTATATCAGTGACGGCTACATCAATTCGAGAATTGCGAAAGTCGATAAAGACGGCGATTGGCTGATGTCATGGGGAGAACCGGGAAACAAACCAGGTCAATTCGATACTCCACACAGCCTTGCGATTGATGCGCAAGACAACATTTATGTAGCAGACCGTGGGAACCGCCGCATTCAGGTTTTCGATGGGAGTGGCAAGTTTCTCCGCCAAATCACGATTGATGTTCCGGTTGACCCAAATGCACGACCGGCAATCGGCAACAAAACAGACCATCCCTCCGGATCGAGAGCGCCAGGCTCTCCCTGGGCGATCTGCATCACCCCTCCTCCCCTTCAGGTGATTTACAGCTCCGACGGTTTCCCGGGTCGAATATATAAGCTTAGTCTCGATGGCACCGTTCTCGGCGTGTTAGGGAAGTCAGGCAAGCAACTCGGCCAGTTCGGATGGATCCACGAAATTGCTTGCCCATCCGAAAACGAGTTATACGTAGCCGAGATCTTGAACTGGCGTGTGCAAAAACTGGTTCTGAGCCCGAGATCATCTCCCACCGTCAAATGAGGAAAATAGTGGGATTTATCGCTCGCTGGCAGAGGAGAGGAGCTGAAAGGTCCAGATTTACTGGACCATCTCTGGCCTAAGAGTCAGAGCCCTCAGACCAGCACTAACAAATTGTCTACCCTCGAGCGCGGCTTTGACCGCAGGAGTCAATTCTCTTGAAGCCGCTGCTTTCAAGACGTAACCACTTGCGCCTTCGTGGAGGGTCGCTTCAGCGATATCGCAGGATGCATTTTGGGTGAAGAACACGACCCTACTTTTTGGTGAAACCTTCCTGATCTTTCGAGCCACCTCGATGCCATTCATGGTGGGAAGGCCAATGTCTAGCACTATAAGGTCTGGCTGCAGGGCTTCGGCTTTCCACACGGCATCTAAGCCGTCCGCTGCTTCCTCAATGATGCACAGTCCCAGCTTTGACCGGAGAGTTGCACACACAATCCTCCGCCATCGTTCAAAGTCGTCTACGACGAGTGCGCGAACCTCTTGCAATTCTGCCCCCCTGAGCAAGAACAAGACTCCGATGATAAAACGATTCACATCTGTTGAATGCGCCAAGATACGCCACGTAAACCGTCACGATCAAACTGATTTTCTACTCTGCTTTCCGTAGCGGCCGGCTGAGGCCAGCAACCTGCGGCGGTACAGCCAGTTCGGTGACGCCTCCAGCCCATCCTTCATCGGAAAGGCGTGTCATTCCTAAAGCAGACCCAGGTAAAGCGTTGCATGCCCCTCCCGCCTGGTCGGGAAACATCCTGCAAAGCATCTTCGTCGAGAACCTGGTCTGTTTCCGCCCGCTGGGTGACCCGACGTCACACTCGATGGTGAGAAGCTGCAGCTCGATTTGCTCGGCAAACCGGAACAACAAAGCACCAAAGGGGAACTAAAACCACCTCCCTGCGGATTCACCTTTTCTTGTGAACCGTGGCCAACTATCCGTGTTTCGCGGCGGGCTCAAATTGGGGCTGGCAGCGATGGAGCTGTCCATTCAAAACGGTGTAGCTGAGCCCTACTAACACGAAAGTGGTGCGGTGTTCGCGGTATTGAGGTTCTCACTTCAGGTTCCTATGCTTAGAGGCCAGGAACCCGGAATCGCAAAGGACGATTCTAACCATGCCGAACTACTGGCTTCATATGCTCAAGCAAGAATCGACGGCTCCCTCGATAGTAGTTGCCGTTTCCAGCTTTCCAGTGCAGGACGGATCATCGATCCCCACTGCAAACTACGATTCCTGGGATAATCTGCACAACGCCCTGTTAGCCGTCGGAATCGAGGCGTGTACGTTGCAGAACGTCGAACAGAGCCTGGCCGATGAGGGCTTCGTTACCTTCACCGATGTCTCCCTCACTCCTAATCAGCTCACAACCCTCGGCTTCGGAAACCTCGCAGAACTCTCTATCAGCGCAAGCGTGTCCCCGTAGTTGATGTCTCCAACGCTCAGGGAACGGAGTTCTGTTTCCGTCGCGCAAAGGCGAACTTCGCTAGAAACTGGTGATTACTCGAGGTACTTGCAAGGCAGGAAAGCGAAAGCCGGTTAGAAGTGCCTTGCTGGATTTTCGATGGTCGCAGCTGCTTGCTGATGATGGGGCGCCATTCCCGCCGGTTTGACGTCGTTCTATGTTTCGAATAATCGAGCTGCTGGATCATCCACCATCAAGTTTTTCAACAGTCCAGGTAATATCACTCATCTCCGCGACGCCGTGCTGGCAAGTTCGCGCCAGGTGATCAACTTGATGTTCTCCTGAACCAGAATCTGGCGAAATTGATCGCTACTAAAGAAATCGAAATCGCGCTGCCTCCAAGCCGAGCCCCAGGTTGAGCGCTCCCTCGTCGCAGCGCGTAGTTCCTCGTTGTCGAAACCAGGATGAATGACAAATTCCGTCACCCCAGGTTTCAAGCTTCTCAGCGCCGAAATGTAAAAGTCGGCCCATTTCCCCGTTGGCACTTCGGGGCCGATCGTGACCGTATGGTCAAGAACTATGTCCTCAGCACCAAGGCTCTGCTGTAGATAAGGGTGATCGGCAAACCAATCTCGGGTGACAAAAACCGGCAACTTGTATTCGTGAGCTAGTCCTACCATTACATCGAAAAGTTCCTTCCCATTCACGATGAGCCGGTACTGGTGCGAATCAAGGTGTGTAGGACGAACCCCCATCGCCAGCGCGCGTTCGATCTGGGCACGCAATTCGATCTCAACCTCTTTCGCATTAACGTGTTGATCGTGTTCCCAGTCATGATGGAAATATCCATTCTCATCCACAAGACTAGGCACTTTGTTGGCGGGCGCTGCCGGACCCCAACGGTAGTAAACCCGTTCACTGGTCACCGTGAGGTGCAGCCCGAAGTCTGCGTCGGGATGAGATTTCGCGTAGTCAGCGATCTCGGGGAACCATGGGCAGGGCACCATCATGCTCGCAGAGTTGACCGTTCCAGCTTCCAGGTTTTGAATCGCCGCGGCATTCACCGCATGCGTTTCACCGAGGTCGTCGGCGTGAACAATGACCAGCTTTGTGCCGGGCGGATATCCCAGGCGGTCGGCCAGAGTTTGCGCGCAGGTTCTAGGTGGGTAAGCCAAAAGGAAGTAAGCCAGCAGCAATAGAACAGACGCGTACTTTCCCCTCTTTTCAATCCGAGTGCGATGTGACATGAGAGATCACTCTCTTGCGGGATTCATGGGCTTTCCAATTCTATTGATGCCGGGCGTTTACGCAACTCGCCGTCAACCACCAACGTGCTGTTACACGTCCACATCGCTCATTTCAACGGGGAGCAGATTTGAAAAACGTTGCCCTCAGGATCAACCGCGTCGCATGCCTCTCCGGGTTTCTGCCAAGGACGCCGCAAAATTTGGATTCCCAGAGACTCCAGCCGTGCACGCTCCAATTCAACGTCCGTCACTTCAAAGATGAGCTTGACGGCTTGCTCTTCGCGTGGGATCGGCGGAGATTCAATCTCGATGCGCTTCGCGATCTCAGCAGGAATGGCATGAAGCGAAAAACAAGCGCCACCAGTCTCGAAGGTGGCCCAAGCATCAGTCCAGCCCTGATTGCTAGAACCCGTGCCTAGCATCTCGCCGTAAAAGCGCTTCATGCGTTCGAGGTCTTTTACATAAAGTATCGCGCTACGCAGTTGCATAGTGAACGATGATAGCCGAAGGGATTCGCTCAGCTCACGGTCCTGATGCTTGTCCAGCTTTCTGAGAGTCTTGGCGGTGAGACGGAATGGCCGTCACTCTCCTCCACAATTAGCGATGAATCAAATCACGACCCACCCCCCGATCCAGCTGTGGCGAAGTCTTTCGTGACATTTCTTTAGAGAATTCATTGGCACACCGCCTGGTATGCCGGGGGAACCACCATCGTTGAGGTTTACAAGGCGGTCCAGCCGCCATCAATGAGAAGCGTGTGACCGGTAATGAGTGCCGCGGCCGGGGAAGCAAGGAACACTACGGTACCCGCAACATCTCTGGGCTCACCAATACGGTGTAACGCCGCGATGCGCTCGATCACGTTGCTTCGAAACGTCGGGTCCGCCAGCACCGATTCCGTGCCTGGCGTTTGAATGAATGTGGGTGCAACCGCGTTGACTCTGATGTTGTACTTACCCCATTCCACGGCCAGACACTTGGTCAAGTGCGCAATGGCGGCCTTCGTCATGCAATAAACCGACTCCGTCGGCAGCGCCACAAACCCCGCCTGCGAACTCATGTTTATGATGCATCCGCGCTTTTGGCGAATCATGATCCGGCCGGCCGCCTGACTCGCGAAAAATGTCCCTTTGAGATTCACCCTAAGAGTCACATCGAAATCTTCCTCACGTACATTCTCCGCAAGATTTTCCGGAGATAGCCCTGCATTATTCACCAGGAGATCGAGTCGCCCGAAATGTGCAGCCGTATCCTGAACAGCGCGGGAGATCTGGTCGAGTTGTGTCATGTCCATCTGCAAGGACAACACACGTCGGCCGACGGCCTCAATTTCTCTTGCCAGCTCATTCCCGGTTTTCACATCTCTCAGACCGAGCGCCACATCGGCACCAGCGTGAGCAAGAGCCAGAGCAATGGCGCGGCCCAGGCCGCGACCAGCGCCAGTCACTAATGCCACGTCACCGGTCAGGTCAAATCGAGGAAGGTCATTGGCCACTGGAATCTCCGTCCGACTGGTGTTCAGCACTGTGGTTTTTAACATACGTCAGCCCAGCCTGACAATCAGTGCCGTCACTTCTTAATCGCCAGCATTCCTTCAATAGGCGTGCTGGATACTAACAAGGAGAAATCCAGACCCGAGACAGTCCCAACTACAATGCAACAAGGCTAGCTTGCCAGACCCGAACCTACCCAACGATGAAGACAATATTCAGTGCCGTTCCGCTCGCCTTGGAGGCAGATTTTACAGATGAATTGCAGGGGAGGAGCACAAGCATCGCAAAGTTCACGCGCAAGCGGGTGGTTTTCCAGATCTCCCTAATCGTTCATGGAGGTAGACGATAGATCCCCGTATCCGTTTGTCTCCGTCCTCATGCAAGCGGGAGTTTGGCGTGATTCTCAGAATAAGGGAATGCGTCGAGCTGGATTATCTTGACGTGCAGTCTTCCAAAGACAATCCAGCTCGTGCTCACTGCGGTCTTCCATGAGCAGTCCTAAGATGCCGCATTTCTTGGGCAAATAAAGCGCCAAGAAACGCCACCGCGGAACGCGACTCACGAGTCAAAGATGCCTTCGATTAGATTGTCTATCACTTATTGACGGGCGAAACGACTAGCGAAAGTGCGAAGTTTTGGCATCGGCCTATTTCCAACGTTCGGCGAAGAATTCCCATTCGCTTATCACATTGGCGTCGCCGGAATGGGAAGCCGCACGTTAAACCGGCCGAAGACTTGCAGAAATTCAATGAGAACATCGTGGGGAGGATCGAGGTCATTTCCGAGTTCCGCGGATGATCCACAGGAGCAGCATGGTGAGGCGTGGTTGGCAATCAGAGCAGACCTCGATCCTGTCAGGGTGGAAAAAGGGATCGTTCACCGACGGCCAATTGATAGGCCACCAGTCGCCGTTGCTGCTCCAGTTCTTCAAACACCAAATTTGTAAAACGGTTTCGAGAGCAGCTCTTTCATAACAACCCCGAGATCGAGTAGCGACTGGCTGCAGTCTCCGGAGAAGCAGGAGCCGTGCATGGCGGCGACTGTCCTGGGCTTCAACGACGCCAGTCCTTGCAGAATCAATTCTGTGTTAGGCGTATAGGGAACGTACCCCGCGAGAGGTCCGGCCTGGTAATTCGCCAGCGTCTCTCGACAGCGGTCGATCACACTCGATTGGGAAAGCGGCTCACACTCGCCGTCCTGATGAAAGAGATCAGAGCTAAAGAGCGTCCGCTCGGTTTCTTCAAACAGCACTCCCGCGTCCCATCCGTGCGGCAGTTGCGGTGTCTGATAGTACCGGAAGCGATACTTGCCAGTAGTGATCGGTTCTTGCGGGCCAAATATCCTAACCTCCTGGCCCACAAAGTCGTTTACGCTGACTAAAGCTCCAACCGCGCCGCACGTGGGCTGGGCCTTGGGAGCAACCGCCATCCACTCTTTCAGCGCGCCACACTCATCCGATTCGAAATGGCTCCAACTAATCCACCGCAGCTGCGCTGGATCGATCACCTTACTCAAACCCTCTTTGACTTCCGGGAACATTCCACGCAGTCCGGTATGAAAAAGCAACGGCTCATCGTCCTTGACTAGAAAATGATTGAACTGGAGATTAATAGCGGAAAAGAAGACGGTGATTCGATAGACGTCGGGCGCGATTTCGGTGACTGTAGGCAAGGAACACCCCCCTCGTAGCAAAATTATATGAGGGAAATACTGGGCAACTCAGAACGGCAAACCTTAAGCATGAGAAATAACAAAACAATTACGAAAGCACCTCCGGAATTGCTCGCTCAAAATGAGCGCAACTCTTCGCCATCAACGGCTTCAAGGCTCGAACACTAGATGACAGTAGCTGGCTAAATTCTTCTCTCAGAAACAAACCATCAGAGAAGATGAGGGGAAGCAGCTCTCACCACCTCCACGCAACCGAGTTTTTCGTTGGAGACATGACCCTGAATCGGTGTGCAGCCCGCATTCCGTCACCTGTTTGGCGAGATCGAGAAATCATGCACTTTCGCAATGGGAGCTCGAGCAGGGCGCACAGCCCGTCAACTTCGCCTCGGGGTAAGCTCTCGGCGCGTTTGCCAGGGCCACCACGGCGTGCCATAGCAGCGATTCTAGCACTTTCGCCTCTTGTTCGCCTAGCTGGGTATGCCCGAATGCAGGACCTGAGGTGCTTTAGAGGCGCTGACGAGGCTTGTGGCAGCGAGGGGATTGCCCCACCAGAACCTCCAGCTTAGGCGGCGGCGTTCCACGTTCGCCGCGCCGAGCGTCTGTAATTCGCGTGCGTAGAGGCGAACCGCGCGGATGTCCACGAGCACCATCCGGCCACCGGGCTTAAGAACGCGAAAGCCCTCTGCCACAGCTTTTCTGCGCTCATCGTTTGAGCGGATGTTGTGGATGGCGAGGCTAGATACAACTACGTCGAAGCTCGCGTCCTGAAACGGAAGCGAACGCATATCCCCGGTTTCGATCTGCACTCGATCGGAAACACCTTCGAGAGATGCGTTGCGCAGCGTGACCTCGCGGGCGTTGCCTGATTGATCCATGGTGTTCCAGATATCGACACCCGTCACATGGCCGGTCGTTAGCTTCCTGGCGACTCCAGTCAGGACTGCGCCCCGACCACAGCCCATGTCAAGCACCGCCTCGTCACCGCGCAGCTTGAGGTGCTCGAGAATTCTCGCCCATTCGATGAACTTCCCATAACGAGTCGTGTACCAAAAGCTACCGGTGTTAGCGAGAAAGACAAGAAAGTAAAGGCCCACCACCAAGGCAGTGTGATGCGATCCCCGCAACAGGGACGTCAGCGAGCCGATGCCGGCAATCGCGGTCGCTCCCGCAAAGGTCGCAAGTGCATAGGGTGCATCAAAGCCGTATTTGCCGCGTCGCATTGGCTGCAGGATTGTAGGTGAGCTCCTCTGCTTGCACAAGCGTACATGGCAGTCGCCGCACTTCTACCCAATGATTTGCTGAATCCTTACCGATCGACGCCTCGCGCCAAGAGAATCCCGCAGCTGGGCAACTCCCGTTTGACAGAAGGAATATAACTAATGTAGCGAGGTGCCTATGAGGTGTGTGCTGGTTTGCGTAAGTCTTCTATTTCTCTTAGGCGTCTGCAGTTACGCCCAGAACTCCTCGTCAGAAACATCAACGACTGGCACAGCGCCAGCCGCGACGGGCAGCAATCTAGACTCCTCTATCGGAGCAGCTTCGGACCGAGCCCGGGCTCAGGGCCAGGCTAAGCCTTTGTCCGACAACGACGCTGATAACAGCCCTTCTGAGCATCACACACGTGTCAGGCTGGGTGGAGTTGCGGTATCAGCAGGCTACTCTAACTTCTTCCCGGGATTTTATCCGTACGACCCCTTTTACTATCCGCTTAGCGCGACGTGGTGGAATCCCTTCTGGGGTTTCTACCCTCCGTTTCCGCCTGACTACTTCAGCTCGGGAAACGGCAAGGGTGAACTCAAGTTGAGCGGTCTGCCAAAGAATGCGTCGGTCTACGTGAATGGTGGCTACGCCGGCACGGCTGATCACCTGAAAAGCTTTTGGCTCGATCCGGGAGTCTACGATTTGGAGGTATCGGTTCCTGACGGACAACGCTACAAGCAGCGGCTTTATGTGCTTACCGGAAAAACCTTGCATATTGATCCAAAGGCTATGACGACGATCAAAGAAGGAGAGCAACTGTGAACAAACTCATCCTTGCGTTTACGCTTTTTTATTCCGTTTCGTCCGCGTTGGCAGGGCCAAAAGGAACAGTACCGCGTTCGGCAGCAGAGCAATATCCCGTACATGCGCAGGGCGACGGTTTCAGTGTCGGTGCCAAGTTACTCAGTCGGCGGGACGCACGGAAAACCTTCGTCTCGGATGTGAACAGCTGCTGCATTGCGGTTGAGATTGCTGTTTACCCCAACAAAGCCCAGCCTCTAAATATCTCGCTCAATGATTTCGTGCTTCGCCTCAAAAACTCCGAATCGGCCGTGAAAGCCTCCAGCCCCGGGACCGCTGCCGCCTCGATTCAAAAAAATGCAAAGAGTGGACGCGATATTTCCGTTTACCCCACGACTGGCGTCGGATACAGCTCGGGAAGCGTATACGATCCGGTAACCGGCACGCGTCAGGGTGGTGGTGTCTACACGCAGACCGGCGTAGGAGTCGGAGTAGGCGAGCCGAATGGCCCGGGCGTCAGTGATCGCGATCGGGGCGTCATGGAAACGGAACTCGCGGAAAAGGCGCTGCCGGAAGGATCTGCCTTAAGCCCCATAGCTGGTTATATCTACTTCCCTGTATCGGCCAAGAAAAAAGCAGAATATCAGCTGGAGTATGTTTTCGATGGGCACAAGCTTGTTCTTCCGGTTCACGTAGAATAAGCCCTTTTCCGTCCATTCATCTTGGCGCCGATCGAGTCAATTGCCGTGCGCGAATTGCCAAAAGTGGAAAAAACAAAGTCCCCTACAAGAAGCAGGGCCGAGGCGCTTGACAAGGAAGGCCTTATCCCAAGCCTGCCCTTCCCTTCGCTGGTGCATTACTGCATTGCCTTGTGCGCATCTATCGCAAGATCGCCAGATACCTAACTCCGACACCGTGCGCATTCGTTTAGCTTCTTTCCTTGAGCTTCTTCAATGCTTGTTCGAAGGCTGGAGTCCTGCTCGTAAAGCTGGCGGGAACATTCTTCAGTACCGTCTCCCAGCTGGCAATCGCGTTCCTTTTGTCACCGATCGCGGTGTAGCCTCGAGCCAACCCCAGAAACGTCCAGAATTTTTCTTCCGGATGTTGCTGCTGGTTGACCTTAAACACTTCCATCGCTTTTGAGTTTTTTCCGTTCCGCAAAAGGCCGACGGCATAGGCATAGATTGAGTAGGAATCAGTTCCCGGCAGGTGTAACGCTTTCCGCATGACGGCCTCCGCATCGGCATCGCGTCCCATAGCGGTAAGCACTGCGGCTTTGGTTTGGAGAGTTGAGAAATCCTCGTGCCCGACGGTGGCTCCGCGGAAAGGAGTAGAAATGGCTTTTTCCGCCCAGATCAGGGCTTCTTCCAAATTGATTTTGTTGTCGGCGCAGAACTGTGCCGCGGATTGCCAATCCTCGTACCGGAAGCCGGGCCACGACTCAAGTTGCTGGCGCATCTTCGCGACATAGAGTTCATTCACATTCGGCACCTCGACCTTGAACGGAATTCTCTTCTTTTCCCACTGCAAGAAAGCCACGGCGGAGTCGGGTCGTCGCTCGTCAAAGCCGTAGCTCAGAAACTCCGTAAACGGGGCCTCCTGGGGTGTTACCGGAACTCTCAGTGCGTCGCGCCTGGGATCGTACTGGTAGCTCCCCCACCCCAGGTGGTTGGAAAAAATCCAGTACCATGGTCCAGTTTCTTCTACATCCAGAAACAGCGCGTAAGTGCCCGCTTTCAGTTCCTTGCCCTCAACCTTGACATCGTTCGAAAACGTGATCGCCGTGCTTTCATTCGCTCCGGCACGCCAGGGTGCTCCTTTTGTCGGTCCAAAACCTTCATCGAAGAACCCGTAATGAACTAGTTCGCCCCAAATGTGTCCAGTGCGGTCGTTCGCTGCCGGATTATGCACGTGCGGGCTGTGGTACTCGATCGAAACCCTGACCGGCCCGATCCACTGTGACACCTCTGCTCTCTGATCGTCCCCATTAGGCGGAAAGGAAAGTTCGGACGATTCCTGTCCAAAACTTGCTAGGGATGAGATTCCTAACAAAGCAACCAACAGCACGGATTTCATTGCTGTCCTCCTCCTAGTGAATTAGGCGAAAATGCCCGGCGCTCACGGCGCTTTGGGGGCACAGAGTTGCCGACATTGCTTTGGATTGGCGCACTTCTCCGAGAGCTTAGACTAGCTTCCTCAAAAAACGTAAGCAGCGATGCGCATGGTCTTAGTTGATGACGATTTCGCAGTTGTCGCCGACTAACCGGAGGGCAAAGCCTCAAAACAGTGAAAAGGCCCGCCTCTACTGTCGCAGGGCGGGCCCTGATCACCAACATCGTCTAGAGTCGCTGGCCAGTCCCAAAATATCGATCCCCCTGATGGGCGGGACTGGCTCGGACTACGCCGCCGCTTGCGCGGCTCGCTCATATCCAGGCGCAAATACGTCCCGGGCAAATTGTTGAAATGTAACTTTGCCGATGCGTTTCTGATCGCCTTTGAATTGCCCTTGAATCTTTGGGAATGCCTCTTCCATTTCAACCAGCAGTGCTGCCATTTCAGTGGACATTCCCGCCTGACTCATCGCGGCCTTCAACTTGCCACCTGGGATGGTGACCACTCGAACTTGTTTCCCGATGGCCTGTCCGGCGATGCGAGCCCACTCATCCCAGGAAATTTCCTGCGGACCAACAATATCAACCACGTGATGGCCGTCGATTGGGTTGAGGAGAAACTCAGCCGCAAACTCGGCGATGTCCTGGGTGGCAACGAGCGGTGCTTTCACCGATCCCGGGATCGAAGTGAAGACACTGTTCTGTTCAAGGATCGTGGGCAGTGAGAAAAACACGTTCTCCATGAACTCGTTCGGGCGGAGCGAGACGATGTTCCTCCCGGCGGCCCGGAATTTCTCTTCCGTTTCATATAGTCCAACAATCGGACCCGTGCCACTTGGCAGGAATGCCCCTGCACTGGAAAGCTGAACCACATGCAGATCCGGATGCTTGCGGATTACCCTGGCTCCAGCTTCGGCCATGCGGCGGGCCAGACCTAACGGGTCGTGCGAGGTCGGCTCCGAAGGTGTCAACCAGAACAGCGCCTCGGCACCACGCAACGCCTGCTCCATCACCGTGGAATCGCTGTGCTCACCCGCGATGACCTTTGCACCTCGACTTGCTAGATCTTTCACTTTTTCCGGATGTCGCGCTATCAGTGTGACATCGGATTTTCGGTCAAGAAGTAGGTTCGCAAGTTTGTTGCCGATGTGGCCGGTAGGAGTGGTAACTACAATCTTCATGGATTTTTCTCCTTACCGTCGAAGATGCGTGGAGCTTGACTTGGTTTCAGAAAGGCAGCCACTTACCTGTGGATCGCCCTAGGGGCCATCTGGCTGAATGTCTTCAAGAGCTTATCGGTGTTCGTAGATGGGCTGATAAACATGCGGTCTCATGAAATTGAGGCAATTCGCACCCTTCGCCTGGCAACGAGGGGCTTGGGTGCGAGACAAGAAATTACTTCATGCAAACGCGGGGCACACAAGCGTCAAGAACAGAGGCTCACTAGCGTTTTTCTTTGTGACGCGCAGTCGATTCTCCGATCTGCCGAGCCTTCAACTAAATGCGAGCGATTTAATTTGCGCCTCAAAGTTAATCCGGATAGCATGTTCAACGCAGATTCCTTGCTGGAGATAGTGAATGTTGAATCGCGGGCGCGTTCTCGCTCCACTCCTATTCCTGCTTGTGACAACTAGTCCCTCGGCCTTTGGTCAGACAACTTCGCCAAAAACCTCAACTTGCAAGCCCGCATCCTTCACGACCGAAGAAGATCAGAAGAATATGATGCAACAGCTGGGGATCCGAGATCTGCGGCCCGGGCCGAGTGGTGATGAGCACGCTCCCAACCACGCCAACTACGACGAATCGAAGGCCAACCCCTTCCCCAACATTCCCGATGCGCTCACCATGATCAACGGTCAGAAAGTGACGACACCCGAGACGTGGCAAAAGCGGCGTGCAGAAATTCTCGAAGGCTTTGACTGTTGCGTTTATGGACGCGTGCCGAAAAACGTTCCCAAGGTTACATGGACGGTCGGCCCCATCGACCATGAGTTCATCGGGTTCGCTCCGGTGATTGCTAAAGAAGTCATCGGGCACCCCGACGATTCCGGCTGCACCGATATTGATGTGAACATCCGGATGATCGTGGTTACGCCGGCGAATGCAAAAGGCCCCGTTCCGCTCCTCATTATGTTCGGGCCGGCTGCATTCCCCTCCCCCAATCAGCCGTCTGAAGAAGAGTTCGCGCGTATCAACCGCGCCATGAAAGAACTTCTCCTTGAAAAGGATCCCTCGCTCAAGCAAGTCTTTGAGCAGCATCCTGCCTTTCAGTTGTCGTCGCGAACACCGTTTCAGTTGCCGCCGCGCAATGAAGATGGTGATCCGCCAAACACCTGGGAACTTGTCGCCGACGGTTGGGGCTTCGCGTTGCTCGATCCGACAACCGTTCAAGCGGACAACGGTGCCGGTCTTACCCGCGGAATTATTGGTCTGACCAATCATGGACAACCGCGGAAGCCGGAAGACTGGGGAGCGCTGCGGGCCTGGGCTTGGGGCGCCAGTCGCGCTTTCGATTATCTGGAAACGGACTCCGCCGTGAACGCGAAACAGGTTGGCATAGATGGGGTCTCGCGTTACGGGAAGGCCGCGCTTATCACGATGGCCTACGACCCACGGTTTGCGGCCGTGCTCGTCGGCTCTTCCGGGAAGGGCGGGGCTACGCTTCTCCGCCGCAACTTCGGAGAGGCGGTCGAGAGTCTCGCCGGTTTCAGCTATTACTGGATGGCAGGCAACTTCATGAAATACGGTGCCTCTGATTCCACATTGGGAAGCAAGAACGGTTCCGACATTCCAGTTGATTCCAACGAACTGATTGCCCTCACTGCGCCCCACCTCACCTTCATCAGTTATGGAGTTCCGGAAAAAGGGGATGCCAAATGGCTCGACCAGAAAGGCAGTTTCATGGCGACGGTTTTGGCGAGTCCGGTCTGGCCTCTACTGGGATCGAAGGGTCTGACTCCGATGAACGGCTACACACCGGAAAACATGCCTCCGGTGAATACAAATATTCTCGATGGCCAACTGGGATGGCGTCAGCACGATGGCGGGCACACCGATGCACCCAACATGAAGTATTTCATCGAATGGGCAGACAAATTCTTCGGAAGGCCATCTGTGTACCACAACATCCAGTGATGCTCGCGTTCGCCCGTGGTGCTTATCTCCGCGCCACCTTCAGTCTGCTGTGCGCTCTAGTTGGCAAGGATTTGCGCTTCTTGCATTAATCTTCTCTTGCATTCTTCTAGTATCTGCGCGGTTCGCGATGCCCCCACGCGCGTAACGCCGATTGCTCGCACGGCCAGTAGGGAATCCAGGTCGCGAACGCCGCCTGCCGCCTTCACCTGCACTTGCGGTGGGGAGTGCTTTCGCATCAGCTTGAGATCCTCCAGGGTCGCGCCGCTGGGCGCATAGCCAGTCGAGGTCTTCACCCAGTCCACACCACTCTCGCCGCAGATCTGGCACAGGCGAATTTTCGCGGGGTCGTCGAGATAGGCATTCTCGAAAATGATCTTTATTTTCTGACCACGTCCATGAGTAAGTTCCGTAAGAGCCCTGATCTCATCGCCCACGTATGTCCAATCACCGCTTCGCGCCTTCCCAATGTTAATAACGGCATCGAGTTCGGTCATGCCGTCGTTTAGCGCGCGCTCCGCTTCCGACATTTTGATGGCCGTCGAATGCCCGCCATGGGGAAAACCGATGGTGGTGCTCGGTTGTATGGTCGATCCCGCTAGCAACTCTCGGCACCGCGCCGCGAAGTACGGCATGACACAAACACTGGCTACCTCGTAGTCGCGCCCCAGTCGGCAACCAGCTTCGGATTCCTCAAAGGTAAGCGCGGGATTAAGAAGTGAGTGGTCAATCATCTTTGCAACGTCGAGATAAGAATATCTCTCAGACATAAAGCCTCTCTTCAACTTGCTTAGTTTCTCACGGATGAGCACATCCTTCGAAAGACTGCGCCTCGCTCGCCATCTACTTGCCTTGACGCTCGTAGATTTCGTTCACTCTCTGCAAGGTATCCGCTTCCTGGGGCAGTTTGTCGGGTCGTAACCTCACGATGCGCGGAAATCGCAGCGCAAATCCGCTGTTATGCCGGTCGGATTGCATCACGTTGTTGAACGCAACCTCGATGACGATCTTTGGCTCCACCAGGCGGCGAAATCCTTGGTCCTCGATCGTATGCTCGAGAAACCATCTCGTCATCGCGCTGATTTCAGTGTCGGTCAACCCCGAATAGGCCTTCCCCACATTGAGCAGCTGATCTCCGTCGCGAACTGCAAAGGTATAGTCGCTGAGGACGCCAATTCTGCGCCCATGTCCAAACTCCACGGCCGTGACAACCGCGTCGAGGGTGGCCAGCTCCCTTTTCAGCTTCAGCCACGACTTGCCGCGACGCCCCGGCGTGTATGACGAATCCGGTCCTTTGATCATCAGGCCTTCGTTGCCACGGTCCTGTGCCGCTTCAAAAAGCGCATTCAACTCTTTGGGCGAGGATGCCTGGAAAATGGGCGCGCGGAAAACAGATCCCGTCATTGGTTGGTCGTTTGCCTTGGGCAAGACCAACCCGCGAAGTAAGTCGTCGGCCGATGGTAAACCGCTCTCGCCCCTGGGGCTTCGACCGTCGACGGGCATCGCGCTGAAATCGAGCACGGCTTGCGTTTCGGCTCTGGTTCTCTTTCTCCATGGCATAGCTTGCCCGGTCTGAGGGCGAAAGGGGCTTCTCTGGTGAGCTGGTTCCCTTCCCGCAAGCAGCGCGTCCAAAATCTTGGCTCTTTCCCGCAGGGGCCGATCGATTGCGAGCTCTCCATCCGCGTACAGGACATCGAACACCAGATAAGCAACCGGGACCTCGCGGATCAAATTGTCGCTAACCGTCTTGCGCCCAAGCCGCTTTTGCAGGGCGCTAAAAGGAAGTGCGCGGCCCACGTAATTCGGAGCCTTCCTCAAGGCTCTGTCGTTTGGTTCGGACGGCAGGTTCTCCGCCGACCGACCTAGGGCAGGCGATCGATCAGCGCTCTCCTCCTCGTCGTCCGTGTAACTCCACGCCAGAATCTCTCCGTCCAGAATCGCATCGTGCGCAAGGCCCGCAAGCGCTTCCGGTAATTCAGGAAACGACTCGGTGATCTCGTCGCGCGTCCGCGAGAAGAATCGAACTTCATCCCCTAAGCAATGCGCTTGAGCGCGAATGCCGTCGTACTTGTCCTCCACCCAGGCGTTCTCGAAGCAGCGGAGGGCATCTTCCGCCGATTCCGCCGGACTTGCCAGCATGAATCCAATGGGGTGGAACAGGCGCATCTTGGCTTCGTTGAGTCGCCCTTCGGCCGCCAATTTGAGTGTTTCGCCGATGTCGCCCAATAGCATGTTGGCGCGCTGCACGCCCCGCAGAGTCGTCTCAGGATGTCGTTCCGCGAATGCCTTGGCGATTGCCTCTTCCACCAGGCTTTCCTTCAGACCAATCCGCAAATCACCAGTCATGATCTTGATGACATATTTCGCCTCGCCCGGCGTGATGCTGCTGAGGAGTTCGCGCGTAAGTCCTGCCTTTAGCGCAGGCCTCCGGCAGGAGGAGATTTGCCGAAAGAAATCTTGCGTCTCGGATGGAGCCTTAGGCCGGTCCCGGAGTTCGGGGAAGTCCGGCAGCACTGCTTCGGCAACGGCACCCAAATCCCCGTGTTTTCGATAGGAGTGTGTGAGTTCTGCCTCGGTCTTTCCCGACAATTCGGCCACAATGCGCCACAGAATCGAGCCCCCCACCTGCAACGTGGTCTCCTCCCAAGCTGGGAAAGGAACCCCCGAGAAGAAAACCGCCGCCGCCGCTGCATCCTCTACCGAGACCGACCGGAAGAACTCCGCCAGAATCGCTGTCTTCGCGAGCTTCTTGCTGGTAGCGGCGATTCGGTCAGCGGTCTGCGAGAAGAGGAGCATGGAGGAGAATCCAGTATCGCCTAGGTTGCCGGGTGTCCGAACCCGATCGTCGGCCAAGCGCTCGGTGTGACGCACAATTCGCTTGCCTTCAACCAACGACTCGGTCGCCAGCGCAGGCCAGCACCTAAGTAATTGTTGCCACGAGACTTGCGTCCATCGAATACCAGCCCGACTGTGCTACCCTAATTCAGGAACAATACTCGCCTGAGAGTCATCCAATCTGTATGAAGTTTTTTCGGACGTTGTGGCGGTTTCTGGTTTCGATTCAACTACTGCCCGCCCTTGAAGGCGGCGAGGAGACCCTTGTCGGTGGCCAGGCCCTGCTCGAAGGGGTTATGATGCGCAGCCCACATGCATGGGCTATCACCTGCCGGAAACCCTCGGGCGAGCTGGTCAGCCATAGCGAACCCCTGGAGCGGCTATCGGAAAAGCACAAATGGATGGGCTGGCCTGTGGTTCGCGGAGTGATGACGCTTGGGCATGCGATGACTCTAGGTTTTCGTGCGCTGCGTTTCTCCGCCAACCTGCAGCTCGAAGAACTTCAGAAAGATGAAGATGGGAAGGTTCCGGAGAAGAAGTTCGAACTCAACGGCTGGATTGCGGCCTTGAATATTGCGATCTCGGTCGGCTTCTTTATCTTTATGTATAAGTATCTGCCGCTGCTGGCAACCACCGAGTTGCGCAAGTCGCATCCCGAGCTGGGCGGACAGATCATGTTCAACTTGGTGGACGGCCTTATCCGCATCGGGCTATTTCTGACCTTCATCTGGGGCACTTCCCTGCTTCGCGATATTCGCCGCGTCTATGAGTATCACGGTGCGGAACACAAGACAGTTTTCGCATTTGAAAATGGCGATCCGCTTTCCACCGGAGAAGTGCAGAAATATCCCACCTTTCATCCCCGCTGCGGCACCAGCTTTCTGATGACCGTGATGATCATCTCGATCGCGGTTTACATGCTGGTCCCGGTGCATACGTTCTGGGCACGGTTCGCCATCCGCATCGCGTTATTGCCGGTGATCACCGGCGTTTCCTACGAGATCATCCGCTTCGCAGCAAAACACAGAAAATCATTGTTTGCGATCATGACCGCCCCCGGGCTCTGGCTGCAACGGATCACCACCCGCCCACCCACCGATGAGCAGGCTGTATGTGCGATTACCGCCCTCGATCAAGCCATGGCGCTCG
>Ga0068864_100000405_pt1 | contig 37380 bp, 39 predicted proteins | sample KBSSwiS72_FD_66586 | JGI IMG/M metagenome (GOLD analysis project Ga0068864, IMG submission 66586) | Switchgrass rhizosphere microbial communities from Kellogg Biological Station, Michigan, USA - KBS Switchgrass S7-2 | ecosystem: Host-associated > Plants > Roots > Rhizosphere > Soil ...
GGTCAACATGAAGTTCGAGTTCGTGCCCTGGCCGAACTTCGCCGACCGGATGCTCAACGAGCTCAACTCGAAGGGCAAGCTCTGCGACCTGATCATCGGCGACAGCCAGTGGATCGGCGGGGCGGCCGAGAGCGGCCACTACGTGAAGTTGAACGATTTCTTCGCCAAGGAAGGAATCAAGATGAGCGACTTCATGCCGGCGACCGTGACCGGCTACTCGGAGTGGCCGAAGGGCACGCCGAACTACTGGGCGCTGCCGGCGATGGGCGACGCGCTCGGCTGGACCTATCGCAAGGACTGGTTCGCCAAGCCCGAGCTGAAGGCCGAGTTCAAGAAGAAATACAACCGCGACCTGGCGCCGCCGACGACCTGGGCCGAGTTCAAGCAGGTGGCTGAATTCTTTACCCGCACGATCGACGGCAAGAAGGTCTACGGCACCTACCTCTTCACCGAGCGCGGCTCCGAAGGCATCACGATGGGCGTGAGCAACGTCCTCTACCCGTACGGCTTCAAGTACGAGGATCCGAAGAAGCACTACGCGATGGACGGCTTCGTCAACGGCCCCGACGCGATCAAGGGCCTGGAGTTCTACAAGGAGCTCTACAAGTGCTGCACGCCGCCGGGCCTCACGAACTCGTACATGGGCGAGGGCCTGGACGCGTTCAAGTCGGGCCAGGTGGCGATGATGATGAACTGGTTCGCCTTCTTCCCGGGCCTCTACAAGGACCCGAACGTCGGCGGCGACAAGATCGGCTTCTTCGTCAACCCGGCCGGGCCGAAGGGCAAGGGCTCGCAGCTCGGTGGCCAGGGCATCTCGGTGGTGGCGTATTCGCCGAACCGCGCCGAGGCGCTCGAGTACATCAAGTGGTTCGCCTCGCCCGACGTGCAGAAGAAGTGGTGGGCGCTCGGCGGCTACTCGTGCCACAAGGCGGTGCTGCAGGACGCCGGATTCAAGGCGAGCGCGCCGTTCGCGGGCGAGTTCCTGACGGCGATGGACCAGGTGGTCGACTTCTGGGCCGAGCCGAGCTACGCCCAGTTGCTGCTCGCCGAGCAGAAGCGCATCCATGACTTCGTCGTCGCCGACAAGGGCACGGCCAAGGAAGCGCTCGACGGTCTGCTCGCCGACTGGAAGAAGGTGTTCAAGGAAGACGGCAAGGTGAAGTAGCCTGCCGGGGACGCCGGCGCCCCTCGCGGGCCGGCGTCCCCCTCCCGTTCCCGTTCGAATCCCCCCGCACCCGACCGATGATCGCTGCCGAGCAACTGGCTCTCCGCGCCGCCGAAGCGACGCCGGCACCGCTGTTGCGCCGCATGCGCGGCCTCTCGGACCGGGCGATCGCGTGGCTCTTCATCGCGCCGACGATGCTGCTGCTGCTGGCGATCAACATCTTTCCGCTGATCTGGACGGTCAGGCTCTCGTTCACCAACTTTCGCGCCAACCGGCCGAATGCCGAGGTCGTGAGCGTTGGCATCGACAACTACGTCTCGGTCCTCACCGACCCCGACATCTGGGGGCCGATGCAGGCGACCGCGCATTTCCTGTTCTGGACGATCGCCCTGCAGACCCTGATCGGCTTCACGCTCGCCTACCTGATCGACCGCAAGTTCCGCGGCCACGGCTTTTGGACGACGCTGATCCTGATCCCCATGATGCTGTCGCCGGCCGTGGTGGGCAACTTCTGGGCCTTCATCTACCAGCCGCAGATCGGCCTGTTCAACTACGCGGTGTCGTTCTTCACCGGCATCCCGCCGTCGAGCTTCGAGATGCTCGGCTCGGTGAAGCTCTCGCCCTGGGCGATCATCATCGTCGACACGTGGATGTGGACGCCCTACGTGATGCTGATCTGCCTCGCCGGGCTGCGCAGCATCCCCAACTACATCTACGAGGCCGCCGAGGTCGACCGGGCCTCGGCCTGGCGCCAGTTCTGGAGCATCACGCTGCCGATGGTGCTGCCCTTCATCATGCTGGCGGTGCTGTTCCGCGGCATCGAGAACTTCAAGATGTTCGACCTGGTGAACCTGCTCACCAACGGCGGACCGGGCTCGACCACCGAGGTGGTCTCGATCACCCTCAAGCGCGAGGCGTTCGAGAAGTGGCGCACCGGCTACTCGTCGGCGCTGGCGATCATCCTGTTCGTGGCGGTGTTCGGCCTGGCCAACATCTACGTCAAGGCGCTCAACGCCGTGAAGAACCGCTAAGGCGATGCGCACCGGCCTCAGCACCGCCCATTCAGTCGTCGAGCCGACGCAGGCCGCGAAGTGGCTGGCCATGGTGGTCGTGATCCTCTATGCCTTCGTCACGCTGGTGCCGCTCGGCTGGATTCTGCTCACCAGCATCAAGAGCCCGCCCGACTCGATCAGCTATCCGCCCAAGGTCGTGTTCGAGCCGTCGATGGAAGGCTATTGCAATCTCTTCACAACGCGCTCCCGCCAGACCGAGGAGTACATCAAGAACCTGCCGCCGGCGACGGACGCCTGCGACAGCCTGGCGCGCAAGAACAGCATGGTCGTCGTCAGCCGGTCGAACTACCTGCCGCGCTTCCTCAACTCGCTGATCATCGCCGGCGGCTCGACCCTGCTCTCGGTCGGCCTCGGCGTGATGGCCGCCTACGCCTTCTCGCGCTTCAAGGTGCCAGGCAAGGACGACCTGATGTTCTTCATCCTGTCGACCCGGATGATGCCGCCGATCGCCGTGGCGATCCCGATCTACCTGATGTACCGCGAGCTCGGCCTCTCGGACACCAAGCTCGGCATGATCCTGCTCTACAGCGCGGTGAACGTCTCGCTCGCCGTGTGGCTGCTCAAGGGCTTCATCGACGAGATCCCGCGCGAGTACGAGGACGCGGCGATGGTCGACGGCTACACCCGTCTGCAGGCCTTCCGCAAGGTGGTACTGCCGCAAGCCGCCACCGGCATCGTCGCCACCGCGATCTTCTGCCTGATCTTCGCCTGGAACGAATATGCCTTCGCGGTGCTGCTCACCAGCGGCGAGGCGCAGACGGCGCCGCCGTTCATCCCGATCATCATCGGCGAGGGCGGCCAAGACTGGCCCGCGGTCGCGGCAGGCACGACGCTCTTCCTCGTGCCCATCCTGGTCTTCACCGTGCTGCTGCGCAAGCACCTGCTGCGCGGCATCACCTTCGGCGCGGTGCGCAAATGAACCTGCCCGTCGACGAGCTGGCGACGCCGGCCGTGCCGGACGCGCATCCGCGCTGGCCGCGGTGGCTACGGCGCGGGCCCCTCGAGCTGGCGGCTTCGGGCGTGATCGCGCTCGGCATCTTCATGATGCTGCAGCCGTTCGCGCTCGAGCTCTTCACCTGGTCGTTCGTCACCACGCTCGCCGGCGTCGCGATGTTCACGATCGTCTCCAAGTTTCCGGGCTAGAACCGTGGCCGAGATCCGCGTCGAGCGCCTGCACAAGGCCTTTGCCGACTTCGTGGCGGTAAAGGACTCGACCTTCACCGTGAAGGACGGCGAGTTCTTCTGCCTGCTCGGTCCCTCGGGCTGCGGCAAGACCACCACCCTGCGCATGATCGCCGGCCTGGAGCTGCCGACCGAGGGCCGGATCTTCCTCGGCGGCGAGGACGTCACCTGGAAGCGCGCCTCGCGGCGCGACATCGCCTTCGTGTTCCAGCTGTTCGCGCTCTATCCGCACATGAACGTGCGCCGCAACATCGCCTTTCCGCTGGTCTCGCAGGGCATGCTGCGGGCGGAGATCGCGCGCAAGGTGGAGGAGGCCGCCCGCATCCTGCAGATCACGCGGCTCCTCGACCGGCCGGTGTCGGGCCTGTCGGCCGGCGACCGGCAGCGGGTCGCGCTCGGCCGGGCGATCGTCCGCCAGCCGATGGCCTTCATGATGGACGAGCCGCTCGGTGCGCTCGATTCCGAGTTCCGCGAGCTGATGTGCGCCGAGCTGCGCGGCCTGCACGACCGGCTGAAGGCCACCATCGTCTACGTCACCCATGACCAGATGGAGGCGATGGCGATGGCCGACACCATCGCCATCATGAACAACGGCGTGATCGAGCAACTCGGCGCGCCGCAGGAGGTGTACGACCGGCCGGCCTCGGTCTTCGTCGCCGACTTCATCGGCGCGCCGGCGATGAACTTCATTCCCTTCGCCGGCGCCTACGCCGCCGGCAGCGCCGAGGTGCTGATCGGCGGCGCCCGGGTCAAGGTGCCGGCCCTGGCCGAGCCGGCGCCCGGCGGCGAGCTGCTCTGCGGCGTGCGCCCCGAGCACGTCCGCTTTGACGACGCTTCCGGGCTGCGCGGCGAGGTGCTGGGCAGCGAGTATCTCGGCCACAGCCAGATCGTCACCGTCACCACCGCGGTCGGCTCGACCCTGCGCGCCAAGGTCGGGCCGCAGGTGCGGGCCGAGCGCGGCGAGCGCGTCGGCCTGGCCTTCGACGCCCGCACGGTCTCGCTGTTCGACAAGCCCACCGGCCGCGCCTTGGCCCTGCAGCGCGAGGCGACCCATGGCTGAGCTTCGCCTCGATCGCGTGGGAAAACGCTTCGGCGCGACCACGGCCGTGCACGATCTCTCGCTCGACGTCGCCTCCGGCGAGTTCATCGTCCTGCTCGGGCCGAGCGGTGCCGGCAAGACGACGACGCTGCGCCTCGTCGCCGGCCTCGAGCGGCCGGACGAGGGTCGGGTCTTCATCGGCGGCCAAGACGTCGGCGCCACCGCGCCGGCGCTGCGCGACGTCACCTTCGTGTTCCAGCAGTACTCGCTCTATCCGCACCTGAGCGTCTTCGACAACCTCGCCTTCCCCCTGCGCTCGCCGCTGCGCCGGATTCCCGAGGCCCGGGTGCGCGAGAAGGTGACCGAGATCGCCCGCCTGCTGCGCATCGAGGACAAGCTCGCCAACCCGGCGACGCGCCTTTCCGGCGGGCAGATGCAGCGAGTGGCAATCGGCCGGGCGCTGGTGCGCGAGCCGGCCGTGACCCTGATGGACGAGCCGCTGTCCTCGCTCGACGCCAAGCTGCGCAACGACCTGCGCCTGGAGCTGAAGCGGATCCAGCAGGACCTGGGCGCGACCATGCTCTACGTCACCCACGACCAGACCGAGGCGCTGACCCTGGCGACGCGGATCGGCGTGCTCGACCACGGCCATCTGGCGCAGGTGGGCAGCCCGCGCGAGATCTACGAGAACCCGCAGACCAGTGCCGTCGCGGCGCGCCTCGGCTCGCCGCGGATCAACCTCGTGCCGCGCGCTGCGCTCGGCGCCTGGCCCGTGCCTGCGGGCGCGGCCACGCTCGGTGTCCGCGCCGAGCACCTGCACCTGCGCAACGGCGCTCCCGCCACCGGACCGTCGCTCCGCGCCACGGTGCGGCGGATCGAGCTGCTGAGCGACCAGCGCCTGGTGCACCTGGCGCTCGCCGACAGCGCCGCCGAGCTGATCAGCGCCGCCCCACCCACTGGCGAGGTCGAGCAGGGCAGCCAGGTGAACGTGAACATGGACCGTCCGCTCTGGTTCGATGCCGCCGGCCGGCGGGTCGCCGCCTGAGCCCCTTGCGACCCCCGAATCCCGGAGAGCCTCCCCATGGACCATGCCTCGCTGATCCAAGCCGCGACGCAGACGCTGATCGATCACGTCGACGAGCTGACCGCGCTCGACAGCGCGATCGGCGACGGCGACCACGGGCTCAACATGAAGCGCGGCGCGCTGGCGATCCAGGCGCGGCTCCGGGACGGGAAGGATGCGGGCTCGCTCAACGAGACGCTGAAGGGCGCCGGCGCCACCTGCATGAGCACGATCGGCGGCTCGTCGGGCCCGGTGTTCGGCACCTTGCTGATGACGCTGGCCCGTGAGCTGCCGGCCGAGCCCGGGCCGCACGACTTCGCCGCCGCGCTGGCCGCGGGCATCGCCTCGCTCACCCGCCTGGGCAAGGCCGAGGTCGGGCAGAAGACCCTGCTCGACGTGCTCGATCCGGTGCAGCGCCTGCTCGCCGCCTGCGACCCGGCAGCGCCCGACCTCGAGGCCCGGGTGCGGCAGTGCGCGCTCGATAGCGCGGCCGCGACCGCGGCGATGGATGCGATCCGCGGCCGCGCGTCCTTTCTCGGCGAACGCGCCCTCGGCCACGTCGACCCCGGCTCGCGCTCGATGGCGCTGATCATTGCCGCGATCTGCGACGGACTCTCCGAAGCGAGGACCACCCCATGAAGAAGCTGATCAACCACATCGACGACGTCCTCGCGGAATCCCTCGACGGCTTCGCCGCGGCGCATGCCGGCATCGTCAGCCTGGGCGCGGAGCGCAAGTTCGTGCAGCGGCGGTCGCTCAAGCCCGGCAAGGTGGCGCTGATCTCCGGCGGCGGCTCCGGCCACGAGCCGCTGCACGCCGGCTTCGTCGGCCACGGCATGCTCGACGCCGCCTGCCCCGGCCAGGTGTTCACCTCGCCCACGCCCGACCAGATGCTCGCCGCCGCCGAGGCCGTGGACGGCGGTGCCGGCACGCTCTTCATCGTCAAGAACTACTCCGGCGACATGATGAATTTCCAGATGGCCGCGGAGATGCTGACCAGCGACAACGCCACCGTCATCGTCAACGACGACGTCGCGGTCGAGAACTCGACCTACACCACCGGGCGGCGCGGCGTCGCCGGCACGCTGGTGGTGGAGAAGGTCGTCGGCGCCGCGGCCGAGCGCGGCGACGGCCTGGCCGCGCTCAAGGCGCTGGGCGACAGCGTCAACAAGGCGACCGCGTCGATGGGCGTGGCGCTGACCTCCTGCACCGTGCCCGCCGCCGGCAAGCCGACCTTCCAGATCGGCGACGACGAGATGGAGATGGGTGTCGGCATCCACGGCGAGCCCGGGCGGCGGCGGGTCAAGCTGGGCACGGCCGACGAGATCGCCGGCGAGCTGGTCGGAGCCATCCTCAAGGACCTGTCGATGGCGCGCGGCCAGGAAGTGCTGCTGTTCGTCAACGGCTTCGGCGGCACGCCGACGCTCGAGCTCTACCTCGTGGTCACCGCGGCGCTCAAGGTCCTGCAGGGCTCGGGGATCAAGGCGGTGCGCTTCCTCACCGGCTCCTACGTCACCTCGCTCGAGATGGCGGGATGCTCGATCTCCGTCACCGCGGTCGATGCGCCGATGCTGGCGCTCTGGGACGCGCCGGTGCATACCGCGGCGCTGCGCTGGGGAGTCTGAGCGATTCCACTTCCCGGAGCGGCGTCGTTCGATGCGATGATCGACGCAAACAACCCGGGAGGTTCCTCGTGCTGGCTCACACGCTCTTCAGCTCGGCTGCGCTCGCCGCCATCGTCCTCGCGCCGTTCGGCGCTCGTGCCGCCGACCCGGTACCCGTCGGCAAGGCCGAAGTGCAGCAGCTGGTATCCGGCAAGGTCCTGACCGTCCAGTACGTCGATCCGCTGCGCCTGACGCTGGCCCAGGACGGGAAGGTGGATGCCTATGGCACGGTCAGCGGGATCCGCGCCATCGGCACCTGGAGCGTCGACGACCAGGGCCGGCTTTGCGCGAAGTCGCCGAACGCGGTGCTCGACGGCTGCCGCGGCGTCCTGCGTGGCGACCGCGGCCTCGGCATGACGAAGGTCGATGGGACGGGCTTTTTCCTCATCAGCGAGATCAAGTAGTGACGGACGGTCGCTGCGCCCCGGTTGAAAGCGCCGGCAAAGCGCCCAGCTGAGGGAATCGCCCGCTCCCGCGCTCGAAGCGCGTCGTCCCTTGGTTCTCCTCCTGCTTTCGCTTGTCGCCGCGCTGTCGGTGGCCTGGTACTGGCGCGAGCCGCTGTTCGGCGAGTGGCGCCGGCAGCGCATCCGCCGCCAGCCGTTCCCGGCCGAATGGCGGCAGATCCTGCGCCGCCGCATGCCTTACTTCCGCACGCTGCCGGTCGACCTGCAGCTGCAGTTGAAGAAGCGGATCCAGGTGTTCCTCGCGGAAAAGCCCTTCATCGGCTGCGCCGGCCTCGAAGTGACGGACGAGATGCGGGTGACCATCGCCGCCCATGCCTGCCTGCTGATCCTCAACCGCCGTGGCGAGTGCTTCCCGAACCTGCGGCAGATCCTCGTCTACCCGGGTCCCTTTGCGGTCGACAAGGTCCACGCGGACGGCTCGGGCGTGCTTCGGGAGCAGCGCCTGGCGCTCGCCGGCGAATCCTGGACGCTCGGCCAGGTGGTGCTGTCGTGGGAGGACACCCTCGCCGGCGCCGAGACGCCGAATGACGGCCACAACGTCGTGATCCACGAATTCGCTCACCAGCTCGACCAGGAGCACGGCCGGGCCAACGGCGCGCCGCCGATGTTCGGCAAGGCGCGCCGCGCACGCTGGGCGTGGGTGCTGAGCGCCGAGTTCGAGGCCTTGCGGCAGTCCGTGCTCGATGGCCGACATATGCTTTTCAGTTCATATGGGGCATCCGATCCGGCCGAATTCTTTGCCGTGATTTCGGAAGTCTTCTTCGAGCAACCGGGGTCGCTCGCCGAGGGACACGGCGAGTTGTACCAGGTGCTGAGCGAGTTCTATCGGGTCGATCCCTTGAGCTGGTAGAGACCGCTTTCGCGGTGCGATGAGCATCGACGAAAAAGTCGATGCGCGGGTATGCTTTGCCGCTGTTCTGCAGCGCGAGCCGCTCGCCATGCCGCCATCGTTGTCCTCGCACCTTGCCGACGATCTCGCGCCCCGTGAGGCAGCGACGCCGTTGCGCTGGCCGCCTGTGCCGGCCTTCGTGCCTGCGCTGCTGGTCTTCGCGGGCTACTACGCCGGCGCCTGCCTCGGCCTGGCCCTGACGACGGTGATGAGCCCGGCCTCGGTGCTGTGGGTGCCGGGGGCGGTGCTGTTCGGGGCCTTGCTGGTCGCGCCGCCGCAGCGCTGGGCGCCCCTGCTCGCGGCCGCCATCGCGGCGCACTTTGCGGCTGCGTGGCAGAGCGGCGTACCTGATGCGATCGTCATCGGCTGCCTGGTCAGCAATCTGGCCCAGGGCCTGATGGGCAGCCTCGTCGTCCGACGCCTCAGCGCCGGCCACCCCTATTCGATCGGCTCCCTGCGCTGCGTCGTCGCCCTGATCGTCGGGGCGGTGGTCGCCGCGGTCGGCTCCTCGCTGCTGAACAGCGCCTTCGTCACCGCCGTCGAATGGAAGAGCGCCGGCCGGATCTGGGCCGGCTGGCCGTCGCGCATGTTCGCGAGCACGTTGGCGTCGCTGGCGGTGGTGCCGGTGTTGACGGCCTGGTCGGCCGAGCGGGCGCCGTGGCGTTCCTGGGACCTGCCGCGGCGATTCGAGGCGGTGCTGCTGACGCTGGTGCTCGCCGGCCTCGGCTACGGGGTCGTGGATCCGAATGCGCTGCCTCAGGTGCCGTCGGCGCTCCTCTATCTGCCGTTTCCGCTCCTCCTGTGGTCGGCGATGCGCCTCGGCCCGGCGCCGACGGCAGCCTCGCTCGCCTTCGTTTCGCTGCTGGCCGTGTGGGGCGCGGCACACGGCATGCGCCCGTTCGCTCCCGGCATCGGCGCAGACAGCCCGCTCACCCTGCATCTGTTCCTTGCCTGCACCGCGCTCTCGGTGCTGATACTCGGGGCCGTATTCGCCGAGCGACAGGAAGCGATGGTCAACCTCGGCCGGTCGCAGCGGCGCTTCGCGCGCGCGTTCCATGCGAACCCGAACGCGGTCTCGATGATCACCAGCGACGGCCGCGTGATCGACGTCAACGAGCGCTGGAGTCGCCTGTTCGGCCACGCCCCCGAGCATGCACTCGGCGCGACCGTCGAGTCGCTCGGTCTCGACGTCGATCCTGCCGACCCGGCGTCGATCCGCTCCCGCCTGGCCGGCGCCGCGATCGAGGAGCACCGGGAGATGCGCGTGCGCGACGCCGCCGGCCGGATCCGCGACGTCGTCATGGCGATGACGCCGACGCGGATCGACGGCGAGCTGTGCAGCATCGTCAGCTTCGTCGACATCGGCGATCGCGTCGAGGCCGAGAAGGCGCTGCGCGCCAGCGACCAGCGCTTCCGCTTCGTCCTTGAGGCGACCCGCGACGTCGTCTACGACCGCGACCTCGCGACCGGCTCGACCTGGGTGAGCCGCAACGGCCTGGCCCAGTTCGGCTATGCGCAGGGCACGAACGATGGCGTCGACCTGCGCCCCCTGGTCCACCCGGACGACTGGGCGAGAGTCACCACCCGGTTCACCGCCGCGGTCCGCGTCGGCTCCGTCACCTGCGAGACGGACTACCGGCTGCGTCGGGCCGACGGCAGCTATGCCCACGTGCACGAGCAGGCGTTCGTCGTCGCCGACGGCGACGGCCGGGCGCGGCGCGTGATCGGCGTCGTCACCGACATCACCGAGCAGCACCAGCGCGAGGAGCTGGCGCGGCGCCTGTCGCAGGCCTCGCGGCTGACGGCGATGGGCGAGCTCGCGGCCTCGATCGCGCACGAGATCAACCAGCCGGTGTCGGCCATCCTCACCAACGTCGATGCCGCCGAGATGCTGCTCCAGGAAGCGGCGCCGCCCCTCGACGAGCTGCGCGACGTCCTGGCCGACATCCGCAGCGACGATCTGCGCGTGACCGACATCATCCGCCACGTCCGCGCGCTCGCGACCAAGCGCGTCATGCACTTCGAGCCCTTCGACGTCAACACGCTGATCGGCTCGGTGCTGCGCCTGGCGACGCCGGTGGCGCAGCGGCGGGGCGTCCGCGTCGAGACCGCGCTCGCGGCGCTGCCGCCGGTGCGCGGCGACCGCATCCACATCCAGCAGGTCGTCCTCAACCTTCTTCTCAACGGCCTCGACGCGCTCGACGAAATGCCCGAGGCCGAGCGGCGGCTGCGCATTGCGACCGCCCACGACGAGCGCGACCGGGTCGAGATCGTCGTCGCCGACTCCGGGCGCGGTGTCGATGCGTCCCGCCGCGAGGCGATCTTCGAGTCGTTCCACACGACCAAGAAGGAGGGGATGGGCCTCGGCCTGTCGATCGCCCGCTCGGTCGTCCAGCAGCACGGCGGCAGCATCCGCGTCGAGGACAACGCCGGCGGCGGCGCACTGTTCCGGGTCACGCTCCGCGTCTCCCCCGACGAGAGTCGATAGCGCGGACATGGACGAGGCGAAGGCGGTCGTCCACGTCGTCGAGGATGACGATTCGGTGCGCACAGCGGTCGTGCGCCTCCTGCGCACCGCCGGCTTCCAGGCCCAGCCCTATGCCTCGGCCGCCGAGTTCCTGCTCGTCGCCGGCGAGAACGCGGGCGGCTGCATGGTGCTCGACGTCGGCCTGCCGGGCATGAGCGGCATCGAGCTGCACGCCGCCCTGGCGAAGCGGCGCGACTGCTCGGTCGTCTTCCTCACCGGCCGCGGCGACGTGCAGATGAGCGTGCGGGCGATGAAGGACGGCGCAGTCGACTTCCTCGACAAGCCGGTCAAGCGCGAGCTCCTCCTCGATGCGGTGACCCGGGCGGTCGAGCGCGACGTCGCCAACCGCGAGCGGCGGGGGCGTGCGACCGAGCTACGCGCCCGGTACGAGCAGCTCACCGAGCGCGAGCGCCAGGTCTTCCGCCTGGTCGCCGAAGGCCGCCTCAACAAGCAGATCGCCGACGTCGTCGGCGCCTCGCTGCGCACCGTGAAGTCGCACCGGGCGCGGGTGATGGAGAAGATGCAGGCGACCACAGCCGCCGACCTGGTGCGCGCCGCCGACGAGCTGAATCGCCTCGGCCTGCATTGAGGTGCAGGTCGGCCCGCGCTTCGGTGCAGGCCGGCCCTCCCCAAGGTTCGATATCCCCACCGCTTCCACCGGTCGATGATCGGCAGGCGGCCGCGTCGCGCGCGCCGCCCACCGGCCGGCGCCGGAAAGGAGCCAGCCGATGCAGGAGGTCACCAGGGATCCGGTCGTGATCGTCGACGACGACGCAAGCATGGGCGTCGCGCTCGACCGCATCCTGCGCCTCGGCGGCTACCGATCGCGTACGTTCGCCTCGGCCGAGGCCTTGCTCGCCAGCGACGCCGCGGGCCAGGCGGGCTGCCTCCTGCTCGACATTCAGCTCGACGGCATGTCCGGCTTCGAGCTCTACGAGCAGCTGCGCGCCATCTCGCCGGTGCGACCGGTCATCTTCATGAGCGGCGTGGCCGATGCCGCCTCGCGCCGCCGCGCTGCCGCCGCCGGCGCCGTCGTCTTCCTCGCCAAGCCCTTCTCGGGCCGCTCGCTGCTCGACGCCGTGCGCCACGCCCTGGCCCAGTCGCCAGAAGGCGGGAGCCCGCCGCTTGCACCCTAGGGCAGCCCGGCTTGCACCAAGGTTCGATTGGCTCCGCGGTGGAGGTCATCGATCCTTGCGACGTTCAGGAATCCTTCACGCGCAGGAGTGCGCCATGCGTCAACAGACTGCCGCCGTCGCCCTGGCGATCGCGATCGCCATCGTCGCGCTCGCGTCGGCCCTGATGGTCGGCTGCGCCGCACCGCCGCAAGCCGCCAGCCAGAGCGGCTAGCGCACATGGAGGGAGTCGAGCCGCTGGTCGCCTGGCTGGGCCTGGCCGCGATGGTCCTGGTGCCGCTGCGGGCCGCGGCGCAATCGCACGACGACGTGAACAAGGCGAACAATCCGCTGACGCCCACGATCGGCCTGAACCTGCAGGACCAGTGGGCGCCCAAGCTCTACGGCAGCGACGCCGACACGAATGCCTTGCTGCTTCGCGGCACCTTGCCGCACAAGCTGTTCGGCATGCCGCAGATCATGCGCGCGACCGTGTCGTTCGTGACTTCGCCGGCGGCCGACGGCAACAACATCACCGGCCTGGGCGACCTCAACGTCTTCGACATCTTCCTCTGCAAGACGGGCGGCATCGAGCTCGGCGTCGGCCCGCAGCTCACGCTCCCCACGGCCAGCCACGACAGCGGCGGCACCGGCAAGTGGCAGGCGGGGCTGGCGACGGTCGCGATCGCGCCGCAGAAGTGGGGGCTGCTCGGCGGCCTCGTGACCTGGCAGCACTCCTTTGCCGGCGACAACGACCGGCCGACGCAGAACAACCTGTCAGTGCAGCCGTTCCTCATCTACAACCTGGCCGAGGGGTGGTACCTGCGCTCGACGGCGACCATGAATTTCGACCTGCAGCGCGGCAAGTATTCCGTTCCGCTCGGCGCCGGCGCCGGCAAGGTCTGTGTGCTGGGCGACGGCACCACCGTCAACGTCTTCGTGGAGCCGCAGTGGACGGTCGCGCACGACGGCGACGGCCAGGCGAAATTCCAGGTGTACGCGGGCGTGAACCTGCAGTTCCCGATCGGTCGCTAGGCGCCTCAGGAGAGTCGCGGCCGTCACTCCACCATGAACGAGGACACCGTGATCCGAATGAATCCTTGCGCACTTGGGCTCGCTGCCTGCCTCGGCGCCGGCGGCGCGCATGCCGCCGAAGGCGCCCTCGGCCGGCCGATCTCGGGCACCGGGGTCACCGCGAACGCCGGCATCGTTCCGCCCGAGCCGATCATGGCCGTCAACCTCGGCGAGATCTACTTCGACGGCAAGATCGGCGCCAGCAGGACCGTGCCGGTCGGGAACCAGGCGACGCTCGGCCTCGACGCCGAGATCTCGTTCACGCTCGCCACCTTCCTCAAGGTCTGGGACACCGGGCCCGGCCGCTGGAACTTCTCGTCGAGCTTCACGCTGCCCTACGTCTGGGAAAAGGCGAGCGCCACGGTGACGATCGGCGCCCTCCAGGGCACGCAGAAGGACAAGACCTCGAACCTGTTCGACATCACCTTCACGCCGATCACGGCCGGCTACCACATCTCGAAGACCGAGCATGTCGCCTTCAGCTTCAACGTCTGGGCGCCGACGGGCAAGTACGACGCGAGCAAGCTCGCCAACCCGAGCCTCAACAACTGGACCTTCATCCCCCAGGTCGCCTACACCAAGCTCTGGCCGGAGGAGGGCTTCTCGCTCGACGCGGTGAGCGGCGTCCAGTTCTACACGCCCAACAGCGCCACGGATTACCACAACGCGCCGCTATTTACCCTCGACGTCATGGCGATGAAGAAGTTTCCTGGCGGCCTCGGCCTCGGCCTCATCGTCGGCACCGTGCAGCAGATCGGCGACGACAGCGGCCCGACCGCCGACGCCCTGAACGGCTTCCAGGGCCACGACTGGGCCCTCGGCCCGGTCCTCACCTACGACACCAAGCTCGCCGACAAGGCGCCGCTCTCGTTCTCGATCCGCAGGGTGCCGACGGTGGAAAGCAAGAACCGGTTGAAGAGCACCAGCACGATCATGGCGACCGGAACGCTGATCTTCTGAAGGGCAGGGCATGACCGGTCGCCTAGTGCCTTCGCCTGGCTCGGTGACGAGCCGGCTGCTCGCGTTCGCCTTGCTGCTGGTCTTCTGCGGCGCGCTGCAGGCGCAGCCGCTGCCCTCCTGGAACGACGGTCCGTCGAAGCAGCAGATCCTGAAGTTCGTCGCCGACGTGACGACGCCCGGCTCCTCCGCCTTCGTCCCGGCCGAGGACCGGATCGCGGTGTTCGACAACGACGGCACCCTCTGGGCCGAGCAGCCGCTCTACTTCCAGTTCGCCTTCATGCTCGACCAGCTGAAGGCGGCGGCGCCGAAGCATCCGGAATGGAAGGACAACCCGGCCTTCAAGGCGCTGGTCGCCAAGGACGAGAAGGCGCTCGCTTCGATGGGCATGAAGCCGGTGCTCGAGCTCCTGGCCGTCGCCAACACCGGCATGACGGTCACGCAATACGAACAGCAGATCCGCGACTGGCTGAAGACGGCGCGGCACCCGCGATTCGAGCGTGCCTACACCGACCTCGTTTACAAGCCGATGCAGGAACTGCTCGCGCACCTGCGCAGCAACGGCTTCAAGACCTTCATCGTCTCGGGCGGCGGCATCGAGTTCATGCGCGCCTGGGCCGAGCAGGCCTACGGCATCCCGCCCGAGCAGGTGGTGGGGTCGGTCGGCGAGGTCCGGTACGGCCTCGTCGACGGCAAGCCGGTGCTGACCCGCCTGCCGAAGGTCGCCTTCGTCGACGACGGTCCCGGCAAGCCGGTGGGCATCTACCGCGCCATCGGCAGGCGGCCGATCTTCGCCTTCGGCAACTCCGACGGCGACTGGCAGATGCTGCTGTGGACTGCGGCGGGCGAGGGGCCGCGCTTCATGGGCCTCGTCCACCACACCGACGCAGCGCGCGAGTACGCCTACGACCGTGTCTCGAAGATCGGCAAGCTCGACAAGGCCTGGGACGACGCGGTCGCCAAGGGCTGGACGGTCGTCGACATGAAGTCTGAATGGAACCGGGTCTTCCCGTTCGAATGAGCCAGCTCACCATGGACCGGATGATTGTCGCCGTATTCGATCCGCCGACGCGTGCCGTCGACGGCCAGTACGCGCTGCGCCGGCTGGACGACGCATGCAGCATCGCGCTCTACGCCTCGGCGCTGATCGACAAGGCAGCCGATGGCAGCGTCCGGATCCGGCACAAGGACGGCGATGCAGGCACCGCGACCCTTTCGGGCAGCGCGATCGGCGCAATCATCGGCCTGCTCGGCGGGCCGATCGGCGTCGTCCTCGGCGCCGGTGCGGGTGGCATGGTCGGTCGCCTGTCCGAACTCGACACCGCGCGGGTAGACACCGATTTCCTCGACGACGTCGGCGAGGTGCTCACCCCCGGGCGCAGCGCCGTCGTCGCCGAGATCGACGAGGACTGGACCGCTCCGGTCGACGACGCCGTGGAAGCACTCGGCGGAGTCGTCTTGCGCCGCTCACTCGCCTACGACACCGAGACCCAGGCGCAACGATGCATCGACGCGCTGAAGCAGGACCTGACGCAACTGCAGTCCGAGCAAGCCCATGCCCCGCGCGACCGGCGCGCCCGCCTGCAGGCGCGCATCGATGCCCTGCAGGCTCGCCTCTCGCGCAAGCGGGCGGAGTCGAAGGAGCGTCGGGAGGCGATCCGCCGCGCGGTCGAGGCCCGCGTCGCGGGCCTGCGTGCCAAGGCGGCCGCGGCGACCGGCGACGCGAGGATGAAACAGGAACAGCGGATCGTCGCGGTCGACCAGGCGTACGACGCCTGGCTAGACCGCATGGATCGCCGGGCCGGCTAGCGGCCGCCCCCGACGGATGGCAAGGCACCGGCCTGCGGTGTCGATTCGAAAGACCGAAGGAGTGAAGATGGCAACCAAGGACAAGACGAAAAGCAAGGCCGCGGTGAAGGGCGGCGGCGGCAAGCCGCCGAACATCCTCGTCATCTGGGGCGACGACATCGGCCAGTCGAACCTCAGCTGCTACACGCACGGGCTGATGGGCTACAAGACGCCGAACATCGACCGCATTGCCCATGAGGGGATGCTCTTCACCGACAGCTACGGCGAGCAGAGCTGCACGGCCGGTCGCTCGTCGTTCATCACCGGGCAGAGCGTGCTGCGCACCGGCCTATCCAAGGTCGGGATCCCGGCCTCGCCGATCGGCATGAGCGAAAAGATCGTGACGATCGCCGCGCTGCTCAAGGAGCAGGGATATGCCACGGGCCAGTTCGGCAAGAACCACTTGGGCGACCTCAACTACATGCTGCCCACCAACAACGGCTTCGACGAGTTCTTCGGCAACCTCTATCACCTCAATGCCGAGGAAGAGCCGGAGATGGACGACTATCCCAAGGATCCCAGGTTCCGCGAGAAGTTCGGGCCGCGCGGCGTGATCCACTCCTGGGCCACGGACACGGACGACAAGACCGTCGAGCCGCGCTGGGGCAAGGTCGGCAAGCAGAAGATCGAGGACACGGGGCCGCTCACGAAGAAGCGCATGGAAACCTGCGACGATGAGTTCGTCGCCCACGCAAGCGACTTCATCAAGCGCCAGGAGAAGGCGGGCAAGCCGTGGTTCGTCTGGCTCAACACCACCCACATGCACATGTTCACGCACACCAAGCGCGAAAGCCTGGGGCAGGCGGGGAAGTGGCAGTCTCCCTATCACGACACGATGATCGACCACGACAAGAACGTCGGCCAGATGCTCGACCTGCTCGACGAGCTCGGGATCGCCGACGACACCTTCGTGCAGTACTCGACCGACAATGGCCCGCACCGCAACAGCTGGCCCGACGGCGGCATGACGCCGTTCCGCAGCGAGAAGAACACCAACTGGGAAGGCGCGTTCCGCATTCCGATGCTCGTCCGCTGGCCCGGGAGGATCGCAGCGGGCTCGGTCGCCAACGGCATCGTCCAGCATCACGACTGGATGCCCACCTTCCTCGAGATGGCTGGCGCGCTGGATGTCGTCGAGAAGCTCAAGAAGGGCTACAAGGCGATCGGCCGGACCTACAAGAACCACATCGACGGCTTCAGCCTGCTGCCGTACATCACCGGCAAGGTCAAGGAGTGCCCGCGAAACGCGTTCTTCTACATCAGCGACGACGGCGACATCCTGGCGATGCGCTACGACAACTGGAAGCTGGTGTTCCTCGAGCAGCGCTGCCGCGGAACGATGCAGGTCTGGGCGGAGCCGTTCACGCGGCTGCGGGTACCCAAGCTCTTCAACCTGCGCACCGATCCGTACGAATTCGCCGACCAGACCTCGAACAGCTACTACGAGTGGTTCCTCTACCACGCCTACTTCATCTATGCGGCGCAGGCGGGAGCAGGGATGTTCGCGGCGACGTTCAAGGACTTCCCGCCGATCCAGAAGCCGGGAAGCTTCACGATCGACGACGCCATCGCCAAGATGGCGGATGCAGGTGCAGGCTCCAGCTGAAGTGACCATGCCGTCAACGGCGCTCGCGAGCTGGAACGACGGCGTTGCACCGACCCGGCCCGATCCAGGGGATCGGCCGGGGGCGTCGTGAGCGCCGACCAGATTCTCGGGCTCGGGCTGCAGGGCAGCATCATGCTGACCGTGCTCGGCTTCGGCCTCGGCGCCACCTTCCGGGACGCCGACTCCCTGTTTCTCCAGCCGGCGCTGCTGCTGCGCTGCGTGCTGTCGATGATGGTCGTCATGCCGCTCATCGTCATTGCTGTGGTGCTGCTGCTCGACCTGCCGTTCGAGGTGAAGGTGGCGCTCGTGGCGATCTCGATCTCGCCGGTGCCGCCGATCCTGCAGAAGAACCAGATCAGCGCCGGCGGCCCGCTCGATTTCGTCACCGGCCTGCTGGTCGCGATGTCGGCGCTGGCGATCGTGCTCGTGCCGCTGTGGGTCTGGATCATCGATCAGGTGTTCGCCCGCCACGCCGACCTGCGCCCGCTGGCCGTCGCCAAGATCATGCTGACGACGGTCTTCATTCCGCTCACCCTCGGCCTGCTCATCCGCCGCTTCGTGCCGGCGGCGCAGCGTGCCTCGTCGGTCGTCATGGCAGTCGCCGGCGTGCTGCTCCTCGTCGTGCTGGCGTTCCTCATCTGGGGCCTGTGGGGGCAGATCGTCGCCTTCATCGGCAATGGCCTGGTCCTGCTCGTCATCGGGCTCGCCGTCGTCGGGCTGATCGTCGGCCACCTCCTCGGCGGCCCGATCGAAGGCGATCGCACCTCCCTGGCGATGGCGACGGCCTCGCGGCATCCGGCCGTGGCGCTCGCGGTGGCCACCTCGAGCGTGGTCGTCGAGGCCAAGGCCGAACTCGCCATCATCCTGCTCTACCTGATCGTGGCGACCCTGGTCTCGATCCCGTACCAGAAATGGCGACATCGCAAGCTCGCGAAGGCGACGTGACGCCGGCGCCGGCCGCCGCGATGGCGCCGGTTTCCGTCGCAGGCCGGATCTTCGAACGCGGACCCTTCGATCGCTTCGTCGGCCTGTTCGGCGGCTCGGGCGAGCGCACGACCGTCCGGGCCGCGATCGGTCTCGCCGTCCTGGCCTGGCTGCCGCTGCTGCTGCTGCCCGCTTGGGCGGGAGGTTCGAGCAGCGGTGCGGAGATGCCGTTGCGCAGCATCCTCACCGACTATGGCGCCCTTGCGCGCTATCTGATCGTGCTGCCGCTGCTCGTGGTCGCCGACATCGTCGTCGGCGCACGCCTGACGGGAATCGCCCGCTATTTCGTCGAAAGCGGCCTCGTTCCGCCGCAATCGGCAGGCCGCTTCGAGGCGTTGCTCGCATCGACGCGTGCCTGGTGCGGCTCGGGATGGGTGGGCGTCTGCATCGCCGCACTCGCCTGCCTCCTTGTCGCCGCTCTCCACGACGTGGTTCCGATCGACCGGTTCGCGGCCTGGCACCGCATGCCGGGAGGCCAGGCGACGAGCCTGGCCGGCTGGTGGCATCTGGCGGTCAGCGCGCCGCTGCTCCTGCTCTTTGCTGGCGGTTGGCTGTGGCGCCTGCTCGCCTGGACGCGCTTCCTCTGGCGCGCCGCGCACCTGCCCCTGCGCCTCGCCGCCGCGCATCCCGACCTTTCGGCAGGGCTCAAGTTCGTCGCCTTCTCGGTGCGCGACTTCGCCCCGCTCGGCGTCGCGGTCGGCGTCGTCTTCGCCGGTGCCGCTGCCAACCGCATCGTCAACTTCAGCGCGACCTTCGCTTCGCTGCAGAACGTCGCCGTCGGCGTGCTGATCGGCGTGCTCGCCCGTTTCGGGCTGCCGCTCTTCGCCTTCACCGGTCGGCTGCTGCGCGAATGGACGATGGCCGTGCATGCCTTCAACGACCAGGCACGCCTGGACGAAGGCATGCTGTCCGCCTCCGATTTCTCGGCCGCGACCGACCTCGGCAGCTACGCCGGCAACGTCTACGGCATGCACCTGGTACCCCTGGACCTGAAGAGCTTCGTCTTTCTCGCGCCGCGACCGCGGCGCCGATGGTGCCGGTCGTCCTCTTCACCACGCCGCTCGACGTGCTGATGAAGACGGTCGCCCAGGTCATGTTCTGAGCGTCCCCGATACGGAGCAGATCAATGGAAGCCGCCATTCACCAGCTCGCGCACTGGGGCAATCTCGCGCTCGAGACGATCGCCATCCTCGTCGTGCTGTTCGGCAGTGCGCAGGCCGTCGTCGCCGTGGTCCGCGTCGTCGCCGGCGGCGCCGACAAGGGCGGCCTGCGGGGACGCCATGTCTGGCTCGTCTATGCGCGCTGGCTGGTCGCCGGGCTCACCTTCCAACTCGCCGCCGACATCGTCGGCACCTCGCTCGCCACCGACTGGCAGGACGTGGCCCGACTCGCGGTGATCGCCGTGGTACGCACGTTGCTTAGCTACTTTCTCGACAAGGAGGTCGAGAACACGCGGCGACTGCAGCATCCCGAGGCCGCCGCCGGGGAAGCCTAGCGGGGCAAGAGTATCTTCCACGAAAGGAGCCGACCATGGCCACCGCAGAACTGCATCCGCAAATCGGCCCGGGCAAGGGCGAAGCCCCGGGAGGAGAGTCGGTGCTCGACAAGGCGTCGATGGAGCTTTCGGCACGACGTACCGGCATGTCGTTCCAGCGCACCCGCATGTCGGCGGATCGTACGCTGATGTCCGTGATCCGCACCTCGCTCTCGCTCATCAGCTTCGGCTTCACAATCGCCCAGGTGTTCCAGAAGCTGCACGAGAGCGACGTCATCAAGGGCGAGGGGGCCTCGCGAAACTTCGGTGCCGCACTCGTCCTGATCGGCATCCTCCTGCTCGCGGGCGGGATCGTCTATCACATCGTCTACATGGTCCAATTGCGCCAAGAGCGCGCCAGCCTTGCGCAGCAGCAGCTGATCCACGCGCAAAGCCCCTATCCCTATTCGCTGTCGCTCCTGACGGCGATCGTCCTGCTCGTGCTCGGCGTCGTCGCCATGGTCGGCGTGACCCTCGGCGTGGGGCCGCTCGGATGAAGCCGCAGGGCCGCTGATGCGTCGACTCGCCCTGGTAGCCGCAGCGATGCTCGCATTCTCGGCCGTCGCCGAGGCCCGGCCGAAGGTCTGCCTCGTCCTCTCCGGCGGCGGCGCGCGCGGGGCCGCCCACATCGGCGTCATCAAGGTGCTGCAGGAGCTGCAGGTGCCGATCGACTGCGTGGCCGGAACGAGCATGGGTTCGATCGTCGGCGGCGCGTATGCGACCGGGCTGACCACGGCGGAGATGGAGAAGACGCTGTCGGAGATCTCCACGCGGACCCTGCTCGACGAGAATCCGCCGCGCCAGGACCAGGTGATCCGGCGCAAGCTCGACGATCTCGAGCAGCTCTTCCCGGTCGAGGCCGGCCTCGACGGGCGCGGAATCTCGCTGCAGAAGGGCGCACTCTCGGGGATCGGCCTCGAAGCCGTGCTGCGCCGCCTCTCCACCCGGCCCGGCTACCTCGACTTCGACAAGCTGCCGATTCCCTACCGCGCGGTCGCGACCGACCTCGTCACCGGCCAGGCGGTCGTCTTCGACCAGGGCGAGCTGGCGTCGGTCATGCGCGCCAGCATGTCGGTGCCGGGCGCGATCGCGCCGGCGGAGATCGGCGGCAAGCTGCTCGTCGACGGTGGGCTGACGAACAACCTGCCCGTCGACGTTGCCCGGGCGATGGGTGCCGAGATCGTCATTGCCGTCAACCTCGGCACGCCGCTGTCCACGCGCGAAGGCATTCAGAGCCTGCTCGGCGTGACGGCGCAGATGGTGAACATCCTCACCGAGCAGAACGTGCGCGCCTCGCTCGCTTCGCTGAAGCCCACCGACATCCTGATCGAGCCGCAGCTCGCCGGCTTCTCGGCGAGCGCGTTCGACGACATGTCGAAGGCGGTACCGATCGGCGAGGCGGCCGCGCGCGTCGTCGCCGAGCGGCTGGCGGCCCTCGCCTCGGGTCCCGCCGACTACGCCGCGTTCGAGCAGCGCCGCACCCAGGCAGTAGCGCCGGACACGCAGCCGGTCGACGCGATCCGCTTCACCGAGATGAAGCGCGTCAACCCGGAGGCGATGAAAGCGGAGATCGAGACACAGCCCGGCGTGCCGCTGCAGCCGGAGGTGCTCGACCGCGACATGCGGCGCCTGTTCGGCACCGGCGACTTCGAGCACGTCGACTACCGCATCGTCCGGGAGGGCGACCAGCGCATTCTCGACATCGACGCGAACGAGAAGTCCTGGGGCCCGGGCTATCTTCGCTTCGGATTGGGCTTCAGCTACGACTTCAAGGGCAATGGCCTCTTCGACATCGCCGCGAGCTTTCGTCGAACGTGGCTCAACAGCCTCGGCGGCGAGTGGCGCACCGACCTGCGGCTCGGTCACAACAGTCGCTTGCGTACCGGCTGGTACCAGCCGCTCTCGACCTCGCATTCCCTGTTCGTCGAGCCGTACGCCGAGGCGCGCCGGGTGGCGCTCGACCTCTATCGCAACGACCTGCGCCTGGCCACCTACAACATGGATCGGCTGCGGGTCGGTGTCGACATCGGCACCCAGGTCACCAAGTTCGGCGAGGCACGCATCGGCCTGGCCGGCGGCACGCTGCGGCCGAAGCTGGAGAGCGGCCCCGAACTGCTCGATCTCGGCAAGCCGCACATCGACCAGGCGGGCGTCGCGCTGCGTCTCGTGTTCGACCAGCTCGACAACGTCAACTTCCCGCGCTCCGGCGTGTTCGCGAGCACCGAGATCTTCGCCTCGCGCCGCGAACTCGGTGCGCGCGACAACTACACCCGCTGGGACCTCTACGCTCAGGGCGCGGCCCGGCTCGCCGACAATACCTTTTCCGTCGCCGTGCGCGGCGCCGGAACGCTGGACCACGACCTTCCGGCCTACGACCTGGTGCAGTGGGGGGGCTTCCTGCGGCAGTCGGGCCACGCGGTGAACTCGCTGATCGGCCAGCAGCTGGCGTTCGGCCGCCTCGTCTACACCTACAAGCTGATCGACCAGAAGGTGTTCGACGGCGTCTACGCCGGGTTCTCGGTCGAGGGCGGCCGCATGGCGAAGACCCTGCTGCCGGAGCAGACGAACGGCTTTCTCGCATCGGGCGCGATCTTCCTCGGCGTCGACAGTCCGCTCGGGCCGTTCTACCTGGCCTGGGGCCGGTCGTCCGACGGCGCCAACAGCGCCTATGTGTTCCTGGGCCGACCCTGACGATGACGAAACCCAACCTCGCCGACATGGCCGCGATCCCGGCCGGCAGCTTCCTGATGGGCTCGGACCGGCACTACGCGGAAGAGGCGCCGGCGCATCGCGTCGCGGTCGACGCCTTCCACATCGACCGCCATGCCGTCACCAACGCCGAGTTCCGCCGCTTCGTCGAGGCGACCGGCCACGTGACGAGCGCCGAGCTGCCGGCCGATCCGGCGCAGTTTCCCGATGCCAAGCCCGAGATGCTCGTGCCCTCGTCGGTGGTCTTCCGCAGGACCGAGGGACCTGTGGACCTGCGCAATCCGTACAACTGGTGGACCTTCCTGCCCGGTGCCGACTGGTGGCATCCGCGCGGCCGGGGAAGCTCGCTGCAGGGCCTGTGGCAGCACCCGGTGGTGCACGTCTCGTACGCCGACGCAAAGGCCTATGCGGCCTGGGCCGGCAAGGCGCTGCCGACCGAGGCCGAATGGGAGTACGCGGCCCGCGGCGGGCTCGAAGGCGCCGAATTCGCGTGGGGCGAGGAGCTCTTCCCCGAAGGACGCAAGATGGTCAACAACTGGCAGGGCGAATTCCCATGGCAGAACCTGCTGGAAGACGGCTACGAATGGACGGCGCCGGTCGGCTCGTTTCCGGCCAACGGCTACGGCCTCTACGAGATGACGGGCAACGTCTGGGAATGGACCTGCGACTGGTACCAGGAGCACTCGAAGATCGAGCACACCTGCTGCACGCTCGTCAATCCGCGCGGCGGCGAGCGCGACGCCAGCATCGACGTCGCCCGCTCGCACCTGCCGATACCGCGCAAGGTGATGAAGGGCGGCTCCTATCTGTGCGCCCCGAACTATTGCCGGCGCTATCGACCCGCCGCGCGGATGGCGCAGGAGGTCGACACCTCGACCTGCCATCTCGGCTTTCGCTGCGTGGTCCGTGCGCCGCTCGCGTGAGATGCCCGTGAGCCATCACGCCAGGCTGACGAGCACTGCGTGGCGCGGCCTGTGGCTCGGACTGGCCGTCACCGCATCCTCGGGCGTCGCCGCCCAGGCTACGGCGGCGCCGGTCCCCGACGCGGAGACCGCCTCGCCCGAGGCCGCGCCCGACGCCCCTCGCCAAGGTCTCGCGCGCTTCTTCGATCCCGAGGACGGACAGCTCGATCTCAGCTACTTCCTCGAGAACGCCCGGGGCTTCCTGCCGATCCCCATCGTCATCACCGAGCCGGCCATCGGCTACGGCGGCGGCCTGGCCGGCATGTTCGTGCGGCCGCGCAAGGAAGCGGGCAGCGAAGGCTGGGCCCGGCCGAACCTTTCTGCCGTCGGCGGCTTCGCCACCGAAAACGGCACCAAGGGCGCGTTCGCGGCCGACGCCAGCCGCTGGCTCGAGGGACGCCTGCGCACGACCGTCGGCGCCGCCACCGGAAAGGTCAACCTCGACTTCTACGGGCTCGGCGGCGATTCCGCCTCGCTGGACCAGAAGGTGCACTACTCGCTGGACTTCAGCGGCGCGATCGCGCAGGCGAACTGGCAGCTCGCGCCGAACTCGCCGTGGGCCATCGGGTTGCGCTACGTGTATGCCGACGTCGACCCGAAGCTGCGCGGCGATTCCGCCCTCGCCGGTCTTCCCGTCGAGCCGCGGGTGAAGGTCTCGGCCCCCACGGCCGTCCTCGAATTCGACACCCGGGACAACCTCTTCACGCCAACCCAGGGCGTCTACTCCGAGACGTCCTATCTCGCCTCGCGCGAGGCCCTGGGCGCGAGCAAGGACTTCGAGCGCTTCGAGCAGATCGTCATGGGCTGGCTGCCCCTGGCGAATCGCATCACCCTCGGGGCGCGTGCCAACTACGCCTGGTCCTCGGAGGGAACGCCGTTCTTCCTGCGGCCATACATCCAGCTGCGGGGTGTGCCGGCGATGCGCTACCAGGGTGAGAAGATGGCCTCGGTCGAGGTCGAGGCGCGCTGGCCGGTGTCCGGCCGCTGGAGCGGCGTCGTCTTCGGCGGCGGGGGCTCGGCCCGAACCGAACGCGAGGCCTTCGATGGCTCGAAGAGCGTCGGCAGCGGCGGTGCGGGCTTTCGCTACACCCTGGCGCGCAAGTTCGGGATGGACGTCGGCGTCGACGTGGCCCGCAGCTCGGGAACGACGGCGGTGTATCTCGTGGTGGGGAACGCCTGGTTCCGGCCGTGAACCGTTGCTTCTCGTCCTCGGGGCTCGCCAAATCGGGCTGGGCGGGATAACCTAGCCGCGCAGCACGCCTGCCGCCAAGGCACTTCCTGAAGGCGCCTTGCAGCGAGAGCGTTCCGCCTCAAGGCAGGATCGATTCACCAACACGAGGAGACTAAGCATGACACAGAGGTTGGGCTGGGTGGCCAGGGTCGCCGTGATGTTTGTGCTGGGACTCACCTTCGCGGGTGCCTCCCTGGCGCAAACCACGGCAACCAACACCGCGCGCACGTTCGAGGTGATCTCGGTCGACGGGAATCAACTCGTCTTCCGCGACGAGCGCGGCACGAACGAGCTCACGGTGCCGGACGGTTTCCGCTTCACGGTTGACGGCAAGCAGCTCGCCATTGGCGACCTCAAGCCCGGGATGAAGGGCACGGCCGTCGTGACGACGACCACCACGGTCACGCCGGTCACCATCACCGAGATCAAGAAGGGCCTCGTCGTCTCCGTCGGGCCGAATTCGCTGATCGTGAAGGACGACGCCGACGGCGTGCGCAAGCGCTTCACCCAGGCCCAGCTGAACGACCGGGGCATCAAGATCATCCGGGACGGCCGCGTGACCCACGTCAACGACGTGAAGGTCGGTGACGAGGTGATGGCGATGATCGTCTCGCAAGGCCCGCCGGTGGTGGTCACGGAGCAGGAGGTGCAGGCGACGCTGGCCCAGGCTGCTCCGGCGACCGGCACCGCCCCTGCGCCCGCCGCCGCCCCGGCGCCCGCCGCCTCCGCCGAAACGGCAGCCCCGGCAATGGCCGCGGCCTCGGCCGAGCCGCCGGCAGCCCCGCCCCCGGCGATGGCCGCTACGCCGGCCTCGGCCCCGGCCGCATCGTCGGGCATGGGCACGACGGGGTGGGTGCTGATCATCCTGCTCATCGCCGTAGCGCTGTATTTCTTCTCGCGCCGGAAGAAGCCCCAGTGACCCCGCGGGTCGGCTGATCCGCCGTCACGCAAACCGCCGCTTCATGCGGCGGTTTGCTTTTTGAGGCCAGGCGTCTTCGCCCGTCCTCAGGCGCTGAAGTCCGGCGCCGGGCGGCGCCGCAGCAGGCGCGTGCGGGCGCTGCCGCCGCCCAGGCCCTCGGCCACCGTGATCGCCGACAGCAGCGCGGTTTCCTGCGAATCGAAGGGCAGGGTGTAGCCGCCCGCGAACCACAGGCCGTTCTTCCCCTGCTGGGTGGCGAGCAGGCGCTGCGAAACGATGCTGGCGGGGGAGGGCAGCACATGCAGGAAATCGGCACTGGCCAGCACCTGCTGTGGGGCAGCGCGATGCGTGATCCAGCTCTTCCACAGCCCGTCGTCGATGCCGAGCACCGGATCGAGCCACATCGAGGCCTCGCAATTCGTGTCCTCGGCGCGGCAATTGAGGAAGGACCACCAGCGGCGCTCGGCCGGCGCGAATGCAGGGTCCGCATGCAGCGCCAGGCGCGCCGGGAAGAAGCCGATGCCCTGCAGGGCATTGCGCGCCAACGCCGTGCCGGGCAGGCCTTGCAGCAGCGCCAGCGTCGGCGGGCCCGAGGCGGCGAACACCACGGCGTCGAACTGCTGTGCCGGTCCCTGGTGCGGCTGCACCATGTAGCCGCCGCCGGCAGCAGGCGCCACGGCGTCCACCGGCATGGCGGTCGCGACCTGCGCGGTAGTGAGCTGCGCGACCATGCGATTCAGCGGCTCGATCATGCCGCGCTCGAGCACGTAGTAGACGATCGGGTCCAGGGCGAAGGCGGCAACGCGCCGGCGGCGAACACCATCAGCGCGCGCGCCGACAGGCCGCGCGTCTGCGTCACGTCGCCGGAGTTCAGCGCCGCAGCCCAGGGAAGGATCAGGGTGTCGGCCTGCGCCGGCGTGATCGGCAGCGTCGCGAGCCAGTCGGCCATGGGCAGCAGCCATGAGGCGCCGGCCTGCTCGCGCTGGCGCGCGGCGTCGAAGGCGGCCTGGAACGCCTGCACCGCCGCCCGGTTCCACTCGGCCAGCAGCGGCCAGGCGCGGCCCGGCAGCACCGGAGAAACGAAGCGCGGTAGGCTCTCGTTGGGCGCGTCCAGGGTGATCGAGGCGAAAAAGGCGCGCGCTTCCCCGGTGGCCACCGGCCACAGGCCCAGCGTCTCGAGCAGCTGCACATAGGTCGGATAGGGGCCGGGATGGAAGTACTGGGCGCCGAGGTCGACGGCCCGCGGCTGGCCGCCGAGCGAGAGCGGCACCGTGCGCACGTTGCCGCCCAGCGCGTCGCGCGCCTCGAACAGCCGCACGTCGCCCACGCCGTCGAGCAGCCACGCGCAGGCCACGCCGGCCATGCCGCCGCCGATGACAGCGACGCGCGGCAGGGTGGCGGCCCGGCTTCGCGGCAGCGGCAGCGCGGCGGCGACGACCACGGCGGCAGCACCCTGGAGGAGTCGGCGGCGCCGGGCGCCGGGCTTTCGATCGAAGGCAGCGAGCGGCATGCGGAAGACCTCCCCGCTTTCGATGGTAGCCGGGTGTCGTCTCCATGGGAACGGCGAATGGCGGCCGGCAGCGAGCGCTGCACTTGAGGTAGGTCAAGCCGCAGCACCGGGGCAGCCATACCATTGATCGGCGGCAACAGACCGCACGGGAGCCGGATGATGCGGGTCGCCGAAGACGAAGCGTTGAACGGGGCGGCCGAAGCGGCCATCGCGCGCGTGCTCCTGGTCGAGCGCGACGCTCGCGAGGCGGTCGCGCAGGCTGGGCTCGAGGTCGACCGGATCGTCGAGCGCGGCCGGCTCGACGCGCGTTCCCTCGACGCTCGCACCGAGCGCCGGGTGCGTGCGGTGATCGTGGCCTTCGACCGCGACCTTGCCGAGCGCCTCGCCAGGATCGAAGCCGCTTCCGAGCAGGCCGCCCACGCACAGCCGTTCTCCGACGACGAGCGGGCGGCCCTGCTGCGTGCAGTCCGGACCGTCGCCGAAGAGCTCATCGCGGCGCCGCCATGATCGATTGCGGCAGCATCGAGTTCGCGCAGGCGCGCATCGGTGCCCGCCATGGCGAGCGCGTGCGCGAGGGCGAGTGGCAACGAATCGAGACCTTGCGCGAGCTCGGGCCCTTGCTCGAGCTCGTGCGCGCTACCTCGCTGCGCCCTTGGCTCGCCGGCATCGACGCCGGCAGCGATTCGCACCGCATCGAGTCGGCATTGCGCGAGCGCTGGCGCGCCGTCGTCGCCGAAGTCGCGGGCTGGATGCCAAAGCGGTGGCGTCCGGCGCTGGCGTGGTGGGCCACCCTGCCGGACCTCGCGGCGTTGCAGCATCTGGCGCGCGGCGAGGAGCCCGCCGAGTGGATGCGGGACGACGACGCCTGGCAAGCGCTCTGCGCGGCCATGCCCGCATCGCGTGCGGCGCTGCTGGCCGAAGGCCCGCTGTCCGCACTGTCCTCCGGATGGTCGACGCCGCAGGCGCTGCCGCAACTCTGGCACGCGGAATGGCGGCGACGCTGGCCGGATCGGCGGCGCGTGGACGGCGACATGCTGGAGCCGCTCGCACGCGCCTGGATCGCGCATGAACGCCGTTTCGCGGCGGCGCAGAGCAGCGAAGGCTGGCTGCTGCGCGCCTCGGTGCGGGCCCAGCTCGTGGTCCTGCTGCGACGCGCCGCGCTCCAGCCTGCGGCGGCCTTCATCCATCTGGTGCTGTGTGCGATCGACCTCGAGCGCCTGCGCGCCGAACTGCTGCGCCGCGTCGTCTTCGGCCACTGGAAGGCGGCCTGATGCTGCGGCCCCGCTCTGCCCGCTGGTTCGAGATCCTCGCCGCACGCGATGACGCGACGCTGGTGCTGGAAGCGCTCGCGCGCACCGGCGCGGTCGAGCTCGAGGCGCGCGGCAACACCGGCCTGCCGCCCTCGTTCGCCGAGGTCCTGCCGCTGCTCGCGCAATACGCCGAGCTTGCTGCGCGCTATCGCGCCTACTGGCCGCCGATCGAGGGCTGCCGGCCCTCCGCATTCCCGGAGCCGCCGGTCGCGGCCCTGCAACGCTGCCTTGCCCTCGTGCGCGCCTGGGCGAAGGAGAGCGAGCCGCTCATCCGGGCATTGCAAAGCGGCGAGTCCGAGCGGAGCGAACTGCTCTTGTGGCAGCCCTTGCTCGGAACGCTCGCGGGGCGCCCGCTCGATCCCGCGCTCCTCGCCGGCGCCGGCCCCTGGCTCGGGGTGCGCCTGTTCGTCCTGCCCGCCGGCTGCGCGGCGGAATCGGTCGTGCCGTCCGGCACCGATGCGCTGCAGACGCTCTTGTGCGCACTCGAGATTGACGGCACGACGCACCTGCTGGTCACGGGCGCCGCTCCGGCCCTCGAGGCGGCGACGCAGGCCGTCGCCGCCCAGAAGGGCAGCGCGCATCCGGTGCCGCCCTGGCTCGCGACCGACCCCGCGCTCAATCAGGCGCACGTGAGCCGGCGTCTCGCCGCGCTCGAAAGTGAAATGGCCGGGCTTGGCGCGACCCTCTCCGCGGTGAGCGCGCGCCACGGCCTGCCGTGCGCGCTCGGCGATGCGTACCGGCTGCAGTGGCTGCTGCAGAACGTGCACGCGCTCGAGACCGGAGACCTGTTGTGCTGGATCACGGGCTGGTCGAGCGAAACGCGCCTTGCGTCGCTGGCCCGCGCCCTCGAAGCCTGCGGCGCGCGAGCGCTGCTGCATTACGCGGCAGCGCCGGCGGGCGCGCGCGCGCCGCTGCTGCTGAGCAATCCGCGCTGGGCCCGGCCGTTCGAGATCTTCAGCCAGGCGTTCGGCATGCCTTCGTCGAGCGAGGCCGACCCGAGCGCCCTGCTGGTGATCGTCGTGCCGCTGATGTTCGGCTACATGTTCGGCGACGTCGGGCAAGGCCTCGTGCTGGCCGCGGTCGGCGGCTGGCTGCGCAAGCGCTACGCGCTGGCTCGGCTGCTAATGGTGGGCGGGTTGTCGGCGGCCGTGTTCGGGTTCCTGTTCGGCAGCGTGTTCAGCCTGCACGGCATCATTCCGGCGCTTTGGGTGCATCCGTTCGACGCGCCGCTGACCCTGCTGCTCGCACCGCTCGCAGGCGGAGTGCTGCTGCTGACGCTGGGGCTCGGCCTGAACGCGCTCGAGGCGCACTGGGGCGGCGAGATGCGCCGCTGGCTCCTTGGCGACGCGGCGCTGATCGTCGTCTACCTCGGCCTGCTTGCCGCCTTCTTCGTGCCCGCCGGGCTGCTGGCGGCGGCCATTGGCCTGGTCTGGTTCTGCGTCGGGAATGCGCTGCTCGAGCGGCGCGCGATGGCTGGCTTCGGCGCGCTCGGCGAGGCGATCGAGAAGACGCTGCAGATCCTCGTCAACACCCTGTCCTTTGCGCGCGTCGGCGCGTTCGCGCTCGCCCACGCGGGCCTGTCGTCGGCGGTCGTCACGCTGATGACTGCGGCCGACAACGTGTTCGCCCGGGCCGCGATCCTGATCGTCGGCAATGCCGTCGTGATCGTTCTCGAAGCGATGGTCGTGTCGATCCAGACGACGCGTCTCGTCCTGTTCGAGTTCTTCTCCCGCTTCATGCAGGGGCAGGGTCGGGCCTTCCGTCCCTTGCCCGCTCCGCCTTTCGTCTACCAGGAGACTTCCCGATGAAAAGATCCCTCGGCACTGCCTTGCCCGCGCTGCTCGGCGCGACGCTGCTGCCTGGCCTCGCCGCCACCGCGCTTCTGCTGCTCTGGACGCCGGCAGCGCACGCCGCCGGCGGCGCCGCCGCGGCTGCCGGCTTCGATCCGAGCTGGCTGTTCATCGGCGCGGCGCTCGCGACCGGAATGTCTTCCGTCGGCGCCGGCCTTGCCGTTGCCAAGGTGGGCACCGCGGCCGTCGGCGCGCTGGCCGAGAAGCCCGAGCTGTTCGGCCGGTTGCTGATCTTCATCGGCCTGGCCGAGGGGATCGCGATCTACGGGCTGATCGTGTCGATCCTCATGCTCAACCGGCTCGGCGCATGACGACGATCGCGTACCTGGGCGACGAGGTCAGCGCGGCCGGGTATCGGCTCGCCGGCGCGCGGGTGCGCACGCCGGCGCCGGAGGAAGCCCGCACGGCGCTGGCGGAAGCCTGTGGGCAGGCGCAGCTGGTCCTGCTGTCATCGCGGCTCGCCGCGGCGATCGGCGAGCAGCCGCTGCGTGCCGCGCTGTCGGCAATGTCGCCCCTGGTCCTGATCGTCCCGGATCCGGAGGGCGGCGTTCCGGTGCCCGATCTGGCGGCGCGGCTGCACGCGCAGCTCGGGCTCGAGGCATGAGCGCCCATGTGCAAGCCCCGCCGGGCGTCGAACGGTCGATGCAGGCCCTGCTCGACCTGGTCGAGTCCGACCGCGCCCGTCTGTGCGATCAGATCCTCGGCGAGGCGCACGAGCGCGCGCGCGCCCTGCGCGCCGACGCCGGCGCCGCCGCGCGGGCGCGCATGCGCCAGGTGTTCGAGGAACAGCGGCGGCGGCGTGACGAGCGGCTGGCCGCGGCCGAGGCACGCCTGGCGACCGAACGTCGCCTCCACGAGCAGCGACGGCTCGCGGCCTGGCTGCGCCTGGCGTCGGAAGGGTTGCCGAATGCGCTGCAGGCGCTTTGGCAACAGGACGAGACGCGCTCCGCGTGGGCGCGTGCCGTGCTGGCCGCGGCACGGCTGCGCCTGCCGCCCGGTCGCTGGCGCGTCGTGCACGCCGCCGATTGGCCGGCGGACGAACGCGAACGCGTGCTCCTGAGCGCCACGCTGGAGGAAAAGACCACCTGCGAGGCCGATCCGGGCATCGCGGCAGGGCTCAAGGTCGTGTGCGGAGGCATCGTTCTCGACGGCACGCTCGAAGGACTGCTCGCGGATCGTTCCGATTTCGAGTCGAGGTTGCTGCAGCGCCGGGAGGCCGCGGCATGAGCGTCGCGATCGTCCGCTGGATCGCCGGCCCGGTGCTGCACGCCGTGAAGCAGGGGCCGTTCGTGCTGCGCGAGTCGGTGCGCGTCGGGCCGCAGGCGCTGCTCGGCGAGGTCGTCCGCATCCGCGACGAGGAGATCGTGGTCCAGGTCTACGAGGACACGTCGGGGCTGCGACCGGGAAGCGAAGTTCACGGCGACGGCTTGCCGCTGTCGATCCGCGTCGGGCCGGGTCTGCTCGGGCGGATCTTCGACGGACTCCTGCGCCCGCTGTCGGGCACGGGCCTGGACTACGTGCAGCCCGGGATGCGCAGCGCCGCCGCCGGGCGCTGGCACTTCGAGCCGAGCGTCGCCGCCGGCGCGCTCATTGCACCCGGCGCGGTGATCGGCACCGCCGCCGCCGAGGGCCGCACCCAGTCCTGCCTCGCGCCGCCCGATGCCGCCGGCGTCGTGATTTCGGTGGTCGCCGCGGGCGAATACGACGAGGACGCCGCGGTGTGCGTGCTGCGCACGGGAGACGGCCGCTCGCGCGAGCTGGCGATGAGCCACGTCTGGCCGGTTCGCACGCCACGGCCGGCGGCGCGCCGGCTTCCGGCGCAGTCGCCGCTCGTCACCGGCCAGCGCGTCCTGGATTCGCTGTTTCCGGTGGCGCAAGGCGGCAAGGCGGCGATTCCCGGGGGCTTCGGCACCGGCAAGACGGTGCTGCTCGAAGCGCTCGCGAAAGGCTGCAACGCCGACGTGATCGTCTACCTCGGCTGCGGCGAGCGCGGCAACGAGATGGCCGGGGTGCTCGAGGAATTTCCCACCTTGACCGATCCGCGCAGCGGCCGACCGCTGATGGAGCGCACCGTCATCATCGCCAACACCTCGAACATGCCGGTGGCGGCGCGCGAGGCGAGCATCTATTGCGCGATCACCGTCGCCGAGTACTTCCGCGACCAGGGCCTGCATGTCGCCCTGATGGCCGATTCGACCAGCCGCTGGGCCGAGGCGTTGCGCGAGGTCTCGGGCCGCTTCGGCGAGCTGCCCGGCGAAGGCGGCTATCCGGCCTACCTGTCGAGCCGCCTCGCCGACTTCTACGAGCGGGCTGCCCTCGTCGAGACGTTGGCCGGCGGCACCGGATCGGTCACGGTGATGGGCGCGATCAGCCCGCCCTCGGGCGATTTCTCCGAGCCGGTGACGAGCCACACCAAGCGCTACGTGAAGGCGTTCTGGGCGCTCGACGTGAAGCGCGCGCAGGCGCGCTTCTATCCGGCCGTGCACCCGCTGCAGTCGTACGCCGAGGACGCCGCCGAGTTCGCGCCCTGGTGGGCCGGGCAGGGCAACGCCCGATGGCTCGCATCGCGCCGGCGCTTCCTGACGCTGCTCGACGAGCAGGCGCGGCTCGAGCGCATGGCGCGCATCATCGGCAAGGACGCGCTACCGGCCGCGCAGCAGCTGACGCTGCTCTGCGCCGAGCTCGTCGGCGAGGCGTTCCTGCGCCAGTCGGCGTTCTCCGAGATCGACCGCGTGTGCAGCCCGGCGCGGCAGGCCGCGATGATGCGGGTGCTGGGCCGATTCATCGACCTCGCCGAGACGGCGCTCGCCGCCGGCATCGAGCCCGATCGCATCGGTGCGCTCGCCTGCATCCGGCCGCTGCAGCGCATGGGCGAGGAGGTCGCCGACCACGAGCTCGTCCGCTTCGACGAGCTCGAGGCGCGCATTGAACGCGAGTTCGCGCAGCTCGCCCCAGCCCGGGAACCCAGCGATGCAGCTCACGGTTGAAGGCTCTGCGACCGGGCTCGAGGGACCGCTGCTGTTCCTGCGCCGCACGCTCGACGTCGGTCTGAACGATGCGGTCGAAGTGCGCGGCGGCGACGGTCGGCGACGGTTCGGCCGCGTCGCCGCGATCGACGAGCAGTTCCTGACGGTCGAGGTCCTCGAGTCGACCGCCGGCATGGCGGTCGAGAGCACCGTCGTGCGCTTCCGCGGCGAGCCGCTCTCGTTCGACCTCGGCCCGGGACTGCTCGGTCGGGTCTTCAACGGTGTCGGCCAGGTGATGGATGGCGGCCCGCCGGTGGCGACGCATCGGCGCATGCCGATCGACGGCCTGCCGATGAATCCGGTCGCGCGCGCGATGCCGCGCGACTTCATCGAGACCGGCATCACCGCGCTCGACCTGATGAACAGCCTGGTGCGCGGCCAGAAGCTGCCGCTGTTCTCGGGCGGCGGACTGCCGCACGACCGGCTTGCGGTGGAGATCGCGAGCCATGCACGCCTGCGCGGGCAGGCGGAGGACTTCGCCATCGTCTTCGCCGGCATCGGCGTGCCGCACGACAGCGCCGAGTACTTCCGCCGCAGCCTCGAGCAGCGCGGCGCGCTCGGGCGCACGGCGCTGTTCCTGAACCTGGCGAGCGACTCGAGCACGCAGCGCCTGCTGACGCCGCGCTTCGCGCTGAGCGCTGCCGAGTACCTGGCGTTCGAGCTCGGCAAGCACGTGCTGGTGATCCTCACCGACATGACGAACTACTGCGAGGCCCTGCGCGAGGTGTCGTCGAGCAAGGGCGAGATCCCCAGCCGCAAGGGCTTCCCGGGCTACCTCTATTCCGACCTGGCGACGCTGTTCGAGCGCGCCGGCTGCCTGCGCAAGGCGCGCGGAACGCTGACGCAGCTGTCGATCCTGACGATGCCCGCCGACGACATCGGCCATCCCATCCCCGACCTCACGGGCTACATCACCGAGGGCCAGATCGTGCTATCGCGCGACCTCGACCGGCGCTCGATCGATCCGCCGGTGAACGTGCTGCCCAGCCTGTCGCGGCTGATGAAGGACGGGATCGGCGCCCGCTACACCCACGCCGACCATCCGGCCCTCGCCAGCCAGCTCTATGCCGCCTACGCGCGCGCCGCGCAGGTGCGGGTCCTCGCCAGCGTCGTCGGCATCGAGGGCCTCGTCGAGGCGGACCGCCGGTATCTCGCCTTCGGCACGGCGTTCGAGGAGACGCTTGTCAGCCAGACCCAGGCGCGCACGCTCGAGGAGAGCATGGCGATCGGCTGGAAGCTCCTCGCCGAGCTGCCGCGCAACGAGCTGACGCGCCTTTCCGACGCGCAGATCGCGGCCCATCTCGAGAGCCGGTCATGAGCGACGTCAACCCGACCCGCAGCGTCGTCGTCGAGATGAAGGACGAACGGCGGGCGATGCACGAGGGCTACGTCTTCCTCGACGAGAAGTGCCTGTTGCTGGCCGGCGAGATCCTCGCCGAGCTCGGCCGCCACGCGGGCTTCAGGCGCGCGTTCATCGCGGCCAACGGCACCGCGCTCGCCGCCCTGCGCGCGGCGGTGCTGCGCCACGGTGTCGAGGGTCTCCAGGTCTATCCACGCGCCGACCTCGCGCCGATGCAGATCAGGTCGCGCACGCGCTCGCTGATGGGGGTGCGCCTGCAGGAGGCGGCCCTCGACGGCGCGGCGCAGCCTTCGCCGACGGCGATCGAGCGCTCGCCCGAAGGCGAGGCCTGCCGTCGCGCCTTCGCCGCCGTGGTCGCGGCCGCCGTCCCGCTCGCGGCAGCGTCGGGCAACCTCGAAAGGCTCTCGCTCGAGTATCGGCGCTCCGTGCGGCGTGCGCGTGCGCTGCAGGACGTGATGCTTCCCGAGCTCGACCGCTCGATCGCCGACATCGAGAGTCGGCTCGAAGAGCTCGAGCAGGAGGACGCGGTCTGGATGCGCAGCGCGGCGCGCGGGAACACCCCTTGCAGCGATCGCGCGGGTGGCAGAATGGCCCGATGACCATTCGGCTTGCGCAAACCCGGGCGTGAGCCGCGATTCAAGGAGTACCTCATGAACCATTCGCAACGCGCATCGATCTGGGTGCTCGCCGCCTTGTTCGCCGTCGGTGCCGACGCGCAAACCGCCGTCTATCCCGCCAAGGGCCAATCGCCCGACCAGCAGAAGAAGGACGAAGGCGAGTGCCACACCTGGGCCGTCGGACAGAGCAAGTACGACCCGGCCAACCCGCCGCCGCCGCCGGCGACGGCCAAGCCTGCCACCACGGCCACCGGCACGACCCCGGGCGCCGGCGCGCGCGGCGCGGCGCGGGGCGCGGTGGTCGGCGAAGTCATCGCCGACGACGCGAGCACCGGGGCCGCGGTGGGCGCGGCGGCGGCACGAGGGCAAAGCCGGCGCCAGAACAACGCGGCGGCGCAGCAGCAAACCCAGGCCGCGACGCAGCAGTCGCAGGCCGGCATGGCGAACTACCAGAAGGCGCGTGCGGCCTGCCTGGAAGGGCGCGGCTACACCGTCAAGTAGCGCCGACAGGCCGATCGCGGGAGGACGCCGACGCTCCTGCGGCGTCGGCCTGCACACTACAGCGCGGCCCGAGGCCCCAGGCTCAAGGCACCCGGATCGACTGCTCCAGGATGGTGAGGTTCTGCGGCGCCACCTTGATCAGGCCGCCCCGGGGGCTGTCGATATCCGCGATCAGGAAGAAGGCCAGGGACACGATCAGCGGCAATACCAGGAGCAGTTTGGAGCGCGTCGTCTCCGACCTCGAGCCCATGCCGATCAGGACGCTCCCGCAAATGGCGATCGTCGCCATCAAGACCCATGCGGTGATCGGAATCCGGTTCTGCGATGCCGCCTGCGCGTAGCCCTGAGAGTTCAGCACATCGTTCATTCCCGACACCGCCAGGGCGGTGATCGGATCGGGCCTCGCGGCCGCCGCGGCCACGACCGCGGACCACATCTCGGCCTGCATCTTGGACGTCTTCGCGTTGAGATCCACCAGCCTCTCGCCGTCGCGCAGGGTGTAGAACAGAATTCGCTGTCCAAGGTAGCCGGCAAGCATGCCGCGTACGCCGGAAGCGGCCGCACCCGGCAGGAGATCCATCCGGACATACTCGGTGCCGATGGCGTTGGCTTCCTCTTCCTCCAGGTTCTTGCGTTGGTCGTAGCGGCCGACCGCCATCGAGAACGAGAAGCCGATGATGAGTCCGAGGAGCGTCAGCGTGGCGCCCTGGATCAAGCCGAAGTCGTCGAACACCTCGCTGCCGGCGGCAGAGGGCAACCGGAAGAAGCGGGCGCCCAACCAGGTCGCGCCCGAAAGCACGAGAAAGGAAGCGAGGAAGAGGAGTCCCGGGTAGTCCGTGAGGAGAGTCATGTCTTTCCACTTTCCAGCGAGAAACGCGAAGGGCGACCATCGAGGAAGGCTCGCTTCCTCTCGGTCGCCTTGGCCATGCTAAGAGAAGAAGGCGACCGAGGCTTCTGCAGTCTCTCTACCAGGACGGCCGCTCGCTCAAGCCGGCCACATCAGCAGACCTGCACAGCGTTTCTGCGCGGGCACCTGGGATTCAGCCGATACACGCCGTGCACCTTCTGGTCGTCGGCGATCTGCCTAGGGCCTGTTAACACAACCGCAGCCCATCGGCGATCAGCGAGAAGCTGATGAAGCCGATGAACAGGGCGTCGAGCTTGTCGAAGCGCGAGAAGATGCGCCGGAAGCCTTTGAGGCGCC
>Ga0068864_100000413_pt1 | contig 37037 bp, 33 predicted proteins | sample KBSSwiS72_FD_66586 | JGI IMG/M metagenome (GOLD analysis project Ga0068864, IMG submission 66586) | Switchgrass rhizosphere microbial communities from Kellogg Biological Station, Michigan, USA - KBS Switchgrass S7-2 | ecosystem: Host-associated > Plants > Roots > Rhizosphere > Soil ...
TTCGCTCGAGAACCGCTCCAAAAACTCGGTCCAGGTGCGCGGGTAGGGTTGACTGGACATGGCCGATAGGCTGTATATTTATCCAGTGTATTCCACTGCTGCTGGAGCTAAGTGGATACCACTTATAAACGTACAGTTATCAAATGGACGCCGTGCCCGCTCCCGTTTCTGCGCTGCTCCGCCGGCCGCCGCTTCCCGGCCGGCGCGGGGCACTCGGCTCGCCGGCCCTGGACACATCGGCGCTTGGCACGCCGGCAACCGGCACGCCGGCGGCCGTGCCGCGCCGGGCGCCGGAAACCCTGCATCCGGCACTCTGGCTCGGCCATCAGCTCGGCCGCAGCGCCGCCCGTGCGGTGGCGAGCGGCTTCGCCGCGCTCGATGCCGAGCTGCCCGATGGCGGCTGGCCGCGCCGGGTGCTGAGCGAGCTGCTGCTGCCCCATCCCGGCGTCGGCGAGATCCGCCTGCTCGCCCCGTCGCTGGTCGCGGCGCAGCGCGCCGGCCGGCCGGTGATGATCTTCGACCCGCCGGCCGATCTTTCCGCCGCGGCGCTCGCCGGGCTCGGCTTCGACGTCGAGCAGCTGCTCGTCGTCAATACCCGGGCGCGCGTGATTCCGGGCAGCGACAGCCTGTGGGCGCTCGAGCAGGCACTGAAGAGCGGCCACGTCGGCGCGGTGCTCTCCTGGCTGCCGCCGCGGCTGCGCAGCGAGCGCCTGCGCCGTCTGCAGCTCGCCGCGCACAACCACGACGGCGTCGCCTTCGTGCTGCGCGAGCTGGCGGCGGCAGCGCGGCCGACGGCCTCGCCCTTGCGCTTGTCGCTGCATGCTGGCGGTGCCGACCGGCTGCGCCTCTCGATCCTGAAGCGGCGCGGCCCGCCGCTGGAAGCGCCCTTGCATCTCGCCTTGCCGCCGGTGCTCTCGGAGGCGGCGCGGCGCCGGGCGCAGAGCGTGCTGCAGCCGCCGGCGCGCGGCTTGCGCGAGGTCGTCTTCGTCAATCTCGCCTGAGCGTCCCGGCCGTTCCCGTTCGCGATCGCCGTTGCCGCACTGCCTCGCCGACGCATCCCGTCTGCTTCGCCGACGCATCCTGTCTGCCTCGCCGTGCTCTGGATCGCCCTGCACCTGCCGCTGCTCTCGCTCGAGTCGTTCGCCGCCACCCTGGCGGCGAACGGCGACGAGAGCGGGGCGGAGCGGCCGATCGCCCTGCTCGAGGCGCATCGCATCGTCAGCGCCAATGCCGCGGCGCTTTCGCTCGGCGTCAAGCCGGGGCTGAAGCGTGCGACCGCCCTGGCGCTGGCGCCGCAGATCGTCCTCGGCCAGGCCGACCCGAACCGCGATGCCCTGACCTTGCTGCCGGTGGCGCATGCGGCACTGGCGTTCACGCCCAGCGTCTCCTTGCAGCCGGCGCTCCAGCCGGGCGCCGCCGCCGACACAGTGCTGCTCGAGGTGCAGGCGAGCCTTCGCTACTTCGGCGGCCTGGAGCGGCTGCGCCGGGCGATCGGCGCGGCGCTTGGCCCGCTCGGCCACCGCGTGCACACCGCCTGCGCGGCGACGGCGCAAGGCGCGGCGATCCTTTCCCGGGTCGAGCCGCCGCCGCAATGCACCGACCTCGCCGCCACCCGGCTCGCCCTCCAGGCGGCGCCGGTCTGGCTGCTCGGCCCGGGGCGCGAGCATTGGGAGGCATTGCAGGGCATGGGCCTGCGCAACCTCGACGATCTGCTCGTCCTGCCGCGCGCCGGGCTGGCGCGTCGCTTCGGCGAGGGACTGCTGGTCGAGCTCGACCGCGCCTTCGGCCGCCGCCCCGACCCGCGCGAGCCCATAGTGCTGCCGGCGTCGTTCGAGGGCCGGCTCGAACTGTTCGCCCGCGCCGATACCACCGAGCAGGTGCTGCAGGGTGCGGCGGTGCTGCTCGAGCGGCTGATCGCCTGGCTGGCGGCGCAGCATGCGTTCGTCCGCCGCTTCCGGTTGCTGATGCACCACGAGGCGCGCTGGCAGAGCGACCGCACGCCCCAGGCGACGGCGCTCGAGATCGCCCTGGCCGAGCCGTCGCGCGACAGCGCCCACCTGCTGCTGCTGCTGCGCGAGCAGCTGGCCCGGCTGCGGCTGCCGGCGCCGACCCTGGAGCTGCGCCTCCAGGCCGAAGACATCACCCGGCGGGCGCCGCCCAACGTCGAGCTGTTCGCCACCTCCCAGAGCGAGCACGAGGGCCTCACCCGCCTGATCGAGCGCCTGCAAGCCCGGCTCGGCCCGGGCCAGGTGCAGCGCCTGGTGGCGCTCGAAGACCACCGTCCGGAGCGGGCCAGCGCCTTGTGCGAGGCGCGGGCAATCGATGCCGGCTCGGCGGCGGGCGGTCGCGGCGGGAGGAGGCGGCAGCGATCGCCGGCCGTCGCCGGCGCTGTCGAGCCGCAAGCGCCGCCGTCGAGTACCGGGCTGGCAGCGCGCCCGGTCTGGCTGCAGGCGGCCGAGCCGCTGCCCGAGCGGGCGGCCCGGCCGCTGCTCGACGGCCGGCCGTTGCAGCTGCTTTCAGGACCGGAGCGGATCGAAGCCGGCTGGTGGGACGCAGGCCTGACCGGCCGCGACTACTTCATCGCCGCCACGCCGGAGGGTGCGCTGGTCTGGATCTACCGCGAGCGCTTGCCGCTATCGCGCAGCGCCCACGAGGAGGAGGGCAGTGCGAGCGGCTGGTTCCTGCACGGTCGGTTCGGCTGACTGCCGCAAGCGTGGGACCTCGTTTCCCTACCGACGTTCTTCGCCGACCAGCGTGAAGCCGCGCCGGCGCAGCGAATCGCCGAGCCAGCGGTTGCCGTTGACGCCGCAGAACAGCATGTAGACGCCGTAGAAGCCGAGCAGCACCAGCAGCAGCGCGGCGGTACGCGAGGTCGCCGTCGGTGCGCCGTTGTAGAACGCCGTCACCACGTAGAGCAGCAGGCCGATCACGACCAGCAGCCAGGTGCGGCGGACGATCGCCTTGAGCGAGCCGACGAAGAATGCCTGCCACGAGAAGCCCATCTTCACGCGGACGATCTCGCCTTGAGGCGACTTGTACAAACGATAGGTGCTCATCCAATGGCCTCCGTATAAGCGGGCTTCGCCTCGAAGCCCGCGCCGTACTTCCCGCGGCTGCGCAAACGAGGATCTCGTCACGGACCGAATCGGTACGAACTCTGCTTCGGCAGATTTATGTCGGACTCGAGCGGGCGATCGTATCGATCGCGTCAGCCCGGTAACCGGACGTACGGCCGGCAGGTGACGAAAGGTTGCGCCGGCCGGCGCCAGCGGTCGCTCAGGCGATGCGCCCGAACCACCAGACCGAGAGGCCGGCGGCGAGCACCACCAGCAGGGCGCCGATGGTGGCCAGCAGGGCGCTGATCTCGGTTTCCTTCCGCTCGACGATCAGCCGCGTGCTGAGCCCCTGGTAGACCTTCTTCAGGTCGGCGGCGGTGCCGGCGTAGAAGTAGTCGGCAACGGTGAGCTTGGCGATGGCCTTCAGCGTGTCCTCGTCGAGCCGGACCCGCATCGACCAGCCTTCGAAGCCGATCGTCTCGCCTTCCTTGGTGCCGATGCCCACGGTGTAGATGCGCACGCCCCGGTCGGCCGCCATCTTCGCCGCCTCGAGCGAATCGGGGCCGGTGGTGCGCTGGCCGTCGGTGAGCAGGATGATCGCCGCCGACGAGTACGAGCCGGGCGCGACCGGGGTGAAGTCGGGCTTGGGCTTGTCGTTCGGCCCGGGCGGCATCGGCCGGGCGCCGGTGATCTGCGACAGGTCGATGCCCGCTTCCGGGAACAGGGTGGCGAGCGACAGGACGATGCCGCTGCCGATGGCCGTGCCGCGCTGCAGCTGGAAGCGATCGATCGAGGCGTTGACGTCGTCGCGGCTCAGGGTCGGCGCCTGCACGACGGCGGCCGTGCCGGCGAACGACACGACCGCGACCTTGACGTTGCGCGGCAGCTCGGCGACGAAGCTCTTGGCCGCCTCCTGCGCGGCGACGAGGCGATTCGGCTTCACGTCCTCGGCGCGCATGCTGCCGGAGACGTCCATCGCCAGGACGATCGTCTCCTGCGCCGAAGGCAGGGTGATCAGCGCCGCCGGGCGCGACGAGGCGAACAGCAGCGTGCTCACCGCCAGCAGCAGCAGCACCGGCGGCACGTGGCGCCGCCAGGCCCCGCCGCGGCCCATCGCCTCGCGCACCAGGCCCAGGCTGGCGTAGCGCAGGGTCGTCTTCTTGCGCCGGGTGATGAGAAAGACGTAGAGCGCGATCAGCACCGGCACCGCGGCCATCGCCCAGAGCATGTTGGGCCAGAGAAAGGTCATGAAGGGCGAGGCGGAGGTCGAGCTCATGCTGCAGGCCTCACGTGCGACGGCGCGCCGAAGCGGCCGCCGCTCCAGTTGGCGAGCCGGCTGCGCTGCTTCTTCAGGTCGGCAAAGCGCAGGATGGCGTCGGCCAGGTCGTCGTCGGTGGCAAGCTCGAGCGTGTCGACACCGGCCCGGGCAAGGCCCTCGCGCAAGGCCGTCTCGCGCCGCTCGGCGGCGGCCTTGAAGCGCTTGCGAAAGCCCGCGTTGTGGGTGTCGACCAGCAGCTGCTCGCCGGTTTCGGCATCGCGCATGGTGATCAGGCCGAGGTCCGGGAGGTCCATCTCCAGGGCGTCGAACAGGCGCACCGCGGTCACCTCGTGGCGCAGCGCCAACTGGCCGAGCGCCCTTTCCCAGCCGGGCGCGCTGATGAAATCGGAGACCACGAAGACGCTCGAGCGGCGCTTGATCTGGCGCTGGCCGGCGGCCAGCAGCTCGCGCAGGTCGGTCGAGCCGGCCGCCGATTCGGCCGGCCGGCCGGCCATTCGCTGCAGCAGCTCGAGCACGTGCAGGCGGCCGCCGCGCGCCGGCAGGACGGTGTCGACCTCGGTGCCGTAGAGCAGGGCGCCGACCCGGTTGCCGTGGCGGGTGAGGAGCCGCGCCAGCACGGCGACAAAGTCGCGGGCGATGCGTCGCTTGGTGAAGCGGTTGGAGCCGAAGTCGACGCTTGCCGAGAGGTCGACCAGGAACCAGGCGGAGAGCTCGCGGTCTTCGGTGAACTGGCGCACGTAGGGCTGCTGCAGCCGGGCGGTGACGTTCCAGTCGATGTGCCGGACATCGTCGTGATGCTGGTACTCGCGCAGGTCGGCCAGGTCGAGGCCGGCGCCGCGCATCAGGGTGCGGTAGTCGCCCTGGAGCAGGCCGTCGAGCCGGCGCAGCACGGTCCACTCGAGGCGCTTGAGCAGCGCCTCGGCATTGCGGTCGTCGGGCAGGCCGCCGACTGGGCCCTGTTCAACCCTTGCCATGGCCGGCGGCCTCGGGCGCCAGCGGCTTGTCCGGCACCGGGATGCGCTTCATGACGCGCTGGATGATCGCGTCGGCGTCGAGCCCTTCGGCCAGCGCCTCGTAGGAAAGGACCAGGCGGTGGCGCATCACGTCGCCGACCAGGCCGGTCATGTCCTCGGGCAGCGCGTAGTTGCGCCCGCGCATGAAGGCCAGCGCCCGGGCCCCTTCGATCAGGCCGATGGTGGCGCGCGGGCTGGCGCCGAAGGTCAGGTACTTGGCGATGTCGGCGAGGTCGTAGCTGCCGGGGCGGCGAGTGGCGCTGACCAGGCGGACGGCGTACTTCATCAGCGACGGGTCGACATAGACCTTGCGGCACTCCTGTTGCAGTTCGGAGAGCTGGCCCATGCTGGCAATCGGGCTCAGGACGGCGGGCGTGCCGGTGACCCGCTGGGCGATCACGAACTCCTCGTCCTCGCTCGGGTAGTCGACCAGCACCTTCATCATGAAGCGGTCGACCTGGGCCTCGGGCAGCGGGTAGGTGCCCTCGGTCTCGATCGGGTTCTGGGTCGCCATCACCAGGAACGGCTCGGGAACCTTGTGGGTCTCGCCGGCGATCGTCACCTGGCGCTCCTGCATCACCTCGAGCAGGGCGCTCTGCACCTTGGCCGGCGCGCGGTTGATCTCGTCGGCGAGCAGCAGGTGGGTGAACACCGGCCCGAGCGAGGTCGAGAACTCGCCGGTGCGCGGATTGAAGATGCGCGTGCCGACCAGGTCGGCCGGCACCAGGTCGGGCGTGAACTGGATCCGCTTGAAGGTGCCGCGCAGGGTCTGCGCCAGCGTCTTCACCGTGAGCGTCTTGGCCAGCCCGGGGACGCCTTCGACCAGGAGGTGGCCCTGCGCCAGCATCGCCACCATCACCCGCTCGAGGAAGTGGTCCTGGCCGACGACCACGCGCTTGACCTCGTAGAGCACGCGCTCCATCAGGCCGGAGGCTTCGCTGGAGACAGTCGTCGAATCGGTCATGGGGTAGGGAGATCCGGAAAGGGTCAGAACGGTGGCATGCCGGCGGCGGCGGCGGCGTTCTCGATCGGCACCGCGAAGCCGATGCCGATGAAGACCCGCTGCCGGTTCGGGTTCAGTATGGCGGTGACGATGCCGACCACCTCGCCGTCCATCGTCACCAGGGGACCGCCGGAGTTGCCGGGGTTGGCGGCGGCGTCGAACTGGATCAGGTTGGTGAGCAGCTGCTGGCCGTCGGGCGAGCGGAACTGGCGCTTCAGCCCGGAGACGATGCCCGAGGAGACCGACGGACCGATGCCGAACGGGAAGCCGACGGCGATCACCTGGTCGCCCGGGGAAAGATCGGCGGTCGAGCGCATCGTCGCGGCGACGAAGTCGTCGGGGATGGTGCGTGCCCGCAGGACCGCGAGGTCGTTCTCCGGCTGGGTGTTGACGATGGCGGCTTCGGACTGCGAGCCGTCGAAGAAGGTGACCCGGATCTTCTTCGCGCCGCTCACCACGTGCAGGTTGGTCAGGATGGTGCCGTTGTCGATGATGACGACGCCGCTGCCGACGCCGCGCTCGACCACGCCGTGCTCCTTTTCGTCGCTGCCGTCGTCGCCCTCGGTCATGAGGCCGACCACGCGCACGACCGAGGGGAAGATCGCCTCGTAGGCCCGGGTCGCCGGCGAGAGCAGGGGCTTGTCCTCGATCGACTGGCGCATCGCCGCATCGATCTGCTCCATCGTCAGCGGCGGCTTCATCGACAGGGCCGGGTTGCCGTACCACATGCCGAGCGCCAGGAGCGCCAGCGCCAGCGCCCAGACCTTGCGCTCGTGGCGGGCCAGCAGGGCCGCCAGGCGGCCGCGCCGGGTGCTCGCCGCGACCGCCGGGGGTGCGACCGCGACCGGAGCCGCCTCGGGCGCATCGACGGGGCGCCGCGAACGGCTGTAGAGCGGCGTTTTCTTCATGGTTGGCATCCGGCAACCGTGCGGCATACGCAAGACGCGGGCCGCTTCGCCAATACGGTAGCACGCTGCCCATGACCTGTCATGGTGCTGGGCCGATGCATCATTGCCGCCGTGTGGATAGACACGCATTGCCACCTCGACGCGGCCGAATTCGACGCCGACCGGGACGCCGTCGTCGCCGCGGCGCGTGCGGCCGGGGTGACGACGATCGTCCTGCCGGCCGTCGATGCCGGCAACTTCGACCGGGTCCGCGCGCTGGCGCACCGCCACCGCCTGGCCTACGCCCTCGGCATCCATCCGATGTGCACCGCCGCCGCCGGCGAGGCCGACCTGGCGGCGCTGCGCCACGGGCTCGAGGCCCATCGCGACGACCCGCGGCTGGTGGCGGTCGGCGAGATCGGCCTCGACCACTTCGTCGCCGGCCTCGACCGCGAGCACCAGGCCGGGATCTTCGCGGCCCAGCTCGGGCTCGCCCGCGAGTTCGACCTGCCGGTGCTGCTGCACGTCCGCCGGGCGATCGACAGCGTCCTCAAGCAGCTGCGCGCGCGGCCGGTGCGCGGCGGCATCGCCCACGCCTTCAACGGCAGCGAGCAGCAGGCCGGCGCCTTCATCGAGCTGGGCTTCAAGCTCGGCTTCGGCGGCGCGCTCACCTTCGACCGGGCGCTGCGCATCCGCCGGGTCGCCGCTGCGGTGCCGCTGGAGGCCATCGTCATGGAGACCGATGCCCCGGACATCGCGCCGCAGTGGCTCTATCGCACCGCCGAGGCGCGGGCCGCCGGGGCGACGATGCGCAACGTCTCCGCCGAGCTGCCGCGCATCGGCGCCGAGCTGGCCGGGCTGCGCGGGATCGCGAGCGAGGCCCTGGCGGCGGCGACCACCGCCAACGCGTTCGCGGCGCTGCCCCGCCTCGCCGAATGCACCGAGGAGCTCGCGACATGAGCGTGCCCGCAGCGCCGAAACTGCCCGAGGTGAACATCATGGAAGGCGGCGGTGTCCGCTACATGCACTTCGAGACGCCCTGGATCCAGGGCGCGATGCGGGTCGAGGCACCGGACGAGATCGAGCTCGACTACGTGCAGCGGATGATGGTCTGGATGCTGTTCCGCGACGAAGCCGAGGTGACCCGCGGCCATGCGCTGCAGCTCGGCCTCGGTGCCGCCACGCTCACGCGCTTTTGCCACAAGCGGCTGAAGATGCGCACCACCGCGGTCGAGCTCAACCGGCAGGTGATCGAGGCCTGCCGCCTCTGGTTTCGCCTGCCGCGCGATTCGCAGCGACTGGCGGTGCTCGAGATGGACGCCGGCGCGTACGTCGCCGATCCGGCGAACCGCGGCACGGCCGACGTGCTCTCGGTCGATCTCTACGACCAGGAAGCGGCACGCCCGGTGCTCGACAGCGTCGAGTTCTATCGCGATTGCCGGGCCGTGCTCGGCGACGGCGGCGTGATGACGGTGAACCTGTTTGGCCGTCGGTCCTCGTTCGCGCTGAGCTTCGCGCGGATCGTCGAAGCCTTCGGCGCCGACCAGGTGCACGCGCTGAAACCGACGCCCGAGGGCAACACCATCGTCATCGCGATGAAGCATGTCACGGTGCCGGGCCGCGACGTGCTTGCCCGGCGTGCCGAAAACATCGAAACTCGATGGAAGCTGCCGGCCCGCAAGTGGCTGCGCATGCTGAACTCCCTGCCGGCCGACGCGCCGGCCTCTCTACCCGAGCTGCCGCCCGCATGAAATTGACGACCAAGAGCGCGCCGCCCGATCCGGCCGCGACCGGCAGCGGCGCGGCGGTGGGCGAGATGCCGATGGAGCGGTCGATCTCGACGTCGCGGCCGGCAACGACCCATTTCCCGGGAACCGATCTCAGCCTGCCGGCGGTGCAAACGGCGGGAAAGCTCACCTGGCGCACCGTGCTCGCCTGGCTGCGCGAAGACAAGGTCCTGACCGCCGAGGACGTCGACCGCACGGCGCATCGCTTCGCCGGCGGCAACAGCGCCCAGCATCCGCTGGTGCGGATCGGCAGCGCCGGCCTCACCCGGGTCGGCGACGGCAAGGTGCTCGACGTCGAGACGCTGACCGAGTGGCTGGCCAAGCGGAGCAAGCTGCCCTACGTGCGCATCGACCCGCTCAAGGTCGACGTCGGCCGGGTCGCCGACGTGATGTCGATCAACTATGCCGAGCGGCGCCATGCGCTGCCGCTCAACTTCGGCATCAACGACGTGACGATCGCGACCTGCGAGCCGCTCGATGTCGGCTGGGTCTCGGAGATCGAGTCGCACACCAAGCGGCGGGTCCGCCTGGTGATCGTCAATCCGGTCGAGATCGCCCGCTACACCACCGAGTTCTACGCGCTCTCGCGCTCGGTGCGCAACGCCACGAAGATGGGCGAGAGCTCGGCCCTCGCCAACTTCGAGCAACTGGTCGAGCTCGGCAAGAGCTCCAAGCAGCTCGACGCCAACGACTCCGGCGTCATCCAGGTCGTCGACTGGCTCTGGCAGTACGCCTTCGACCAGCGCGCCTCGGACATCCACCTCGAGCCGCGGCGCGAGCGAAGCGTCATCCGCTTTCGCATCGACGGCGTGATGCACACCGTCTACCAGCTGCCGCCGGGTGTGATGAGCGCGATGATCGCCCGCGTCAAGCTTCTCGGCCGCATGGACGTGGTCGAGAAGCGCCGTCCGCTCGACGGCCGGATCAAGGTCCGCAACATGCCGGGCGACGAGGTCGAGATGCGGCTCTCGACCATCCCCACCGCCTTCGGCGAGAAGATGGTGATGCGGATCTTCGATCCCGACACCACCGTCAAGACGCTGGAAAGCCTGGGCTTCGGCAGCCACGACGGCAAACGCTGGGAAGAGCTGGTGTCGCGCCCGCACGGCATCATCCTGGTCACCGGCCCGACCGGCTCGGGCAAGACGACCACGCTTTATTCGACCCTGCGGCGGCTGGCCACCGACGAGGTCAACGTCTGCACGATCGAAGACCCGATCGAGATGATCCAGCCGGCGTTCAACCAGACGCAGGTGCAGCCGCTGATCGACCTCAATTTCGCCGAGGGCCTGCGCTCGCTGATGCGCCAGGACCCGGACATCATCATGGTCGGCGAGATTCGCGACCTGCAGACCGCCGACATGGCGATCCAGGCCTCGCTTACCGGCCACCTCGTCTTCAGCACGCTGCACACCAACGACTCCGCCTCGGCGATCACCCGCCTCAACGACCTCGGCGTCGCGCCCTACCTGATCGGCTCGACCTTGATCGGCGTGCTCGCGCAGCGCCTGGTGCGCACCTTGTGCCCGACCTGCAAGGTGCCGGACGAGGAGGTGACGCGCGAGACCCTGCACGAGGTGGTCAAGCCCTGGCGGCTCAACGGCGGCGTTCGGCCGTACAAGGCGGTCGGTTGCCTCGAGTGCAGGATGACCGGCTATCGCGGCCGGGCCGGCCTGTTCGAGCTTCTGACCGTCAGCGATGCGGCGCGCAATTTCATCCAGCCGACCTGCAACGAGGGCAAATTGCGCGCCCAGGCGCTGCAGGACGGCCTGAGGCCGCTGCGCCTGGCCGGGGCGATGAAGGTCGCCGAGGGCGTGACGACGCTCGACGAAGTGCTGCGCGCCACGCCTGCCTGGGAGCAGTAGGCACCACGGCGGCGCCCTTCCGCTCGGTGTAAACCACACGGGCGGGGAGGGGCTGCCTCCCTAGAATCATGGGCTTCTCAGCACCGGAGCGGGGCCCAATTGAGAATAAAGAGCGAACGCGATTTCTGGGCCGGCCTGATGTTCATCGTCGTCGGCGTGATCTTCGCCGTCGGCGCCACCAACTACAGCATGGGTCCGGCGTGCCCGCCGAACGATCCCTGCGCCGCCAATCTCTGGGCGCGCCTGTCGCAGCTCTCGGCGCATCCGGGCGCCGGCTATTTCCCGCTCGGCCTGTCGATCATCCTCGCCCTCCTCGGCGCGCTGGTCCTGTTCAAGGCCCTGACGATTGAGGCCGAGGGTGGCGACAAGGTCGGCGCCTTCGCCTGGCGGCCGCTGATCATCATCGTCATCGCCATCGCCGTGTTCGGCGCCATGCTCGAGCCTCTCGGCCTCGCCCTGACGGTGCCCGTGCTGATCATCATCTCCAGCCTGGCCGGAGACGAGTTCCACTGGAAGGGCGTCGCCGCCAATGCCGCCGTTCTCACCTTCGGCTCCTGGGCGATCTTCGTCTGGGGCCTGAAGCTCACGATCCCGGTCTGGCCGTGGTTCGCGCGCTGAACAACTCCTGAACGAGACGCACGGCATGGACCTGCTCCACAACCTCGGCATCGGCTTCGGCGTTGCCTTCACCTACACCAACCTGCTGTATGCCTTCTTCGGCTGCGTCCTCGGTACGCTGATCGGCGTGCTGCCGGGGATCGGTCCGGTCGCGACGATCGCGATGCTGCTGCCCTCGACCTATGCGCTCGATGCGACGCCGGCGCTGATCATGCTGGCCGGCATCTATTACGGCGCGCAGTACGGCGGCTCGACCACCGCGATCCTGATCAACGTGCCGGGCGAGTCCTCGTCGGTCGTGACCGCGATCGACGGCTACCAGATGGCGCGCCAGGGGCGTGCCGGTGCCGCCCTCGCGGCGGCGGGCCTCGGCTCGTTCTTCGCCGGCTGCGTCGGCACGATCATCATCGCCGCGTTCGCGCCGCCGCTCACCGAGCTGGCGTTCAAGTTCGGTCCGGCCGAATACTTCTCGCTGATGGTGCTCGGCCTGATCGGTGCGGTCGTTCTCGCCTCGGGCTCGCTGATCAAGGCGATCGCCATGATCATCCTCGGCCTGCTGCTGGCGCAGATCAACACCGACGTGATCTCCGGCACCGCCCGCTACAGCTTCGACATCCCGCAGCTTACCGACGGCATCGGCTTCGTGGTCATCGCCATGGGCGTGTTCGGCTTCGGCGAGATCATCGCCAACCTCGGCCAGCCGGCGGAGCATCGCGAGGTCTTCACCAAGGAGGTGAAGGGCCTCTGGCCGACCCGGAAGGACTTCCTCGAGGCCTGGCCCTCGGTGCTGCGCGGCACAGCCCTCGGCTCGATCCTCGGCGTGCTGCCGGGCGGCGGCGCGCTGCTCGCCTCCTTCGCGTCCTATACGGTCGAGAAGAAGCTGACGCGCAACCCGCGAATCCCGTTCGGAAAGGGCGCGATCCAGGGGGTCGCCGGGCCGGAGAGCGCGAACAACGCCGGCGCCCAGACCTCTTTCATCCCGATGCTGACGCTCGGCATCCCGCCCAACGCGGTGATGGCGCTGATGGTCGGAGCGATGACGATCAAGGGCATCCAGCCGGGTCCGCAGGTGATGACCTCGAACCCGCAGCTGTTCTGGGGCCTGATCGCCTCGATGTGGATCGGCAACCTGATGCTCGTCATCCTCAACCTGCCGCTGATCGGCATCTGGATCAAGCTCCTGACCGTGCCCTATCGCTTCCTCTTCCCGGCGATCACGCTGTTCTGCTGCATCGGCGTCTATTCCCTCAGCAACAGCACGTTCGACGTCTACCTCACGGCCCTGTTCGCGCTCATCGGTTACGCCTTCTACAAGCTCAGCGTCGAGCCGGCGCCGCTGCTGCTCGGCTTCATCCTCGGGCCGATGATGGAAGAAAACCTGCGCCGGGCGCTGCTGCTCTCGCGCGGCGACTGGACCACCTTCGTGACCCGGCCGCTCTCATCGGGCCTGCTCATCGCCTCGGCCTTGCTGATCGTCATCGTGTCCTTGCCGACGATCAAGAAGAAGCGCGAGGTCGCGTTCCAGGACGCCGACTGACCCGGCCGGCCTGAGCGGCCGGAAAAGCGCGGCCGCCGGCCGCGCGGTATCGTCGCTGCCATGAAAGAACATCGCTTCGACTGGTCGACGCCCTATCCGTCGGCCCGGCTCCCCGTCTTCGCCCGCAACATCGTCTCGACATCGCATCCGCTCGCGGCCCAGGCGGGGCTCAGGATGCTGCAGCGGGGCGGCAACGCGGTCGACGCGGCGATCGCGACGGCGGCCATGATGATGCTGGTAGAGCCCTGCAGCAACGGGCTGGGCTCCGACATGTTCTGCATCCTCTGGGACGGCGAGGAGTTGCACGGCCTCAATGCCTCGGGTCCGGCGCCGGCGGCGTGGACCCCGGACTACTTCCACCGCAAGTACGGCGACGACGCGATGCAGCCGCCGAAGCGGGGCTGGGACTCGGTCAGCGTGCCGGGGGCCGTGGCCGGCTGGGTCGCGCTGTCGGAGCGCTTCGGCAAGCTGCCCTTCGCCGATCTGCTGGCACCGGCGATCGAGACCGGCGAGCGCGGCTATGCCGTGCCCATCGTCGTGCAGGAGAAGTGGGCCGCGGCGGCGCCCTTGCTCGCAGGCGAGCCCGGCTGGGCCGAGGCCTTCCTGCCGAAGGGCCGGCCGCCCGAGATCGGCGAGCGCTTCGCTTTCCCGGCCGCTTCGCGCAGCCTGCGGGCGATCGCCGAGACCCGAGGTGCTGCGCTCTACGGCGGCGAGATCGCCGAGGCCGCGGCGAAGCATGCGGCCGCCCACGGCGGGTCGATGACGGTGCGCGACTTCGCGTCGTTCGTGCCGGAGTGGGTGGGGACGATCGGCATCGACGCCTGGGGCCATCGCCTGCACGAGATCCCGCCGAACGGCCAGGGCATCGCCGCGCTGATCGCCCTCGGCATCGCCCGCCACCTCGGGCTCGACTCGATGCCGGTCGACAGCGCCCTCAGCCAGCACCTGCAGATCGAGGCGATGAAGCTCGGCTTTGCCGATACCTACGAGCATGTCGCCGACATGCGCGGCGGCATGCGCCTCACGCCGGCGCAGATGCTCGACGACGCCTACCTCGCCGAGCGCGCCAAGTTGATCAACCCGAAGCGGGCGCAGCGCTTCACCCAGGGCCACGCGCCGCGCGGCGGCACGATCTACCTCAGCGCCGCCGACGAGCGCGGCATGATGGTGAGCTTCATTCAGAGCAACTACATGGGCTTCGGCTCCGGCGTGGTCGTGCCGGGCTGGGGCGTGTCGATGCAGAACCGCGGCCACGGCTTCTCGCTCGACCCGTGGAGTCCGAACCTCGTCGCCCCCGGCAAGCGGCCGTTCCACACCATCATCCCGGCCTTCCTCACCAAGGACGGCCGGCCGCAGATGAGCTTCGGCGTCATGGGCGGCAACATGCAGCCGCAGGGCCACCTGCAGACGCTGGTGCGCATGCTCGCCCACGGCCAGCAGCCGCAGGCCGCCTGCGACGCGCCGCGCTGGCGCTTCAACCAGGGCCTGGAGATCAACGTCGAAGCGGCGATGCCGGTGGCGACGGTGCAGGGCCTGCTCGAGCGCGGCCACGAGGCGACCGTGATCAACGACAGCTACCAGGACTTCGGTGCCGGTCAGTTCATCTGGCGGCTCGGCGATCCGGCGGTCGAAGGCTACGTCGCCGCCAGCGACCCGCGGCGCGACGGCCAAGCCGCGGGCTACTGAGCCGGCGCCGATGCGCACCGAGGCCGTGGCCGCCGAGCGCGGCGCTGCCGAGGCCGCCGCGCCGGCCGCGAGGCCGGTCGCGCTCTGGCCGGGGCTGGCCCTGGCCATGGCCGGCTCGATCGCCTTCTCCGGCAAGGCGATCATTGTCAAGCTCGCCTACCGGTACGGCGTCGACGCGGTCACGCTCATCATGTACCGGATGCTGTTCGCGTTGCCGCTGTTCGTGCTGCTGGCCTGGTGGGCGGGCCGTGGCAAGCCGGCGCTGACGGGGCGCGATTGGCGGGTCATCTCCGGCCTCGGCTTTTCCGGCTACTACCTCGCCAGCTTCCTCGACTTCGCCGGGCTGGCCTACATCACGGCGGGCCTCGAGCGGCTGATCCTCTACCTCAACCCGACGCTGGTGCTGGCGCTCGGCGCGCTGCTGCTCAAGCGCAAGGTCACGCGGCGGCAGGCGATCGCGCTCGCGGTGAGCTACTGCGGCCTGCTGCTCGTGTTGGGCCACGAGGTGTCGTTCCAGGGCGGCGATGTCGCGCTCGGGGCCGGCCTGGTGTTCGGCAGCGCGGCCAGCTACGCGGTCTACCTCGTCGCCAGCGGCGAAGAGGTCGGGCGTCTGGGCGCCTTGCGCCTGACCGGCCTGGCGACGAGCGTGGCTTGCCTGTGCTGCATCATCCAGTTCCTGCTGCTGCGGCCGCTCTCGGCACTGGCGGTCGCGCCCGAGGTGATCTGGCTGTCGGTGCTGAATGCGACGCTCTGCACTTTCGCCCCGGTGCTGATGGTGATGATGGCGATCGAGCGCCTGGGCGCAAACGTGGTTGCGCAGACCGGCATGATCGGTCCGCTCTCGACCATCCTGATGGGCGTGGTGATCCTCGGCGAGCCGTTCACCGCGTGGACACTCGCCGGGACGGTTCTCGTGCTGTCCGGCATCTGGCTGTTGACCAAGTGGAGGTGAAAGCGAAATGAACCTGGGAATCGAAGGCAAGTGGGCGCTGGTCTGCGCCTCGAGCAAGGGGCTGGGCAAGGGCTGCGCCGCGGCCCTCGCCGCCGAAGGCGTCAACCTCGTCGTCACCGCCCGCGGCGCCGAGGGGCTCGAGGCCACGGCCGCCGAGCTGCGTGCGCTCGGCCGCGGCGAGGTGCGCGCGGTCGCCGGCGACATCACCACCGAGGCCGGCCGGGCGGCAGCGCTCGCGGCCTGCCCACAGGTCGACATCCTGGTGAACAACGCCGGCGGTCCGCCGCCGGGCGACTTCCGGCAATGGGACCGCGAGGCCTGGGTCAAGGCGATCGACGCCAACATGCTGACGCCGATCGAGCTGATCAAGGCGACCGTCGACAAGATGGCCGAGCGCGGCTGGGGACGGGTGGTCAACATCACCTCGAGCTCGGTGAAGGCGCCGATCGACGTGCTCGGCCTGTCAAACGGGGCGCGCAGCGGCCTGACCGGCTTCGTCGCCGGCCTCGCGCGCACCGGCCTCGCCGCCCGCGGCGTCACCATCAACGGGCTGCTGCCCGGCGTGTTCGACACCGACCGCATCCGCACCGTCTCGGCGGCCACGGCGGCGCGCGAGGGCAAGACGCTGGAGCAGGTGGCCGAAGCGCGGCAACGCGGCATCCCGGCGCGGCGCTACGGAACGCCGGCGGAGTTCGGCGCGATCTGCGCCTTTCTCTGCAGCGTGCACGCCGCCTACATCACCGGCCAGAACGTGCTCGCCGACGGCGGCGCCTATCCCGGGACCTATTGAGTCGCCGGCCTCACGGCGCCGGCATGTCGGCGCCGCAGTTCCAGCACTGATCGAACGGCCCGTCGACGATCTCGCCGCAGGCGCGGCAGGCCCAATGCCGGTGGGCCGGATGGCGCAGGGCGTCGAGCAGGCCGCGGGCGCGCTCGAGCTCGGCGTCGTCGGTGATCCAGACCTCGGGCAGCGCCTGGTCCGGCGGCAGCTCGCCGGCGATGCTGCTGGCGTACATGCGCTGCACCGTGGCGGCGACGCCGGCGTTGCTGAGCAGGTCGGCCCACAGGGTGGCGAGGGCCAGGTTCGGAGCGCGGGTCAGTCGTTTCATCGGCGGCTCTCTGGCACGATAGCGCACCTGACTTCCTTTTCTGCGAGAACGCCATGCCGACCCCCACCACCGTGAGCCCCACCATTCGCGTCGACAAGGCCGGCGGCCCCGAGGAGATGAAGCTCGTCGATCTGCCGGTCGGCGAGCCCGGGCCGAAGGAAGTGCGAATCCGCCACCACGCCATCGGCCTCAATTTCCTCGACGTCTACCAGCGCTCCGGCGTCTATCCGCTGCCCCTGCCGCTTTCGCTCGGCAACGAGGCCGCCGGCGTGATCGAGGCGGTGGGCGCCGAGGTCACGCACCTGAAGGCGGGCGACCGCGCGGTCTACTGCGGCGGGCCGCCGGGGTCCTATGCGCTGGCGCGCGTCATGCCCGCGCGGCACGTCGTCCGCCTGCCCGATGCGATCTCGTTCGAGACCGGCGCGGCGATGATGCTCAAGGGGATGACGACCCAGTACCTGTTCAAGCGAACCCGGCCGCAGGAAGACCTGGTGCCGGGCGACTTCATCGTCTTCCATGCCGCCGCCGGCGGCGTCGGCCTGATCGCTTGCCAGTGGGCGCGGGCGCTCGGCCTGAAGCTGATCGGCACGGCCGGCAGCGACGAGAAGTGCGCCCTGGCGCGCGACAACGGCGCCGCCTTCGCCATCAACTACCGCACCGAGGACTTCGCCGCACGCGTCAAGGAGATCACCGGCGGCAAGGGCGTCAAGGTGGTCTACGACTCGATCGGCAAGGACACCTGGGACAAGTCGCTCGACTGCCTGCGGCCGTTCGGCCTGATGGTCTGCTTCGGCGCGGCCTCGGGCGCGCCGGCGCCGATGCCGGTGGGCCTGCTCGCCCAGAAAGGCTCGCTGCACCTCACCCGGCCGACCCTCGTCACCCACACCGCCACGCTCGAGTCGACGCAGGCGATGGCCGCCGACCTGTTCGCGGTGGTCGAGAGTGGCCAGGTCAAGATCCACATCGCCCAGCGCTACGCGCTTGCCGACGCGGCCAAGGCGCATCGCGATCTCGAGGCCCGCAAGACGATCGGCTCGAGCATCCTGATTCCCTGAAGGCGAGTCGGCGCAGGAGGAAGGCGTGAGGTTCGTCGTCGCCGTCGCGTTCGCGCTCGTCGCGCTTGTCCTGTGGCCGCACGAGGCGGCGGCGCAGACCTTCAAGTGCCGCAACGACCTCGTCAACGTCGGCGACGCCCGCGCCACCGTGCTCCTGAAGTGCGGCGAGCCGGTGGTCAGGGATTCGTTCTGCCGGCCGCTGCCGGCGCCGGGCTCGCGCCCCGCATCGGGGGCGCGCCCCGGGCAGATCGTTCCCTGCGAGAACGTCGACGAGTGGATCTACAACCCCGGCTACGGCCAGTTCATGACGACGCTGCGCTTCGTCGAGGGCCGGCTCGTCGCCATCGAGTACGGCGACCGCGTCAAGTAGGCGGCCCTGCCTCGCGCGAAGGAGCGAATCGATGCTTGTCCTCTACGGTACCAACGGATCCGGCTCGGCCGCCGCCGAAGTCGCGCTCGACATCGTCGGCCTCGACTACCGCAAGGTCGATGCCGCGTCGTGGCAGGAGTCGCCCGGCCTCGAGGAACTGAGAAGAGTCAATCCGCTGGCGCAGATTCCAACCTTGGTGCTCGACGACGGCAGCGTCCTCAGCGAGGTCGCGGCGATCCTCCTCCATCTCGGCCTGGTGCATCCGCAGAGCGACCTCGTCGCCAGCGATCCGTCGCGGCGCGCGCAGCAGATCCGCGGCCTGGTCTACATCGCCGCGAACTGCTACGCCGGCATCGGCATCCTCGACTATCCGGACCGCTGGTATCCCGATCCCGACGAGGCCGTCAGGAAGGCGATGCAGACACGTGGCCGGGCCCGGCTGCACGAGCTCTGGGAGATCTTCGCCGACCAGTTCCCGGCCACGCCCTGGCTCTCCGGCGAGCGCCTCGGCGCGCTCGACATCCTCGCCGTCACCGTCTCGATGTGGAGCGGTGCGCGCAACGCGCTGGCGCAATCGCGGCCGGCGTTCTCTGCGCTGCTCGGGCGCATCGAGGCCGATCCACGCGTCGCCGCGGTCTGGGCGCGGCACTGGCCGAAGCGCTGAGCCGCCGGGCTAGGCGGCTCGGGCGGGCAGGTTCTGGGTCGTGGTGAAGAGCTGGTGAAGGTGCTCGCCGGAGGTGGTGCGCGGGTACTTCGCCGCCACGCCCGGCACCAGGCTCTCGATCACCGCGTCGTAGTTCGGGTTGTGGAAGAAGACGAGCGATTGCCGCCGCGCCTCCGCGCCGGCGCCGGCCGGCGGGTTCACCACCCGGTGCAGCGTCGACACCCAGGTGTCGTTGCTCCAGCGGGCGAGCAGGTCGCCGATGTTGACGATGAAGCAGTCCTCGACGACCGGCACGTCGACCCAGTCGCCGGCGGCGTTGCACACCTGCAGCCCGCCCGGCTTGTCCTCGGTGGCCAGGATGGTGAGGCTGCCGTAGTCGGAATGCGCGCCGGCGCGGATCTGCCCCGGGGCCGGCGGCGTGCGCTGCTCGGGGTAGTTGCGAACCCGCAGCCGGCTGATGTGCCGGTCGATGCGCGTGTCGAAGAAGGTCTCGGGCAGCGCCAGCGCCCGGGCGAAGATGCGCATCAGCGTCGCCGCGAGCGCGCCCTGGGCGCGGTGGTACTCGGTCCAGGTCGGGCACAAGTCCGCGGGCGTCTCCGGCCAGAGGTTGGGCGCGAAGTGCCGGCGGGCCGGGGGCGCGTTCGCGTAAGCCGCGTCGGGTAGATCGACCGGGCCGATCATCAGGCTCTCGTTCAGGTCGCTGCCGTAGGCCGAGGGGTCGCGTGAGCGCGCCAGCGATTCCTCGTCGAGGCCGATGTAGCCGCGCGCCACGTCCCGGGCCGGGCGGGCGACGCGCATCTTCTCTACGAGGGGCAGGTCGAAGAAGGCGCGCGAGACCTCGCCCATGCGCTGCCTGAGCGCGGGCGACACGCCGTGGCCCTGGATGACGAGAAAGCCGATGTCGCGGCAGGCACGCCCCACCTGCTCGGCGACGGCGGCCTTGTCGGCGGCGTCGCCCTGCAGGAAAGGGGCGATGTCGATGACGGGAACGTCGAGGAGCTTCATGGCCGCTGCCGCTCAATTCGGTGCCGTCTCGCCGAGATAGGCCTCGGCCAGCGCGTTCGAGGCCGAGATCTCTGCCGCCGGGCCTTGGGCGACGATGCGCCCGCCTTCGATCACGTAGGCGCGGTCGGCCAGCGCCAGCGCGAGGCCGGCCATCTGGTCGACGAGCAGCAGCGTCATGCCGTCGCGGCGGAGCTCGTCGAGGGCCGCGAACAGGTCGGCGATGACCTTGGGCGCGAGGCCGAGCGAAGGCTCGTCGAGCAGCAGGATGCGCGGCTGCGACATCAGCGCCCGGGCGATCGCCAGCATCTGCTGCTCGCCGCCCGAGAGCAGGCCGGCGCGCTGATGCAGCCGCTGGCGCAGGCGCGGAAAGCGAACCAGCATCGCCTCGACGCCCGCTTCGGCGCCGCGCGGATGAAGGAAAGCGCCGAGGCGGATGTTGTCGAGCACGCTCAGGTCCGGGAACACCTGCCGACCTTCCGGCACGAGCACGACGCCGAGCGCGACCGCCTGCTCGGCGACCAGCGCGCCCAGCTCCGCGCCGTCGAAGTGGATGCCGCCGCGCACTGGCCGATGCAGTCCGGCGAGGACGTGCATCAGCGTCGTCTTGCCGGCGCCGTTGGCGCCGAGCAGCGCCACGGCCTCGCCCTGGCGCACCTGCAGGTCGATGCCATGCAGCACCGGCTCCGCGCCGTAGCCGGTGAAGAGGTGGTTGACGCCGAGCAGCTCATCACCGGGAGGGCGTCGCGCCTCGGCGTCGGGCGTCGTGCCGGCCGCGAGCGACTCGCCGAGGTAGGCCTGGCGCACGCTCGCGTTGCCCTGGATCTCGACCGGCGTGCCGGCGGCGAGATGCTGGCCGGCGTCGAGGACGACGACCTGGTCGGAGATGGCCATCACCAGCGTCATGTCGTGCTCGACCAGGAGCAGCGTCATGCCGGCGCCGGCGATTCGCTGCAGCAGGCCGGCGAGCCGCGTCTTGTCGGCACGCGAGAGGCCGGCCGCGGGCTCGTCGAGCAGCAGCACCTCGGGATCGAGCGCGAGTGCGCGCGCGATCTCGACCAGGCGCCGGTCGACATGCGCCAGGTCGGCGGCGCGGGCGTCGCGCCGGCCGGCATAGCCGCAGAAGTCGAGCAGCGCGGCGGCGCGGCGGCGGCCGTCGTCGGCGCGCAGGCCGGCGGCGCCGAACAGCGGGCCGAGCCGGCCGCGACGGGCCGCCAGGGCGACGTTCTCCTCCACGCTCAGGCTGCCGAAGAGCTGCGAGGTCTGGTAGGTGCGGGCGACGCCGGCGCGGGCGATCCGCCAGGCGCTGCGGCCGCCGAGCGGTTGCGTGCCGAGAGCGAACGATCCGCCGCTGGCCCGGTAATAGCCGCTCAGTATGTTGAGGGCGGTGGTCTTGCCGGCGCCGTTGGGGCCGATGAGCGCGGTGATGCGGGCCGGCGCGGCCGCCATCGACAGGGCGTCGACGGCGCGCAGGCCGCCGAACTGCATCGTCAGCGCCATCGCCTCGAGCCCCAGGCGCGGCCGCGCCGCGAGCCCGGCCGGAGATCCGGGCCAGCCGGGTTCGGCGACGGCCGTCGCCTGCCCCAGGCGGCGGCGGGCGCGGCGCAGCAGGCCGACCACGCCGTCGGGCGCGATCCAGAGCACCACCAGCAGCATCGCGCCGAACACCAGCAGGCGCACGTCCTCGAAGTTGGAGAGCAGTTCGGGCAGCACGCCGACGAAGATCGCGCCGACCACCGGCCCGGCCACCGAGCCGGCGCCGCCGATCATGACCACGAGCACGAACAGGATCGACTGCACGAAGCCGAAGGTGTGCGGGGTGACGAAGCCGGCAAGCGGCGCGAACAGGCCACCCGCCGCACCCGCGCACACGGCCGAGACCGCGAAGGCCGTGCACTTGATCGCCACCGGGTCGAGGCCGATCGCCTCGGCCGCGGTCTCCGAGTCGCGCACCGCGCGCATCGCCGCGCCCCAGGTGCCGCGCGCGAGCCAGGCATAGGCGGCGAGTGCGGCGCCGGCGCCGAGGAGCGCGATCAGCGCCATCGCCCGCTCGCCTTTCGCCAGGCCGCCGAGGGCGGGCGCGCTCACGCCCATGATGCCGTTCTGCCCGCCGGTGAGGCTGCGCCATTCGACGATGCCGTTCTCGACGACGAAGCCGAAGGCGATCGTGATCATCGCCAGGTAAGGCCCGCGGGCGCGCAGCGCGGGCAGGGCGAGCAGGCCGCCGAGCGCGCCGGCGAGCAGCGCGGCCAGCGGCCAGGCGAGCCAGAACGAGAGCTGCAGGCGGGTGGTGAGCAGGGCCACCGTGTAGGCGCCGATCGCATAGAAGCCGACGTGGCCGAGCGAGACCTGGCCGGTCAGGCCGAGCAGCACGTTGAGGCCGATGCCGGCGATCGCCAGCAGCGCCACGTTGGCGAGAACAAAGACGTAGTAGCTGTTGACCTGCAGGGCGACGGCAGCGGCGCCGGCGAGCAGCAGGACCGCCGCCGCGACCTGGGCCGGCGAGCCGAGGCCGAGCAGCGCCGGCCGGCGCTGCGTCGGCCGCGGGGCAAGGGCAGCGGCGGTCGTACTCACACCTTCTTGGTCGCGACCTGGCCGAACAGGCCGCTCGGCTTCAGGGCCAGCGCCACGATCACGAGGCTGAAGCTGAGGATCTGGGTGAAGCCGGAGCCGAGCGTCGTCGTGATCAGCGCCTCGGCGATGCCGAACAGCAGGCTCGCGGCCATCACGCCCCAGGCGCTGGTGATGCCGCCGAGGATGGCGACCGCGAACGCCTTCAGGCCGAACAGCGTGCCCATGTCGGCGTTGACGTTGAAGAGCGGCGCGATCAGCACCCCGGCGATGCCGGCGAGCAGGGTCGAGAGCGCATAAGCCACGGCGACGACCCGCCTGATCGGAATGCCCATGAGGCGTGCCGCGACCGGGTTCTGCACCACGGCCAGCATCCCGGTGCCCCAGCGCGTTCGCCGCGACAGCGTGCGCAGGAGAGCGGCGAGCAGCAGACCGGCAACCGGAATCACGAGCTGCAGCGGATAGACGCCGAGGCCGACCCCGCCGAGCTCGATCGGCGCCTGCGCCAGCGACGACGGCAGGCTGCGCGGCTCCTTGCCGTAGGTGAACAGCACCACGTTGTCGAGGACGATGCCGAGCGCCACGGTCGCCATCAGCCAGGCCTCGGAGCCGCGGCGCACGAATGGCCGCACGGCGACGAACTCGACCAGCAGTCCGTACAGCGCGCAGAGCACGAGCGCCAGGCCGACGGCGAGGGCGAACGGCCAGCCCAGCGTCTGCGCGAAGGCGAAGGTCAGCACCGCGCCGAGCATCATCGAGCTGCCCTGGGCGAAGTTGACCGTGCCCGAGACCGCGTAGGTCAGGTAGAAGCCGAGGGCGATCAACCCGTACATGCTGCCCAGGCCGATGCCGCTGATCAGCGCCGAGGTCAGCAGCATCGCCGGCCTTTCCCCGCGGGCGGGCCGGCGTGCCGGGCGGGTCTCAGTTGGCGACCCCGACCGGGACGATGCGGTTGTCGATGAACTGCGCCCAGACGTAGTCGTCCGGGCCGAGAGCATCGTGCCGGCCTTCGGCGAAGGGCTTGTTGTAGGTCTTGATCAGGCCCTCGTGGTGGCCGATCTTGTAGAAGCCCTGGCGGATCGCCTCGCCGTCGGTCGACCCGGCGGCGGCGATCGCCAGCGCGGCGAGATGCATCGAGTCGTAGGCATTGGCGACACCGACCGCGGGCGTGATGTCGCCGGGCCCCTTGACGTTGGGGTACTTGGCGGTCATGGCCTTGATGACGCGCTCGCCCACCGGCGACTGCTTGCCGAAGAAGCTGTAGGTCTGGACGAAGTGCACTTCCTTGCCGTTCGGGCCGGCGAGCTCGGTGAAGCGGCCGCCCGCGGGGCCCCAGTGGGAGACGACCGGCACCTTCCAGCCCATGCGGTCGAGCGACTTCACGACCTGGGCCGACGGGCCGACATTGGCGACCAGGAACAGCGTGTCCGCGCCCGCGGCCTTGAGCCGCGTCAGCTGCGGCACGACGTCGACGTCGCTGGTCTCGAACTTCTCCACCCCGGCGGCCGCCACGCCCTTGGCGGCGAGCGCGTCCTTCAGGCCCTTCTCGTTCGATTCGCCCCAGGGATTGTTGATCAGGATCATCCCCGGCTTGGCCGCCTTGAAGGTCTTCTGCGCGTAGCCGAGCATGCCGATGTCGACGCTCTCGTCGACCGCGGAGACGCGGAACACGTAGTTCGGATTGGCACCGTTCTTGGTGATCGCCGTGCCCGCTGCCCACGGGTCGACGAAGGGCATCTTCTCCTGATTGACCAGGGGCACGATCGCCATCGCCACCGGGGTGTCGAGGCCGCCTATGATGAGCGCGACCTTCTCCTTGAAGATCAGCTCGCGCGCCGCGACCACGCCCTTGGCGGGGTTCGATTCGTCGTCGCGCCGCACCAGCTCGAGCATGCGGCCGCCGAGCAGGCCGCCCTTGGCATTGATCTCGTCGATGGCGATCTGGGCGCCGCGCGAGATCGCCTCGCCGGCCAGCGCCGACTGCCCCGACAGGGCAGTCACCAGGCCGATCTTCAGCGGATCGGCGGCGCGTACCGGCGCCCATGACGCAGCGACAGCGAGGGCGAGAGCCGAAGCGAAGAGGGCGCGGCGGCCGACGACGGATATCGCGGGCAGGGAGGAAGCGGGCATGGTCAAGCTCCTTGTAGCGCGCGGGCGGACGGCCGCGGTTCCGGCGGGCAATGCAAGGCCCATGCCAAATGTGAACAATGTCGGACGAGACTCGTCGACAATCCTTGAAACGAATCGTCGACAGCGCGGCACGGGCCTTGCTCGTTGCCAACGCAAAGGAGCGCCCCCATGACCGCAGAAGCCGCCGTTCCGCAGCCCGCACCGTCCGTGAGCGGAGGGCCGCGATCCCCCGCGGCGATCGTCGACGAATTCCTGCGTCTGATCATGATTCCCGACCCGACGGCGGCGCGGCGCTTCACCGCCCATGGAATGCGCATCCGCTTCACCGGAGGGCGGGAGATGAGCGATCCGGCCGAGTGCACGGCCTTCAACGCCGGCCGCTACCGCTGGGTGAAGAAGCGGATCGAGCGCACCGAAACGGTGAGCGGTGGCACCGATGCGGAAACCGTGGTCTACAGCATCGGCACCCTGCACGGCGAATGGCCCGACGGCACGCCGTTCGAGGGCAACCGCTACGTCGACCGCTACGTGGTGAGCCGGGGCCTGATCGTCGGCATGGAGGTCTGGAACGACAGCGCCGAGTGGCTGCTGGTCCGCGCCGGCCTGGCCACGCTGGAGCCGGCACGGCCATGAGCGGGGCGTACGTCGGCGCGCTGCCGGCGCACGGCCGTTTCGCCTACCGGCCGATCGTCGGCCGGCCCGATTTCAACTGGCCGGGCGGCGCCCGCCTGGCCGTGTATCTCGGCTTCAACATCGAGCACTTCGCGTTCGGCGAGGGCCTGGGCGCGAGCCTCGGCCCGGTGTCGCCGCCGCCCGACGTGCTGAACTACAGCTGGCGCGAGTACGGCAACCGGGTCGGCGCCTGGCGCTGTCTCGAGCTCTTCGAGCAGCTCGGCCTGCCGGCCGGCGTCGTTCTCAACACCGCGCTCTACGACCACGCCCCGGAGCTGGTCGATGCCTGCGTGGCGCGCGGCGACGAGATCATCGGCCACGGCCACACCAACGCCGAGCGCCAGGGCGGCCTGGGCGAGGCGGACGAGCGGAGCCTGATCGAACGCTGCCGCGACCGGATCGCCGCCCATGGCGGGGCCGCGCCGCAGGGCTGGCTCTCGCCCTGGATCTCGGAGAGCCTGCACACCCCCGACCTGCTCGCCGAGGCGGGCTTTCGCTACAGCCTCAACTGGTGCCACGACGACCAGCCGGTGCGCCTGCGCACCCGCGGCGGCGAGCCGCTCTGGTCGGTGCCGTATCCGCAGGAGCTGAACGACATCCCGATGATCGTCGCCCGGCTGATGGACGCGAAGGACTTCGCGCAGATGGTGATCGACAACGCCGACGAGATGCTCGAGCAGTCGCGCCGCCAGCCGCTGGTGATGGGCCTGGCGCTGCATCCCTACCTGGTCGGCCAGCCCTACCGGCTGCGCCACCTGCGGCGGGCGCTGAGCCACCTGGCGGCGATGCGCGACCGGGGCGAGGTCTGGTTCACGACGCCCGGGCGGATCTGCGCGCACATGGACGCGCTCGCGACAGAGCGGCCGGAGGCGTTCGCGTGAGCCGGCGCGCCGCGGCCGGGGCGGCATCGGCGGGCGCGGCACTGGCCGCGGAATCGGCCGGCGCCGCCGGTGCGGCCGACGCGGGGGTCGAGGCAAGGCTCTATCGGTCGATCTTCGAGAGCGTCATGCAGCAGCGACTCGCGCCCGGGACCAAGCTGCCGGAATCGCAACTGTGTGAGATCTTCGGCGTCAGCCGCTCGGTGGCTCGCAAGGTGCTGCAGCGGCTCGCCCACGACCACATCGTCGAGCTCCGGCCGCATCGCGGCGCCTCGGTCGCGGTGCCGACCGCCGAGGACACGCGCCAGATCTTCGAGGCCCGCCACGTGGTCGAGGCGGCCACCGTGCGCCTGGCAGCGCAGCACGCCAGCGCCGCCGACGTCGCCGCCCTGCGCCGCCAGCTCGCCGAGGAACACGAGGCCATGCACCGCTTCGACCAGCCGGCGTGGACGCGGCTGGCGAGCGCCTTCCACCTGCGTGTCGCCGCGCTGTCGCGCAACCCGATCCTGCAACGCTATCTCGAGGAGATCGTCTCGCGCTGCTCGCTGATCGTCGCCCTCTACGAGCCGCCGGGCAACGCCGCCTGCGAGCACGACGAGCACGAGCGCATCGTCGACTGCATCGCCCGCCGCGACGGCGACGGCGCGGCGGCGCTGATGGCCGAGCACCTGCGCATCCTCGAGCGCAACGTCGTGCTGCGCCGCGAGAGCCCCGACCGGAGCCTGCGCGCGATGCTCGGCATGAACCGCTGACGCGGCTTCCTGCGCGACTTCAGCGCGCCTTGCGGATGCGCAGCAGCTCGTCGAGGATCAGGAACGCGGCGCCGACCGAGATCGCGCTGTCGGCGACGTTGAACGAGGGGAAGTAGGCACCGCCCCAGTGCACCTGGATGAAGTCGACGACGTGGCCGTGAAGGATGCGGTCGACGACGTTGCCGATCGCGCCGCCGAGAATCAGCGACAGCGCCCAGCAGAACAGCCGCTGGCCGCCGTGCCGCGCCAGCAGCCAGACGATGAAGACCGCGGCGACCGCGCCCAGGCCGATGAAGAACCAGCGCTGCCAGCCGCTCGCGCCGGCGAGGAAGGAGAACGCGGCGCCGGTGTTGTGCGCCCGGACCAGGTCGAAGAAGGGCGTGAACGTGCGCACCTCGTTGAGCTGGAAGCTGCGCGTGATCAGCGTCTTGGTGATCTGGTCGAGCAGCACCACCGCCGCGGCGATGCCGAGCCAGAGCCAGATCGAGGCGGGACGGCGGCTCGCCATCAGGCGATCCGCCGCGGCTCGCCGGCGCCGAACAGGTTGCTGGTGCAGCGACCGCAGATCGTCGGATGCACCGGATCGACGCCGACGTCGTTTCGGTAGTGCCAGCAGCGCTCGCACTTGGCGGCCGCGCTCGGCGTCACGTGGACGAAGAACTCGCTCGCGTCGGCGGTGTCGCCGGCCGAAACCAGCCGGGCAGCCGACGTGATGAGCACGAAGCGGAGATCGTCGCCCAGCGCCTCGAGCTCGGCCAGCCGCTTGGGTGCCGCGCTGACGACGACCTCGGCCTGCAGCGACGAGCCGATCTTCCCCTCGGCGCGCAGCACCTCGATCTGCCGGTTCGACTCGGCGCGAACCTCGGCGATGCGCTTCCAGCGGCCGAGCAGCGCCTCGTCTTCCCAGGCGCGGACATCGAGGTAGGTTTCGGTGAAGATCGAGGCCGAGCCCCTGGGGCCGAACACCTTCCATGCCTCTTCCGCCGTGAAGCTGAGGAAGGGCGCCATCCAGCGCAGCATGGCGTGGGCGATGTGCGAGAGCGCGGTCTGCGCCGAGCGCCGCGACAGCGACTTCGGTGCGGTCGTGTAGAGGCGGTCCTTCAGCACGTCGAGATAGAACGCGCCGAGGTCCTCCGAGCAGAACACCTGCAGCTTGGAGACGACCGGGTGGAACTCGTAGACGCCGAAGTGGCCGCCGCTGAAGACGCCGCGCGCCGGGTCGAAGCCGCCGACGATCTCGGCCTGCAGCTCCGCCGTGCGGGCCAGGGCCCAGCGGTCGATCTCGAGCATGTCGGCAAGCGGCACCCGGTCGTTCGCGACGTCGAAGTCGCTGGTGTTGGCGAGCAGGAAGCGCAGCGTGTTGCGGATCCGCCGGTAGGCATCGACGACGCGCGCCAGGATCTTGTCGTCGATCGCCAGGTCGCCGGAATAGTCGGTCGAGGCGCACCAGAGGCGGATGATCTCGGCGCCGAGCTTGGTCGTGGTCTCGGCCAGGCCGATGAAGTTGCCCAGGCTCTTGCTCATCTTGCGGCCCGAACCATCGACGGTGAAGCCGTGGGTCAGGAGGCCGCGGTAGGGCGCGTGGCCTTCGAGCGCACAGGCGATCAGCAGCGACGAGTGGAACCAGCCGCGGTGCTGGTCGTGGCCCTCGAGGTAGAGGTCGGCCTCGGGCGCGGCGCCGTCGTCGTCGGGCACGGTCGTGCCCGGATGGCTGCCGCGCAGGACGTGGAAGAAGGTCGAGCCGGAGTCGAACCAGACGTCGAGGATGTCGTTGCTCTTGGCGTAGTGCTCGGCGTCGGCGCCCAGCACCTCCGCCGCCGAGAGCCGCGACCAGGCCTCGACCCCGCCTCGCTCGACGATGTCGGCGGCGCGGTCGATCAGCGCCAGGGTGTCGGGATGCAGCTCGCCGTTCGTCTTGTGTAGAAAGAGCGGCAGCGGCACGCCCCAGTTGCGCTGCCGGCTGATGCACCAGTCGGGCCGGTGGGCGATCATGTCGTGCAGCCGGGCGCGGCCGTTCTCCGGATAGAACGCGGTCGCGTCGATCGCATCGAGGGCGGTCTCGCGCAAGGTCTTTTCTGCGGGATCGACCGCGAACACGCCGGCGGTCGAGGCGTCGGGCTCGTCCATGCGCACGAACCACTGCGCCGCGGCGCGGTAGATCACCGGCGTCTTGTGGCGCCAGCAGTGCGGGTAGCTGTGCACGACGGTCGTGCTATCGAACAGCCGCCCGGCGGCACGCAAGGCCTCGACGATCAGCGGATTCGCCTTCCAGATGTGCTCGCCGCCGAAGAGCGGCAGGCTTTGCTCGTAGACGCCGTTGCCCTGCACCGGGTTGAGGATCGCGTCGACCGCCAGGCCATGGGCGCGGCAGGAGTTGAAGTCCTCGATGCCGTAGGCCGGCGCCGAATGGACGATGCCGGTGCCGTCTTCCGCGGTCGCGTAGTCGGCGAGGTAGACCGGCGCCACCCGGTCGTAGCCCGGGTGAACGGCGGCGAGCGGATGGCGGAACACCAGCCCTTCGAGCTTCTCGCCCTTCGCGGTGGCGACGACCCGGCCTTCCAGCCCGAACCGGGCCAGGCACTTCTCGACCAGGGCGCTCGCGAGCAGCAGCAGGCCGCGCTCGGTGTCGACCAGCGAATACTCGAGCTGCGGATTGAGGTTGAGCGCCTGGTTGGCCGGCAGGGTCCAGGGCGTCGTCGTCCAGATGACGGCGAACGCGTCCTTGGCCAGGGAGGCGAGGCCGAACGCCGCGGCCAGCTTGCCCGGGTCGGCGGCGAGGAAGCCGACGTCGACGGTGGGCGACTTGCGGTCCTCGTACTCGATCTCGAACTCGGCCAGCGAGGAGCCGCAGTCGAAGCACCAGTGCACCGGCTTCAGGCCGCGGTAGACGAAGCCGCGCTCCATGATCCGCTTCAGCACCCGGATCTCGCCGGCCTCGTTGCCGAAGTCCATGGTCCGGTACGGATGGTCCCAGTCGCCGAGCACGCCCACGCGCTTGAAGTCGGCCATCTGCTGGGCGATCTGCTCGGTGGCGTAGGCGCGGCTCTTGGCCTGCACCTGGTCGCGCGGCAGGCCGCGGCCGAAGGTCTTCTCGATCTGGTTCTCGATCGGCAGGCCGTGGCAGTCCCAGCCCGGCGTGTAGCGCGAATCGAAGCCGGCGAGTTGCCGCGCCTTGACGATCATGTCCTTCAGGATCTTGTTGGCGGCGTGGCCGACGTGCAGCTGCCCGTTCGCGTACGGCGGGCCGTCATGCAGCACGAACCGCGGCCGTCCGAGGCGCGCTTCGCGCAGCCGCTTGTAGACGCCCTCGTCGCTCCACGCCTTGACCCAGCCCGGCTCGCGCTTGGGCAGGTCGCCGCGCATCGGGAACGGCGTGTCGGGCAGGTTCAGCGTCTTGCGGTAGTCGATCGCAGGAGCGGGGCTTGCAGTCGTCGGGGCGGGCGCGTCGGCCATGGCGATGAATCTTTCGGGCGAGGGCGCAGGGCGCTTCGGCGGGTCACGTCGGGAAGTCTGGCGATCGGCTCGCGGGTGCAGGCGATCACCGCGAAAGCCCCGCATCCTGCGATGCCGGGCCGGCGTCGATTCGCGTCAAATTCGATCGCGGGTCGTCTGCCGGCCGGTGGCGGCGTGCAGCTTGGCTTCGGCGGCGAGCCAGGCATGCGCCGCCTCGGCATCGCCGCGGATCGCGCCGGCGAGTGCCTCGAGCGAGTCGTAGCGCGCTTCGTCGCGCAGTTTGGCAAGCAGCTCCACGCGCACGAGTTTACCGTAGCCCCCCTCGCGGCCGAGCTCGGCCGGCCAATCGAAGACATGCGTCTCGAGCAGGACCCGGCCGCTGTCGTCGATGGTCGGCCGCCGGCCCAGGCTGGCCACGCCGTCGAGCGGCCGGTCCACCAGGCCGTGCACCCGGGCAACGAAGACGCCCAGCGCCGCCGGCCGCGGATGCGGAAAGCGTAGGTTCAGGGTGCGAAAGCCGTCGCCGCGGCCGCCCGTGCTCTCGCCGAGCGCGCGCCCCAGCTTGGCGCCGTGGATGACGTGGCCGCTGACGCTGTACGGCCGGCCGAGCAGGGCCTCGACCTGCTTCATGTCGCCGGCGGCGAGCGCGGCCCGCACCGCCGAGCTCGAGACCCGGTGGCCGTGGACCTCGTAGCTCATCATCCGGGCGACGTCGAAGCCGCGCGAGGCACCGGCGGCATCGAGCATGGCGTAGTCGCCGGCGCGCCGGGAGCCGAAGCGGAAGTCGTCGCCCACCAGCACGTAGCCGACGCCCAGGCCCTCGACCAGCATGCGGTCGATGAAGGCCTCGGGCGACTGCGCCGCGAGCGTGGCGTCGAAGCGCAGGATCACCACCTGCTGGATGCCGCAGCGCGCCAGCTCGCCGAGCTTGTCGCGCAGCGGCGCGATTCGCGCCGGTGCGGTCTCGGGCTTGCCGGCGCGGGCGGCGAAGTAGTCGCGCGGGTTCGGCTCGAAGCTCATCACCGTCGGCGGCAGGCCGCGATGCGTCGCCTCGGAGACGAGCAGCGCCAGCATCGCCTGGTGGCCGCGATGCACGCCGTCGAAATTGCCGATCGTCAGGGCGCAGGCGGCCGCGAGGTCGGGATGGTGGAGGCCGCGAAAGACGCGCATCGCGGCGATTATCCCCAGCCGACTCGCGGCAGGCGCCGGGGCGGCGCCGTCACGGTGCGGCGGTGCGACCGGCCGGCAAGCTACGCGGCCCCCTAGAAACGAACCGCGACCGAGCCGCCGACCGTCCAGGTGCGGCCGGGCGCCGGCTCGAAGAAGCGCCCGTTGCCTTCGCCGACGATCACCGAGCCGACGTAGGCGCGGTCGAACAGGTTGTCGATGCGGCCGAAGCCGCTCAGCTCGAAGGCGCCGATCCGCGCCAGGTAGCCGAGGTAGCCGGAGAAGGTCGCGTAGCCGGCGGCGGCGTCGCTGTTGGCGTCGTTGACCCAGACCTTGCTCAGCGCCCGGGCCTCGAGGCCGCCACGCAAGCCGAGCGGCGGCGTCCAGGCGAGCGCGGCGTAGAACGAGTTGCTGGCGGTGCCGGGAATGCGGTTGTCGGCGGGAATGGTCAGGGTCGGGGTGGTGCAGGGCACGCCGGCGCAGGTCTGGAACGGATCACGGTAGCGCGCGTCGAGCCAGGTGTAGGCGCCCTGCAGGCGCAGGTCGTTGCCGAGGTCCGCGGCCGCGGACAGCTCGATGCCGCGGCGCCGCGTCGCGCCGGCGTTCTGGAAGGTCGAACGGCCGCCGACGTTGGTCTGGGTGACGATCTCGTCGCTGGTGTGGGTCTCGAATGCCGCGGCGGTTGCCTCGCCGCCGGACGCGAAGCGGAACTTGGCGCCGATTTCCAGGCTCTTGCTGCGCGCCGCCTGCAGCCCCAGGTTGAGACCGGTCTGGCCGCTCGGCCGGTAGGCGAGCTCGTTGAGCGTCGGCGTCTCGAAGCCGCGGCCGGCGGTGGCGTAGAGGTGGACGCTGTCGCTCGCCGCGAACATCACGCCGAGGACCGGCAGCGTCGCCGAGTAGCTGACGCTGCCGCTGTCGTCCGGGTTGGTGCCGACGATGTAGTGATCTTCCGAGTCGAAGCTGACGCGGCTGTGGCGCACCCCGGCGTTGGCCGACCAGCGCGGCGACATCTGCAGCGAGGCCTGCAGGTACTGGTCGAAGTTGTCGACAAAGTTGCGCTCGTCGCGCCGGAGCGCTCCCTTCACGCCGAGGGTCGTGCCCTCGAAGTTCTGGTAGCCCCGGCGCTGCTCGTTCAGGGCGTCGTAGGCGAGGCCGGCGACGACGCCGAACGGCATCTCGCCGAGCGTGGCCTTGGTGCTCCAGCGCAGGTCGGTGCCGTAGTAGTTGCGGTCGAGCGAGATCACGCCGCCGGGATGGAGCGGATTGTTCTGGGTCGCCACCGGAATCGACTGGAACTGCTCGGTGTCGCGCTGGCCGCCGTAGACCAGGAAGCGCAGCGAATTCGCGGCATCGAAACTGCGCTCGTAGATCGCGCCGGCCTGGGTCTGGTCGACGGTCTTTCGCGTATTGAAGGTCTCGGCCGAGGGATCGACGCTGCGCGGGTCGGCCTCCATCTGCGCTCGCGTCAGCCCGAGCGGATCCTGTGCCTTCGGCAGGTCGAGGCGGTTGACGATGAAGGTCAGCTTGCTCGCCCCGTCGGGCTGCCAGGTGAGCTTGGCGTTGCCGAGCTGCCGCTCGGCTTCGCTGTGGTCGCGGTAGCCGTCGGTCTTGAACACGCTCGCGCCGACCACGTAGCCGAAGCTGCCGTTGGCACCGCTCGCCTTGGCGGCGACGCGCCGCGTGTCGAAGCTTCCCAGGCTGCCGCCGGCACCGAGGGTGGGCGGGCCGTGTCCCTCTTCGCTGAACACCTGGATCACGCCGCCCGACGAGTTGCCGTAGAGCGCCGAGAACGGGCCGCGCAGCACCTCGATCCGGTCGGCCGAGCCGAGCTCGACGTTGGTGATCTGGCCCTGGCCGTCGGGCAGGGTCGCGGGGATGCCGTCGACGTACAGGCGCACGCCGCGGATGCCGAAGGTCGAGCGCGCACCGAAGCCGCGGATCGAGAGCTGCACGTCCTGGGCGTAGTTCTGCCGGTCGCGCGCCACCAGGCCGGGCACGCCGCCCAGGCTTTCCGAGATATTGATCTGCGGCTTGCCTTCGTGGATGGTCTCGCTGCCGACACGGTCGATCGACGCTGGCACGTCGAACGCCGGCACCTCGGTGCGGGTGGCGGTGACGACCACCGGCGTCAGGCGGACGGCAGGCTCGCCGGCAGCGGCTTGCGCCAGCGCCACGGCGGGGAGCGTCATCGCCCCGAGGGCCGCGCCGGCACGGGTCCAGCGTGCGGCGCTCATGCAGGGCTTGCGGCGGTGCGTTTCTGCGTCACGGCGGTTTCCTCCTCATCGCTCAGCCAGCGCCAGGCACCGGGCGCCAGGGCATCGACCCGGACGCCGCCGAAATCGCTGCGCGCCAGAGATTCGACCCGGTTGCCCGCGGCGGCGATCATGCGCTTGACCTGGTGGTACTTGCCTTCGGTCAAGGTCAGCCGCAGCGTGCCCGGGCCGGTGGCTTCGCAGGCGGCGGCGCGCACCGTCTCGTTCTCTTCGTGCAGCAGCACGCCCTGCATCAGCCGCCCGACCTGCGACGCATCGACCGGATGCTTGCAGCCCACGTCGTAGACCTTGGGCACGTGATGCTTGGGCGACGTCAGGCGATGGATCAGCGCGCCATCGTCGGTGAAGAGGAGCACGCCGGTCGTGTCCTCGTCGAGCCGGCCGATCGCCTGCACACCGCGCTGGCGCAAGGGCGCGGGCAGCAGCGAATAGACGCTCGGATGGTGCTTTGGTTTTTGCGAGCATTCGTATCCGGCCGGCTTGTTCATCACCAGGAACGCGCGCTGATGGTACGTCCACGGCTCGCCGCGGACGGAGAAATTCAGGCCGAGCGGTTCGACCTCGCGGTCGGGCTCGCTGCAGACCACGCCCTCGATCGCCACCCACTCGGCGGCGATCAGGTCGGCGCATTCGCGGCGCGTGCCGAAGCCCTGGCTGAAGAGAAGCTGCGCCAGCTTCACCGCCGGCACCTCAGGAAGTGAGCTCGAGCAGGGTGAGGTGGTTGCCCGCTGCCGGCCAGGTGCGGCCGGTGACCCACTCGTCGTTGAACTCGCCGATGATCGGCCGCGCTCGCGCGTCGGCGATCCGCAGCCGGGTCTCGGACAGGCCGGCCACGCCGGGCGGGATGCCGGCCGGCGGGCTCGTGCCGTCGAGCACGATGCGGTCGCGCGGGACGCCGAAGTAGCCGCTCGGCCGGCTCATCGTGACGACCGCGCCGGCGGCGCGGTCGGCCTCGGCGAGGCGCTCGGGCCGGAGATTCACGATCTGTGACGAGCGCGGAAAGGGCGAGCGGTAGACGTGCCTGATCGCATAGCCGGGGGCGGTGATCACGAACTCGTGGCGGGCGCTCGGGTCGGTGACGAACGGGCCCCAGCGGCCGTCGGCACCGATCGTCCGGGTGTGCAGCGCCGGAGTGATCCGCTCGCCGCTGGTCGCATGGGTCGCATAGACCTCGACCGAAGCGCCGACCAGCGGCAGGTTGGTGGCGAAGTTGCCGTCGCGGTTGTCGAGGCCGAGGCCGCTCACCTTGCCGTCGAGCACGACCGTCGCTTCCGGCGCGATCGCCAGCGTCCGCGGCGGCTCGCCGGTGAGGAAGCGCCACATCTCGGCGAAGGCCTTCGGGCCGAGCGCGGTCTCGCGATGATCGATGCCGGCGATCACCACGTTCTCTGCGCCCTTGAGCGCCGGGCCGTCGAAGCCGACGTTGGTCGGCGTGCCGCGCTGGCCGAGCCAGACGCCGTCGGGCTGGGCGTACTTGTCGTTGCTGTCGGAGCGGATGGTGAGCCACTTCACGCCGGGCGTGACCTCGTTGCCATCCGGACCCTGGGGGGCGTTGAGCCGGGTCAGGAACGGGCCGGTGCCGTTGAACTCGTTGCCCGGCAGGAAGGCCTTGCTCGCCCAGACGCCATGGTTCGGAACGCCGCCGAGGATGGCATGCGACACCTGATCGGCACCGCCGGCGGCGATGAAGTTGCGGGTCGGATAGCCGCCGCGCGACAGGCCGACCAGCACGACCCGAGACGCTCCGGTCGTGGCCCGCACCCGCTTCACCTCGGCGGCGAGAAAGGCGGTGAACTCGGCGATCGAGGTGCGGCCGGGCTGCTCCTTGTCGTCCTCGTTGCGCGCGGTCGGGTAGGGCAGGTCGATCGTGAACAGCCGCTCGCGCGGCCAGCCGTTGGTCTCGAAGCGCCAGAGGGTCGTCGTCCACAGCGCCGCGTTGTCGCTGTTGCCATGGACGAAGACGATCGGCGGGCGGGTGTCGAGTCCCGGCGTGCTCGCGCAGCCAACGAGTGGCAGCGCACCGGCCGCGGCGGCGGCGATGAGCAACTCGCGGCGCGTGATCGTCGTGGGGGGCGAATCAGGATTCATGCCGTGTCTCCGATCGTTGTTCAGGGCCCTGGCAAATCGTGCGCCGCCGGCAGGCTCGGCAGGCCGGGGCCGGCCAGCGCCGTGGCGGCGCGGACGGCGCGCAGCACCGCCTCGGCGAGCATGTCGGCGGCCAGCGCGCCGAGCAGGGTGGTGTGGGCGCGCAGTCCGCTGGCGCCGGTGCCGAGGGCGAAGACGATGTCGCCGTCGCTCATCGTGTGGATCGGCCGAAGGGTCCGCGCCAGGCCGTCGTGCGCCATCTGCGCCATCTTGGTCGCCTCGGGCTTGGTGACGACGGCGTCGGTGGCGACGATCGCCAGCGTGGTCGCGCTCGCCGTGCTGTCCGCGGTGCCTGTCGCGGCGGGAGCGCCCGGCCACTCGCCGCGGCGAAACGCCGCCATCGTGTCGAGGAAGCCGCGGCCGTCAGCGGTGCGTGCGCCGGCGACGATGCGGCCGTTCGCCGGATCGACCACGTCGCCCATCGCGTTGACCGCGACCAGCGCCGCGACCGTGACCCCGCCGACCGAGATCGAGGCGGTGCCGAGGCCGCCGCGCATCGCCCGCTCGATGCCGAACAGCTTGCCGATCATCGCCCCGGCGCCGGCGCCGACGTTGCCTTCGGCCGGCGGCTCGCGGGTCGCCGCGGCGCAGGCGGCGTAGCCGGCCGCGGCGTCGGGGCGGATCGACGAATCGCCGATCGACAGGTCGAACAGGATCGCCGCCGGCACGATCGGCACCGTCGCCTGGCGGCCGTCGGCGCGGATCGGCCCGAACGGGATGCCGATGCCGCGCTCGTCGAGCCAGCGCATCACGCCGCCGGCGGCGTCGAGGCCGAAGGCGCTGCCGCCAGCGAGGAGGACGGCGTGCACCTTCTCGACCGTGTTCACCGGCGCGAGCAACTCGGTCTCGCGCGTGCCCGGCGCGGCGCCGCGGACGTCGACGCCGCAGACCGCGCCGCCTTCGGCAAGCACCACGGTGCAGCCGGTGGGCCGGCGCGGATCGGTGAAATGGCCGACCGAGAGGCCGGCGACGGCGGTCAGGCCACCGTGCATGTGCAGCTGGGGACGCAACTTGGGGGCACGGCCGGGCGCCGGGCCGCTCCCAAGCCCGGCCGCGCCCCAAGGGCCACGAAGGGGCCCTCTCGGTCCCCTGGGGGCAGCGACCGAAGGGAGC
>Ga0068864_100000414_pt1 | contig 37004 bp, 28 predicted proteins | sample KBSSwiS72_FD_66586 | JGI IMG/M metagenome (GOLD analysis project Ga0068864, IMG submission 66586) | Switchgrass rhizosphere microbial communities from Kellogg Biological Station, Michigan, USA - KBS Switchgrass S7-2 | ecosystem: Host-associated > Plants > Roots > Rhizosphere > Soil ...
TCACCTGCTCCACCGTGAACTGGAGCGTGTCGGCGCGGGTCCACCCGTTCGCGTCCAGCTGATTGATGGTGATCGCGGGATCGCTGATCCGGGTGGACAGCGAGTCGACCTCGAAGGTCAGCGGCTCGTGGCTGGGCGAGCTGATCAGCAGGCGGCTGAGTCTCGCATTCAGAGCGTCGAGGGTGATGAGCTTCCGGTATCCGTGCCGGGTCTCCAGGATGACTCTGCCTGGCTTCGCGCGTTCGCGGGCGAGTGCTGCAGCCTTGGAGGCGTCGGTCTTCGCGGTGTCCGGCGGGTTCCAGGGCAACAGCGCTTCGAGAGTCGTCGCGTGCAGTCTCGCGTTGTGGAGCTCGATCAGTGGCGAGGTCCCGCCGCCTTTCCCTTCTCCCAGTTTGAAGATCTCCTGGAAGTTGAGGCGGCCGTTCTTCTGCTTCACGATCCGGATGGTCCCCCGGTCCACTTCGAGATCCTCGAGGATGATCCGGCCCGCCATGAGGTTGGGGAACTTGTAGCGGACCTCGAGATGAGGGATATCGGCCAGGAGGTCGCCGGTCGTATCACGGATCACGACGTGATCGAATTCGAGTGTCCTCAGGAAATTGCCGGAGACTCGCGCCACCTCGAAGCGCCCGCGCATGACTCGTCCCAGCTCTCCGGCAACCAGCCGGCCAGTGAGCAAGCGGCCAGTCTCCGTGAAGAGGAGCGCCGTGGCCCCGCCGAGCAACGCGGGGACGGTGCCGAGGAGGATCGCGATGAACAGCCGGATGACGTGGCGCCGCATCAGAACGGCTGTCCGAAGGTGAAGTGGAACGTGAAATGGCTGGGCCGCTCCTGCTTGAAATCGTCCTGCACCAGCACCAGGGTGCCGTCAGTCCGCTCGAGATACAGCGGGCCGGTCTGCCGGTCGTAATGGTTGTACCCCACATCGAGACGGGCGGGGCCCAGCGGTGTCGCGATACGGATGCCGAACCCCGGCGTGATTCGCAGGGTAAAGGGTGCCAGGTTCCCCTTTCCCCGCTCCCACAGACTTCCGGCGTCCACGAAGGCGGCGAGCCGGATCCGAGACGACCAGATCGGGGAGGGCACCCGCACCTCGAATTGCCCGATGGTCACCGTGTTTCCACCGGTGGCGGAGAATCTGGGCTGGACCAGACCACGGGCCAGCGAGTCCTGCAGTCCCAGGGTCAGGCTATCGGCCGGGTACACGTACACTACTGGTCCCAGCTCATTCACGTTGTAGCCCCGGACATCATTCGGCCCGCCGGCGTAATAACGCTCTTCCGGCGGAATGAAATTGCCCGAGGCACTATCGAGCGACACCGACGGGGCAAACATGATTCCGCCCCGGAGGTGCCAGCTAAACACGACTTGACCGAGCTGTTTGTACCAGGAGCCGTCCCCGGTGAAGCGGAGGAATTCCTCGAAGTCATCCGACCCGGTGAGGGGCGAGCTCACCGCACTCTCAATCGAGTACACGTGACCCCGGGTCGGATCCAGCGGATTGTTGGAACGGGGCCAGGCGATGCCCGCGCCAAAGATTCCGAGCACCCGGCGCTCCGAGAGGCGCTGCGCATCCTGCGGAGTGCAGGCGTTGAAGAACGCGCAGAAACTGGCCGCGCTCGCGGTGGTGCGTCCGTAGGAGAGTTTGTACCCCACGGTAATCGGAACCCGGTGATAGTCTTCCCGCAACAGTGTCGCGCTGAGGCCGATCTCCTCCCGCCGGTACACCTCGAACTCTGACCGGCGCTCGGCAAAGAGGGCGAAAGTCCCGGCGATGATCGGGGAGACGAAGCGCGGCTGTCGGACCGAGCCGGTGACGTTGTAGTTGAGCTTGGAAGAGCCGATCGTGTCATCTACCAGCCCGGAACAGATCGAATTCTCCAGGCCCCAGTCAGTGGGAGTTCCGACTCCCACCTTGGAGACTCTGCCACTGATATCGAAGAGACGTCCGGTTCGAAGCAGATTGCGGTCGGTCCAGCCCACTCCACCGCGAAAGCAGTCTTCCGTGGCGTATCCGATACTGCTGCGGATCCGGTGCCGCAGTCCGTCACGCAGGTCCACCGTCAGGGGAACCAGAGTGTCTCCGGCCTGCCACTGGCTGGAATCGACCTTCACGGTGGCAAGCCGGAACAATTCGGTCTGGTAGAGCTTCCGCTGACTTTCGAAGAGTCGCTCCTGGGAGTAGCGGGACCCTGGTCGCAGAGTCAGCAGCTGGCGAACGAAGACCGAGTCCACCTTTTCGCTTCCTTGCACCGTGATCGGGCCGATTCGGGCACGGGGACCGGTCACTACGCCGACCGAGGCAGTCGCCTTTCGCTCGACGCGGTCCACCGAGTAGTTGCGAAATACTTCCACCGAAGGGTAGCCCTTGTTTCGAAGACGCTGGAGCAGCGTGTCGGAGCTGGCCTGAAACAGGAAGCGGTTGAATGGCTTCCCCTCCTGCAGGGGAAGCTCGTCGGTGATGTCCTTCCGATTCTCCAAGGAATCGAGACCGGTGATCGTGAACGAGGTCACGACGATCGGAGGACCTTCCTTGATCAGGAATTTCACCTTCACATTGGTGGGAGTCCGTTTGACCACCGTGTCTACGTGGACTTCCATGAAGCCGCTCTGCCGGTAGAACAAGATGATCCGCAGCACGTCACGCCGGAACTCGATCTCGTCGAACTCACGCTTCTCGCCCAGCCCGATCCATTTGAAGGGCGGAGTGCGGGCGAACCAGTTCGAATTGGTTGTCCCGATTGCGGCGCTCAAGGAGTAATCGTCGATGGACTTGTTCCCCTCGAAGTCCAACCCACGCACTACCCTGACCGAATCCTGAGCCTGCAAGACAGCGGCACACATCACCAAGCACCCGACGATGCCGAAGAGGCGCGTCACAAAATCAGACAGATGAGCCTGCCCCGGGACGGGTCCGTACCGTGATTGACGGCATCGTTTAAGTGCTGTAGTTTGGCGGAGTTAGACCCAAGAGTCAACGAGGTTTGGCGCCCCGGGCGGACTGGCGGTGAAGTCGCGTCAGGCGCCCCTATTCCCGGGCCCACTCGGATGACCTGCCGGCTCTCCATTCACACCCCCCTGTTGCTCACGCTCCTCATCGCTCCGGCCTGCGGCGAGCCGCCCAATCCGCGGACTCTCACCTACTACTTCTACTACGACCCTCGTTCCCTCGACCCGGCTCTCTCGACCGACGTCCCGACCGGCGAAGTCGTGGCCCTCCTGTTCGACAACCTCACCGAGTTCGATACCGAGGGTGAGCTCACTCCAGGACTGGCCCAGAGCTGGGAGGTGGATCGGACCGGTCTGCATTACACATTCCACCTGCGGTCCAACGCGAAGTTCCACGACGGGCGGCCCGTCACTGCGCGTCGAGTGCGCGCGAGCCTCCTCCGGGCGCTGGATCCCACTCTCAAGGGCGGACGGGCCTGGCCGCTCTTTCCAGTGCGGGGGGCACGGGCGTACTCCGCGGGGGACACCACCACACACGTGGGAGTCGAGGCCCCGAACGATTCGACGCTACTCATCGAGCTCGGAACACCGCTCAACATCTTCCCCAAGCTTCTGGCCATGCCGGTCACCGCCGTGGTTCCCTCCGAGCCGGTGCCGGATTTTGGCGTTCGTCCCGTGGGAAGCGGACCATGGCGCTTCGTCTCCTGGACCCACGACAACCTGCTGGTCTTCGCGAGGAACGCGGACTACTGGGGACAAGTGCCGATGATGGATACCCTCCTGATTCGCATCATTCCTGAGGCGCTAACCCAGGCGGCAGAATACGAGTCGGGCCGGCTGAGTGTCGTGGAGATTCCCTTCGGGGAAACACGGCTGTGGGAGAAGCGGCGTCCTCAGGAGCTGCAGCGGAGGAACGCCCTACGGGCCTTCTACATCGCGATCAACACGACTCGGGGCCCTCTGCAGGACGTCAAGGTCCGGCAGGCGCTGAACCACGCGGTGGATATTCCGACGATCCTCGCGAACCTGATGGGAGGTCGGGGGACTCCAGCCGCGGGTGCCTTGCCTCCGCAGCTCGAAGGGTACGACTCAACCCGCCAGCGCTACAGCTACGATCCCGAGTTGGCCCGCCGGATGCTGGCCGATGCCGGCTACCCTCAAGGATTCTCGCTCCAACTCTGGCGCGCCGCGCGCCCCGAGTATGCGAGAGTGGCGCAGGCGGTCCAACAGGATCTGCTCGGCGTCGGAGTGCGAGTGGAGATTCTCGAACGCGATGCTTCGAGCGCCCGGGCCGCGGCGCGAAAGGGCGAGAGCGACCTCTTCATCACCGACTGGTATGGCGACTACCCCGATGGGGAGAACTTCAACTACCCGCTGTTCTACTCAGGGAACAAGGGGCCAGGGGGGAATCTCGCTTTTCTGGCTGATTCGACCCTGGACGCAATGATCCTTCGCGCGCGGAGCACGACGGATGTCGCCGAGAAGGTTCGGCTGGATCGGGAAATTGATCAGCGCGTCTTCGACCTGGCGCCGTGGATCTTCTGCTGGTTTCCGGTGGATCTCTGGGCGGAACGTCCCGAGCTTACCGGCTGGCGGATCCCGGCCATCTTCAACGGCCAGCGGTGGAATACGGTGTATCGAGTCGAGAGATGAAACAATAGGACACCGGGAGTAGGTGGTGGGGAGTGGACCCTGCACCCTACGACCTACTCCCTACACCCCGTCTCTATTTCTGGGTTGCCCCTCGCGCCAGTGCCTTCGCACTGAACTAGACTGAGCCGGAGAACCGATTGATCCGATTTCTCGGGGTGCGGCTGCTCTTCCTGATTCCGACCCTGCTCGGCGTCCTGATCGTCGCCTTCCTGCTGCTCTACGTGGCGCCGGGAGACCCGGTGCAGGCGATGGTCGGCGAGCGGGCCGACTCGGCGACGATCGCGCAACTCAGGAGCCAGCTTCACCTCGATGATCCCCTGCCCCGCCAGTTCGTCCGCTATGCGGGTGGCGCCGTCACCGGAAACCTCGGCACATCGTACATCACCCAGCGGCCGATCCTGCAGGACCTGCTGGAACGGTTTCCGGCAACCCTGCGCCTGGCCTCCGCCGCGATGCTCTTTGCCAGCATCAGCGGCATGAGCATCGGGGTCTATGGAGCCTGGCGCCCCGGCTCGGTCGCGGACAGGATCGCGACTCTCGGGGCCTACCTCGGCATCTCGTTCCCGGTGTACTGGGTGGGACTCCTCCTGATCCTGGTGTTCGCCGTCCAGTTGCGCTGGTTTCCACCCTCGGGCTCGACCGGACTCGCGGCGCTGGTGCTGCCGGCCATCACCCTCGGCATGCGCTCGGTGGCCTTCATCGCACGGATCACCCGCACCGCCATGCAGGAGATCCTGCAGAGTGACTACATTCGCAGCGCGCGGGCGCAGGGCCTCCGAGAACGGACCGTGATCCTCTCCCGGGGATTACGCAACGCCCTGCTCCCAGTCCTGACCGTGCTGGGGCTGGATTTCGGGAGTTATCTGACCGGGTCGATCCTCACCGAGACCATCTTCGGTTGGCCCGGAGTGGGGCGCTACGTGCTCGATGCCATCGGCAAACGCGATCTGCCCGCCATCCAGGGCAGCATTCTCTTTCTGAGTCTCGTTTTCGTGCTGGTAAATCTTCTTACCGATCTCCTCTATGCGAAAGCTGATCCGAGGGTGGCGTTTGAGTAGGGCGGGAGGGCGGGAGGCCGGGAAGGCGGTCGGTGAGTTCGCCGGACGGCGGACCGCGCGCAGAATCTTGTTCGCATTGGCCCTCTTTACCGCCTTACCGCCCTATCGCCTAACCGCCCAAATCTCCAAGTCCGAAACCAAACGCATCGATTCCCTGCTCGACGCCCCCCCATTCAACCGGCACTTCTGGGGCATTGCCCTGGTGGATGACAAGGGCAAGCTGCTTTACGGGAGGAACGCCGACCGACTCTTTGTCCCGGCCAGCAATACCAAGCTGGTGGTGAGTGCCGTGGGCTCGGCCAGGTTGGCTCCCGATTGGACGGTCACGACCAGCGTGTACGGGAGCGGGCCGATGAGCAGCGGCACCCTGGACGGCGACCTCATTCTGTATGGCCGCGGATCGCCCTTCTCGGGGATTCGCTGCTACGCGACTGACAGCACCCTCCCCGGAGTCTGCGATAGCGATCCCTTCGCTCCGTACCGCGCGTTGGCGGAGTCGCTCAGCGCACGCGGGCTCAAGGTGGTGAACGGAGATCTCATCGGCGACGGAAGCTGGTTCGATGGCGAGCTGATCCACCCAGGCTGGGAGAGCTACGACCTGAGCTGGTGGTACGCGGCGCCGGTCTCGGGGCTGGGGTTCAACGACAACAGTGTGGACCTGGCCTGGGAGCCGGGACGAGCGCAATACGCCCCCGCTTCAATCAGCATGACGCCGGAGGTCGGAGACGTCACGCTGGAGAACCGGACTCAGACCGGCGCCTCCGGCAGCGACGACACCATCGATTTCTTCCGGATCCCCGGCTCGATGACGCTCTGGGCACAGGGCAACGTCGCAGCCGACAGCAAAGGCGGAACGGAATACTTCGCGATGCCCGATCCGAACCTGTTCACCGCACGGGCCTTCCGTCGCATGCTGAACGAAGCGGGAATCAGCATCCTGGGGACCACCCGTTCGACGACCGACTCGGTCAAGTATTCCGGTGCGCGGACCGCGCCTCCTCTCGCGGAGCTCAAGTCACGCCCGCTGCGGGACTGGGTCTTCCCCATCCTGAACACCAGCCAGAACTGGTACGCCGAAATGCTGCTCAAGGAGCTGGGCAAGCAGTTCGGGAAGGCGGGCTCCTGGTCGGAAGGCATCGAGGTCGAACGCCGCTTTCTCATTGATTCAGTCGGAGTGGACTCGACCCAGTTCAGCCTGAGCGATGGCTCCGGCCTCTCAAGCGTGAATTTCGTCTCTCCACTCACGTTTACGAAGTTGCTGCTCTTCATGCGCAGCCACCCGAACTTCCCGACATTCGTCGCCGGCCTCCCGCAGGCCGGCAATACCGGATCGCTCAAGCGCCGGTTCGTCGCAACACCGCTCGAAGGGAAGGTCTGGGCCAAGACCGGCAGCATCAGCGGAGTCAACACGCTCTCGGGCTATTTCGAGCTGAACAACGGCAAGACCTTCACCTTCTCGGTGCAGGCGAATCACCATGTGCTGGGCGGGCGGACAATGTTGCCCGAGATTGACACTGTGGTCGTTGCACTTGCGAAGGCGGTTTCGAAGAAGAAGTGACAGTTCCAGTGCCATAAGCCTTAAGCCGTAAGCCATCAGCGAAATCTTCCGACGCTGACTTATGGCTTAAGACTTACGGCTAGGGTTTCAGAAGGGAGAACAGAATGCTTCTCCTCCTTATCCGGCACGGGGACGCGGGTTCCCGCGATGCGACGAAGTGGCCCGATGACACCGAGCGGCCCCTGACCAAACAGGGCAGCCGGCAAACGGCGAAGATGGCGAAACGACTGCGCCGCCGCGGCTACGTCCCGACTGTCCTGCTCAGCAGTCCGTGGGTGCGAGCGTGGCAGACGGCGGAGGTCGTAGCCCGGGAGTTCGAGGACGAAGCACTAATACCGGAGGCTTGCGAGCCGCTGGCAACCATGCCGCGGATCGAGCGGTTCGCCGAGGTCATCGGCACACCAGGAGATGAGGCCATGATCGCCCTGGTCGGCCATGAGCCGTGGCTGGGAGAGCTCGCCTCCCGTCTCCTTACCTCGAGTACTTCCCGGCTGCAGATCGATTTTCCCAAGAGCGGAGTGATCGGGATCGAACTCGAGACAGTCGAAAGCGGCGCAGGCAGGTTGATGTTCTTCTGGCGGCCAAAGGGAGAGTGAAAGAACCAACTTGCAAATTGCCGATTACCAATTGCCAATTGTTATTGGCTGACGGCTATTAACTTCCCCCGCCATGAATTCCCCCAATCCATTGCGGGTGGCGATCGTCGGCACCGGGCCGTCGGGATTTTACGCCGCGGAGCACCTGCTGAAGAAGCACCCAGGAGTCGAAATCGATCTCTTCGATCGGCTTCCCACTCCTTTTGGACTGGTGCGCGGCGGAGTGGCACCGGATCATCAGAAGATCAAATCGGTCACCCGGGTCTACGAGAAGATCGCATCGCAGCCCGGCGTTCGGTTCCTGGGCAACGTCCTCATCGGGCGGGATCTCACCCGTGAGGAAATGCTCGATCACTACCATGCCGTCATCTATGCATTCGGGGCCCACAGCGACCGCCCCCTGGGCATCCCGGGAGAACATCTGGCCGGGAGCCACGCCGCCACCGAGTTTGTCGGCTGGTACAACGGCCATCCCGACTACCAGAGCCACAGCTTCGACCTTTCGCAGGAAAACGTCGTGGTCATCGGCGTCGGCAATGTCGCCGTAGACGTGACCCGGGTCCTGTCGCGCACGTCCGAGGAGCTGGCCAAGACTGACATCGCTCCTTACGCCCTCGAGGCGCTCCAGAACAGCGGGGTGAAGAACGTCTACATGATCGGCCGCCGCGGACCGGTCCAGGCCGCATTCACCAATCCGGAGCTCAAAGAGCTGGGCGAGATGCCCGGCGCCGACATCGTCGTACTCCCGAACGAGCTGGCGCTCGACGAAGGGAGCCGCGCGGCCCTGGCCCGGGCCGAAGAGCGCACCCCAGAGAAGAACCTGCATACGCTGGAGGCCTTCGCCTCGAAACCGCAGGAAGGGAAGCCGATGCGGATCCACTTGCGGTTCCTGCTGTCTCCGCTGGAATTGCACGGCGACGGCAGAGTGGAAGCGGTGGAACTGGCCCGGAATCGCCTGGTCGCGGCGGCCAATGGAGACCTTCGCGCAGAACCCACCGGCGAAACCGAGGTCATCCCTGCCGGACTCGTCTTCCGCTCGGTTGGCTATCTCGGCACCGGCATTCCCGGTGTCGTCTTCGATGCGAAGCGCGGCACCGTGCCGAACGAAGGAGGCAGAGTAGTGACCGCTCCAGGCATTGCCAGCCAGGGAGAATACGTCGTGGGATGGATCAAGCGGGGCCCTACCGGCGTGATCGGAACCAACAAGCCCGACGCGACGGAGACCACGGATCATCTATTGGAGGACTTCACGTCAGGCAAGCTGGAGCGGACTCTATCCCCCCGAGAGGAAATTGACCACATGCTCGAACAGCGCGGCGTGCGCGTGGTGACCTGGAACGACTGGCGAAAACTGGATCAGATCGAGCGCGAGCGTGGTGCCGCCCTCGGCCGGCCCCGACTCAAGTTCACCACTGTCGCCGACATGCTGGGGGCCCTCGGATGAAGCCAATCAGACTCGCTCTGCTCGGCGGTGTCCTGCTTCAAGGGTGCAGCAACTTCGGAAAGCTCGTAGAAGAGGTATTCAAGGAAAGACCACCGGTTCCACTTCAGGCGGCGGAAATCTCCAGCGATGCCCGGCTGGATTCGACCGGTGCCATCGTGGGAAGCTTCGTAGGCGAGGGCACCAGCCGCCGAGTGCATCTTCTCTCAAGCGACACGGGGCTGGTCGCCGCTCTGGTCAGGCGCTATCGCCCGGTCAATCAGCGGGGCTCGACGGTGTGGGCATGGCTGGACCGGCAAGGCACCTACGCCATCAACGTGGATCCCCGTCGCGACCCGATCCTCGCCAACCAGCCGATGGTGACCGGCTCACCCGACGGCCACACCGCGGTACAACTGGAAACCATCCTGCTGCACGGCAGTCGGTGCGGCTGGCGCGGGACTCAGGTGGAGTTCATCGTCGATCCGGTCGGCTCCAATTCATCGCTCCGCGGTCCCGTGGTCGGATCCTTCCGGGATTCGCGACAGAACTGGCAAGGAGATCACGGGTATCGCAGCCCGCCGACCGAGCCGGACGGCCGCCTGGTGGACACGCTTCTCGCGGCGACAGCTGCCGCGATGGATTCTGTCCTCCAATCGCGGCTCTCCTCGCGGGACCTGCCGCTCGTGTCGGTCGCAGGAGCCCGGCCTGAGGTGAATACCCTGGAAGACATCGATGCGGCCGATGTTCTGGCGTTCCAGCTGGAAGACGGCCGGGTACGCTACGCTGTCTCCCTGCGGGAACAACGGCGGACCGGCTCGGGGACCCCGCTCGTAGCGGCGACAGTAATGGTGTGGGACGCCTCCCTGGTCTGGCGCCAATTCGTTTTTGCTCCCACTCTGCTGGAGTTCCGCTACGGCAGGCTTCGGCCCTGGAAGTCCTGGCCTCCTTTCTTCTGGCGGCGGCTCGATGCGATGAGCGGATTCGCCTTTCAGCGCGACTATCTCTGGATGGAGCAGGTGGACGTCGCCGATGACGCGGTGCTCTGGACGGTGCTGGAGCCACGGAGCAATACGGTCGTCGCGGCAGCCGAGGTGGATGGTCCGTGTTGATTGAAACCGATCGCCTAGAGCTGATTCCCTTCACTGCCGACGCCATCGATCTGCTGCTGGCGCGGAACCAGAGCGGATTGCGGGAAACCACCGGGCTCGAGTTCCCTGAACCGCTCCGGCCGCCGCCGTTGATGGAGGAGCTGCTCCCCCAGGTCCGAGACCGGCTTCGCGTCGAGCCGGCGACCCTTGGCTGGTGGACCTGGCTCGCGGTGGAGCGCGACTCGCGGCGGGTAACGGGCGCGCTTGGGTTCGGCGGCCCGCCCGATTCCGAAGGCGCGGTGATGGTCGGCTACTCCACGTATCCAGGAGCTGATGGGAAGGGCTACGCCTCGGAGGCTACCCGGGCGCTGGTGGATTGGGCGCTTGCTCAGCCCGGTGTCACCCGGGTCTGCGCCAGCATCCCGCCCGAGAACTGGCCGGCGCGCCGAGTAGCCGAGAAAGTTGGGATGGAGGTAGTCGGAACCGTGTGGGAAGAGGACATCGACGAAGTCCTGCTTTACCGTATCGAGCGCCAATGACGAGCCGGGAATCGTGATGAAGATCTACACCAAGACTGGCGACGAAGGCGAGACCGGTCTCTTTGGCGGAGGACGGGTGCCGAAGGACCATCCCCGGGTCGAGGCGTACGGAGAAGTGGATGAGCTCAACTCCGCGATCGGTGTCGCGCGAGCTGCTGCTCCGTTTGCCCTGTTCGATGAGTTGCTCGAAAGCATCCAGCGCGACCTCTTCGCGATCGGGGGCCAACTGGCAAGTCCCGATCCGGAGAAGGTGAGGAGGGCGCTCGAGAAGGCAGGTCTCTCGGAGGAGCGGGTCGCCGTAATGGAGCGAGCCATTGATGAGGCCGATCGCGAGCTGCCACCACTCACGGCGTTCGTCCTTCCCGCCGGCAGTGCCAAGGCGGCGGCGTTGCACCTCGCGCGAACCGTGTGCCGGCGGGCGGAGCGGTCCGTCGTGGGGCTTTCCCGGGCCACCGCAGTGCCCCCAGTCTTCATAGTCTATCTCAATCGGCTGTCCGATTTGCTGTTCACGCTGGCCCGCCTGGCCAATCACCGCGAAGGGGTGCAAGAAACGAAGTGGTGAGGCCTCCTATCCCGGTCGCGCACTCGCTGGGGAACTATCCGGTTTATGTCGATGTCGGAGCGCTGGCGGGTCTACCCGAGATGCTGGCCGGTCTCTGGGGTGAACGTCGCTTGGCGATCATCACCGATACCCACGTCGCGGCGTTGTATGACAAGTGGGCTCAGGGAAACGGTGTGCGCGCCGAGGCCACTCTCATCTTCCCCGCCGGGGAAGAATCCAAGACCCGCGAGACCTGGATCCGGCTCTCCGACGAGCTGCTCGCCCGGGGCTTCGGCCGCGACTCGGCGATCGTAGCGATCGGCGGAGGCGTGGTGGGAGACATGGCGGGATTCGTGGCCGCCACCTACTGCCGCGGCGTTCCTTATGCTCAGGTCCCCACGACACTGCTTGCGATGCTCGATGCCTCGGTCGGCGGAAAGGTCGGGGTCGATACACCGCAGGGGAAAAACCTCATCGGGGCCTTCCACCCGCCGGCGATCGTCGTCTCCGACCCAGCTGCTCTGATGGACCTGCCGGCACCCGAGTATCGCGCCGGATTTGCCGAGGCGATCAAGCACGGCGTCATCGCGGACGCGGCCTATTTCGATTGGATCGAGACCAACGCCTCTGGACTCGGCGCGCGGTCCAAGGAGACCCTGGTGGACCTGATTCGGCGAAGCGTGGAGATCAAGGCGGAGGTGGTCAGCGCGGACGAACGAGAGTCGGGGCGGCGCGCGATTCTCAACGCAGGTCATACCGTGGCGCACGCGCTGGAGACCGAATCCGGTTTTCGACTGGCTCACGGTGAAGCCGTCGCCCTGGGCCTCATCGCGGAGACCCAGATTGCAGAGCGAATGGGAATCGCTCGAACCGGACTGTCACAACAAATCGCCAGCCTCGCGGGAGCGCTGGGCCTGCCGACCGAGTCGCAGAGCCCGCGAGATCTCACGCATGTCATGCAAGCGCTTACGCGCGACAAGAAAAATCGCGCCGGAAAAATTCATCTCGCATTGCCGGAAGACGTGGGAAGAATGCACGTCGCCAACGGCAAGTGGACTGTGCCGGTGGATAGCACGATGATCATGGAGGTTTTGGTCCAGCGCAGCTGATTCACACAACGCACCACACGGCTTCCACAGATCTCCACCTTTCCCCCTCTTGTAACCGACTGTACGACAATCAGTTAACTACCTGTATTGAATCGCGGCAATTGTGGAAAGCTGGGGAAAAGTGGACAAAACTTGGAATCGTCTGCTGCTGAATGATTTGTGATGTGGAAATCTAAAAATGCTTGACCGCCTCTCCGGGGCGTCCTATATTCGCACACCTTTTTTGACGGCCACCGCGGGCCGCCTCCCTTCCTAACAACCTCAGCAGGCACCTTCCGCTCGGGGAGTCTATGGCGTCACCCAACGAGAGCCGGGCCAAGGTTTTCTTTCGTCCAGTTGCAACCGGCGCGTTCGACCAGTACCTGCAGGACATTCAAAAGTTGCCGATGATCACCGATCCCGCCGAAGAGAAACGGCTGGCCCGGCTGGTGCAGAAGGGAGATGAGAAGTCGGCGGAACGCCTCGTAACGGCCAATCTGAGATTCGTAATCTCCTACGTGAAGAAGTATCAGGGCCACGGTCTGGATCTCGCCGAGCTGGTGGCGATCGGCAACGAAGGGCTCCTCAAAGCAGTTCGCAAATTCGATCCCGATCACGGCGTGAAGTTCATTTCCTACGCGGTCTGGTGGGTACGGCAAGCGGTTCTCAAGGCGCTGGCCGAACAGACTCGCAGCGTGCGCATCCCGCTCAACCAGAATTCGGCGCTGATCAAGATGTCCCGCGCCGAGACCTTCCTCTCGCAGGAGCTGGGACGCGAGCCGACCGATGAAGAGATCGCCCTGGCATTGAACGACTCGGTAGACAACATCCGCTCCGCTCGACGCATGACGTCGGCGGAGCTTTCGCTCGATGCTCCCCTGGAGCGGGGCGATAAGAATGCGGGAACGCTCGGTGAGCGCTTCGCCGGGCCGGAAGGATTCGACATCGAGGAGAAGACCGACGCTCGGCTCACCCGCGAGTTCATCGATCGCATCTTCGAGCGGTACCTGACTCCACGCGAGCGTAAGATCCTCTACCTCTACTACGGGCTCGAGGAGGGCTCCGAGGCTCTCACGCTGGAGAAGATCGGCGAGCTGCTGGGAGTAACCCGGGAACGCATTCGCCAGATCCGGGAACGCGCCTTCGAGAAGCTGCGCCAGTCGCCAGACGTGAAGGGGCTGGCGGGACATTGGGTTGCTGCATAGGGGGTAGGAAGTAGGGAGTAGGGTGTAGGGACTCGGAACTAGCCGTTCATCACCCTCCGGAAGAACATCTCCGGAGGGTTTCGCTTTGCCTCAGTCGCCTATCTGCTGTTCCCTACCCCCTACCCCCTACTCCCTACTCCCTGACACCCACCTCGAAGCCCCCTACTATTCAACCATGCTCCCGCTCTTTCCCCTCACAACCGTACTGTTTCCCGGCGCCCCGATGCCGCTCCACATCTTCGAGCCCCGCTACCGGCAGATGCTGGCGGACTGTCTCGAGGGCGACCGCCGCTTCGGCCTGGTGCCTGGAGAGCAGGCGGAACCGGGGGCAGTAGGCTGTATCGCCCACATCCGGGTGGCCCAGCCACTGGCCGACGGCAGGTCCAACATCGTCGTCATGGGAGAGAAGCGTTTCAGGCTGCTCGCTATCGAATCCACGGAGCATCCGTACCTGATGGGTCGAACCGAGGACTATGAGGATCGGCCCGAGAGCGCTCCCTCGCCCCAGGACCAGGGTGTCCTTATTGAACTCGCGGGGCGGTACCGGGAGTTGCTCCGAGTGCTGATGGACAGCGCCGGGGAGTCAGCCGAGTGGTCCGGCGAGCCAGTTCCGCTCTCATTTCAGGTCGCTGCGCTGCTGGAAGCTCCGCTCGAGATTCGGGTGCGGCTGCTCGCGACTCGTTCCACCACCGCGCGGGTCAAGGCGCTCATCGAAGTGCTCCCTCCGTTGCTGCGCGAGGCGAGTTCCCGGGTCGAGGTCCATCTCCGAGCGCCCCGCAACGGGGTGGGCGGCCCTCATCACGAGATCGTCGCCGAGTGATGAAGCCGGATCTTGGCGAGCGGATGAGTCGTATCGTCGGACCTCGGTGGGTCCGAACCCGGGCCGCCGAGCTCGCCACGTACCGGGCCGACGGGCTCCCAACTCACGAATCCACCCCTGGCCTCGTGGTGCTGCCGGGATCCCGTGCGGAGGTGATTGAGCTGCTGCGGGAACTCAGGGACCGCGGTATTCCCTTCGTGGCCCGGGGCGCCGGCACCGGACTCTCGGGCGGCGCTCTGGCCGATCCGGATACCGTTCTCATCACCCTCACGCGCTTGAACCGGATTCTGGCGATTCAACCCGAACGGCGCCGGGCGGTGGTCGAGCCCGGCGTCGTGAACCTTCGCCTCTCCGAGGCGGCCCAGAAATTCGGGCTGCACTACGTCCCCGACCCTTCGAGTCAGAGCGCGTGCACCATCGGAGGCAACGTGGCGGAGAATGCCGGCGGGCCGCACTGCCTCAAGTATGGCGTCACCACGAACCACGTGACCGAAGTGGAGGTCGTGCTGCCCAGCGGTGACACAGTTCATCTGGGTTCCCCGCATGGAGAGCCCTGGGGGCCAGACCTGGTCGGCCTGTTTATCGGGAGCGAGGGAATGTTCGGCGTGGCTGTCGCCATCACCGTTCGGCTCGAACCGATTCCGCCAGCGGTGCGCACCGTGTTCGCCGAGTTTCTGGCGCTGCGCGACGCGAGCGAGGCGGTGACCGCCATCGTCTCCTCGGGAATCGTTCCCGCGGCACTGGAGATGATGGACCAGTCCTGCATCGCGGCGGTGGAAGCTTCGATCTACGCCACCGGTGCACGGACCGATGCGGCGGCGGTGCTGCTCGTGGAGCTGGACGGCTCGGAGGGAACCGTCGAGGCCGAGTCGGCGATCATCGAGCGCCTGCTGCGCGAAAACGGAGCGCGCGACGTGCGGAGCGCATCGAGCGCCTCCGACCGGGCTCGGCTGTGGCAAGGCAGGAAGAAGGCCTTCGGAGCGTTGGGAAGGCTGGCCCCGGACCTCGCGGTTCAGGATGCGGTGGTGCCCCGCTCGGCCTTGCCCGATGTCCTGGACAGAATCGCGGGCATTCGGGATCGGTTGGGCATTCGGATCAGTAACGTCTTCCACGCGGGCGACGGTAATTTGCATCCTTGCATCAGCTTCGACCGGCGCCAGCCAGGACTCACCGCGAAGGTCGAGGAAGCCAGCCGGGAGATCATGCGGATCTGTCTCGACGCCGGCGGAAGTATCACCGGCGAGCACGGAGTAGGATCGGACAAGATGGATTACATGCCGTGGGCCTTCAGCGCGGCGTCTCTCGAAGCGATGTGCGCGGTACGGCGGGTCTTCGATCCCGATACCCGGGCAAATCCCGGTAAGGTCTTCCCCCTGCACACCTGCCGGGAGTGGAGGCAGGCAGGAGTCGCATGAGCGAGGCGCTGTTTACTCGGCTTCAGGCGCTGCTCGGACCGGGCGGTGTCGAGCGTGACGCCAAAGGACTCCCTCGTGCGGTGCCCGAGAGCGACGACGCTCTCGCGATGGTCTGTGCTCTCGCGAGCGAGGAGGGGTGGAAGCTCCGTCTCGAGGGGGCCGGCACCTGGCTCGCCACAGATGCCCCGGCCGATCTGAGCCTCAGCACGAGAAGCCTCAATCGCCTGATCGCCTTGAATCCGGCCGATCTGGTCGCGACGGTGCAGCCCGGCATGCCGATCGAAGCGCTGCAGAGCGAGCTGTTCGCGAAGGGCATGTGGCTCGCCATGGATCCCCCTGGTAGACCCGAGCGCACCATCGGATCCATCGTGGCGACGGGAACTGCCGGGCCGCTGCGGCTCGGATTCGGTCCAGTGCGAGACCATGTGTTGGGCTGTACCGCGGCTACCGGAGACGGACGCCTGGTCAGCGCCGGAGGACGGGTCGTGAAGAACGTCGCCGGTTACGATCTGACCAAGCTTCACGTCGGCGGATTCGGTGGATTCGGCGCCATCGCCGAGCTGCACCTTCGACTGCGCGCCCTGCCCGAGGCTGATAGCACGCTGCTCGCGCGGGGAACGAGGGATGCGATGGTCCGGGCCGGGCGGGATGCACGGGAAGCCCAGTCGGCGGCGGTGGCCCTGGAACTCTTCTCGCCCGCCCTCGCGGCCGACGCGGAGTGGGTGCTCGCCGCGCGGCTGATCGGAGCCACGGCAGCGGTGGAAGCAGAGCGTGAACGGCTCGCCAAGGCGACCGGGCTCGCCTGGGATCCCGTGCCCCCTCAGAGAGAGACTGCCTTCTGGGGATTGGCCGCGCGTGGAGCTCTCGCGGGTCCGCTCACCGTCCGGTTGGGCGTCCTGTTCGATGGCATGGACGACGCACTCGACCTGGTCGGGGAGCACTTCGATGAAGGCTTGGTTTCGGCAGGCTTGGGAAGCGGCAGCATTCGCTGGACCGGCGACGTGCCCGCCGATCGCCTTCTCACCCTGCGGCGCATTGCCGCGACCCGGGAAATCCCGGTGACGCTGGAGCGGGCGCCATGGGCAGTACGCCAGTCAGTCGGTCATTTCGGAGCCTATCGAGAAGGCGTGGGACAACTGGTAGGACGCTTGCGCGAAACGTTTGATCCGCGTGGATGCCTCTCGGTGGCACTCGAGGGCAGCGATTCGTGACCCTGGATCTGACATCGCTCGATCCCTGCGTACACTGCGGATTCTGCCTGCCGGCATGCCCAACCTACACGGTCACCGGAGACGAGGCGGACAGTCCGCGCGGCCGGATCGTGCTCATGCGCGCGCTGGAACGAAGCGAGATTCCAGCGGATGATCCCGCTGTCCGTCAACACCTTGATGCCTGCCTCGGCTGCCGGGGCTGCGAGCCGGTCTGTCCTTCCGGCGTGGGATACGGACGTGGCCTCGAGGCAACCCGGGAGCTCCTCGCGCAGCAGAACGGCCTCCCCCTCCTCGCGCGCCTCCTGCTCGGAACATTCGGGAATTCGCTCTGGGGAAAGCCATTCTTCTTCCTGCTGAAGACGCTGCGGAACCTCGGTCTGGCCGATTCGCTGAGTGGGAGCGGACGGATCGGTTTCGGCCTGGGGATGATCGCGGCCACCAAACCGGTCCACCGGGAAAGCCCCACGTCGCCCCGAGTGCCGGGCGGTGCACGAGGCACGGTCCGCCTCTTCACCGGCTGCATCATGAACGGATTGTTCTCCCACGTTCACGGGGCGACTCGCCGAACCCTCGAGGCGAATGGCTATCAGGTAGTCGAGACAGAAGGGCAGCTCTGCTGCGGCGCCCTGCACGCCCATGCCGGCGACCATGCCGGTGCGGTTCGTCTTGCCCGGGCCAATCTCGCCGCGTTCGGTTCCGGAGCCGAACCGATCGTGGTTAACAGCGCAGGGTGCGGTGCTTTGCTCAAGGACTACGGGCATCTGCTAGGCACCGCGGATGGTAAAGCCTTCGGCCATCGGGTGCGTGACGTTTCGGAGCTCCTTGCCGATGCCGGCCCAGTCCCCGGTGGAGAGCTTGCACTCGAGGTCGCGTACGACGCCCCTTGCCACCTGCAGCACGCCCAGCGAGTTCAGGCTGCGCCGCTGGCCGTCCTCAATGCCGTTCAGGGGCTCCGGCTCCGGGTGCTGCCCGACTCGGACCGCTGTTGTGGCAGCGCTGGCATCTTCTCCGCCCTGCAGCCCGCCATGTCGCGAGCGGTGCTGGAGACCAAGATCTCGTCATTTGCCGAAGCCACGCCCCGGCTCGATTTCGTGGCTACCGGGAATCCAGGCTGTCACATGCAAATCGGCGCCGGGCTGCGCGCCGCTCGTCTTCCGATCCAGGTGGCCCACCCGGTGGAGCTGCTGGATTGGTCGTATGAGGTGGGGGGAGTGTATGAAAAAGCAGTAAGGAGTAAGGAGTAAGGAGTAAGGAGTTAGGAGTAAGGAGTAAGGAGTCTTGGAGCGAGGCAGTACGCCCTACTCCTTACTCCTACTCCTTACCCTCACTTCGCCCTCCCCACCCCCCGGGCTATTCTTCGGGATGGACCGCGCCATTCTCTTCGATTTCAATGGGGTCATCGTCGACGACGAACCCCAGCATTGCGACGCGCTGATCGCGACGCTCGCCGAGTACGGTTTCCGACTCAGCCGCGACGACTACTATCGCGATTACCTCGGCTTCGATGACAGGGAGTGTTTCCGGTTCGCCTTCGAGGGGAGCCGGCTTCGGGCCGATGACGGTGTGCTCGATCACGCGATCGAGCGCAAGGCAACCTTGTACGAGAAGGCCATTCGCCAATCCATGACCCTCGTGCCGGGCTCAACCGACTTCATCCGGGACGCGTCCCGCAAAGGCTATCGTCTGGCCGTCGTCTCCGGTGCGTTACGCCGGGAGATAGAGCTGGTGCTGTCGCTCGCCGGATTGCGAGACTTGTTCGGGGTGGTGATTGCCTCGGAAGACGTGAACGCCTGCAAGCCCGATCCCCAAGGCTACGAGCGGGCGCGCGAAACGCTGGAACTGCCCTGTGAACGATGCGTGATCATCGAGGACTCCCTCCCCGGCTTGGGCGCGGCCCGCCGTGCAGGTATTCGCTGTGCTATGGTCGCGACTTCCCACTCGGCGACTGATCTCCGGGCTGCCGACATGGTATGGCAGGATCTCCGGGGCCACACCGCCGACGAACTGCCCTGGTCCGCATGAGCGCTCCCCGGGTTTCCCTCGATCGCGCGCGGCTCGACCGCCTCCGCCAGGGGGCGGTCGTGGTTCGGACCGAGCCTGCGGCGTTCAATGTTACCGGCATGGGGGCACTCCAGTGTCTCCAGGGATTGCTCACCAACGATCTCGTCAAACCGGGTGATCACAGCCTTGTGTATGGCGCGCTGCTCACTCCGAAGGGGATGATCGTGGTGGATTTCTGGGTGCTGCGGCGGCCGCAGGGATTCTTGCTTCTGGCGGAGCGCGACGGCCGCGAGGCCGCCCTCGATCTCTTCCAGCGCCAGTTACCGCCCCGACTGGCCCGGATGGAAGATCTGACGGGGCAAGTGAGCGCGCTCTGGCTCTTCGGCGAGAATGTGCTGGGTACCCTGCGCTTCTCCCGAATCGGGCCCGTCCCCGAAGCCGAAGGCCGACTCGCCGAAGGTGCCCCCGACTCCGAACTCTTGATTGCGAGGCCCCACGCCAAGGCACCGTTTCAAGCGCTGGTGACGGGAGCCAATGACGAAATCGAGAAGGCGATCGCGACGCTCACCCGGGCCGGGGCAACCGTGGGAGACGACCGGGAGACGGCAGCGGCCCGGATCCTCGCGGGATGGCCCGCACTGGGTGCCGAGATTGGAGAGAAGACGCTGCCCCAGGAAGTCCGCTACGACGAACTCGATGGGGTCTCCTATACCAAGGGTTGCTATACCGGGCAGGAAACGGTGGCCCGGTTGCATTTCCGCGGCCACACCAATCGTGGGCTGCGCGGGCTTATCTGGCAGGAGGGAGACCTGCCTCCGGGAACTTCGGTTACCACCGATGATGGCAAGGAGGTCGGCACGGTGCGGTCCACCCTTTTTCTTCCCGACCGATCGGTGGCGCTCGCGCTGCTTCGTCGCGAGGTGGAACCAGGGTCATTTGTGACCGCGTCGGGCCGGCCGGCGATCGTCGTCGCGCTGCCCTTCGACGTAGACCTGCTGCTCGCGTGATCCAGATCACAATCCATGAAACACAAGGGCCGCCTTATGGCGGCCCCCGAGCGGCGATTCGGCAATCGCGACCAGGCGATTACATCGAGTGCGCGCTGTCGCGAGCCATCCCGCTGTCCGGCTTCATGGCGCCTGAGTCGGCCGGTGCCGGCGCACCCATAGTCGAGTCGGCCGGCGGAGTCTGGGCCTTCTTCGGACCGCACGCCGTCAGAGCGAGCAGGGCGGCCAGCGTGAGAACCTTCTTCATTGGGACTCCTCTAAGGTTACGAGTGATGCACAGCTGGCTCGAGCCCCGTCATGGGGCGACAAACCGCGCGCAAGTTTATTAGCGAGTGCTCCATTGTCAAGCACCGGGGCCGGGCTTGGTCATGCGTTACATTTTCCTCGGGTCGCCGGCCCCGACTAATCTTATACTCATGCCCAACCTTCCCCACACCCTCGGCGAGCTCAAGCGCAGCCGGTGGGCCGAGCCACCGCTGCGCGGCCGGTCGGTGCGCGACGAAATCCGCGCCAACGTCCTGCGCATGCTGCAATCCGGTGAAGACCTCTTCCCCGGTATCGTGGGCTACGAAGACACCATCGAGCCCCAGCTGATCAACGCCTTGCTCGCCCGGCATCCCATCATTCTCCTCGGCCTCCGAGGTCAGGCCAAGAGCAGAATTCTGCGGCAACTCACCCGCTTTCTGGACGAGGTGATTCCCATCATCGAGGGGAGCGAGGTGAATGACGATCCATTCGGGCCGATCTCCAAGTTTGCCCGGGAGCGGATCGCGCAGTGCGGCGACGCCACGCCGATCGACTGGTTGCACCGGGACAACCGCTACGTCGAGAAGCTGGCCACCCCGGACGTGACCATCGCGGACATCATCGGCGACGTGGATCCGATCAAGGCCGCCCGCGGCGGGCACCTCCTGGCCGACGAGCTCAGCATGCACTTCGGTCTGCTCCCTCGCGCGAATCGTGGCATCTTCGCCATCAACGAGCTGCCGGACTTGAGCGGCAAGATTCAGGTCGGCCTGTTCAACATCATGCAGGAGGGCGACGTCCAGATCAAAGGCTATCCGGTCCGTCTGCCGCTGGACGTAATGCTCGCCTTTACGGCGAACCCCGAGGACTACACCGCCCGCGGCAAGATCATCACACCGCTCAAGGACCGAATCGGATCCGAGATCACGACCCACTATCCCCGCTCGGTGGAACTGGGAATGGCGATCACCGCGCAGGAAGCATGGTCCGAGCGCGGAGGCTTGCCGTTGGATCTTCCCGACTTCGTGCTCGAGCTCATCGAACGTGTCGCGTTCGAAGGCCGCGACGACAAGCGGGTGGACAAGCGCTCGGGAGTGAGCCAGCGGCTGCCGATCAGCCTCCTGGAGCACGTGATCTCCAATGCGGAGCGCCGCTCACTCACCCACAGCGAGCCGAGGGTGACCCCCAGGGTGAGCGATGTGTACGCCTCGGTGCCGTCTATTACCGGCAAGCTGGAGCTGGAATACGAGGGAGAGCTCCAGGGCGGCGAGTCCATCGCGAAAGAACTCATCCGCCGCGCCGCCGGTCACACGCTGGAGGAACGGCTGGGTGGGCGCAGTCTCGACCGGGTGGTCGCGTGGTTCGACCAGGGTGGCGCGCTCAAGGTGAGCGGGGACGAGCGGAGTGAGGTCTATCTCAAGGGACTGCGGGTCGTCCCGGATCTGTGCGACGCCGCGACTGATGCTGGACTGGCCGAGGACCGCGACTCAGCGCGACTCGTTGCCGCGTGCGAACTGATCCTGGAAGGACTTGCGGCGGAGAAGCGGATCAGCCGCAATGAAGAGCTGGGATATACCCGGGCGAAGCCGGAGAGACGGGAGCCGGGTGGTGGATATCAGAAGGGGCTGGGGCTGGGGTAATGCCGGAATGAACGAATGGCGGAATGGCGGAATGGCGGAATGGTGAATGGCGGAATGGCGGAATGAACGAAGGGCGGAATGATGAGGATTAGGAATCCCTTTTCCGTCCCGTCATTCATTCTGCATTCATCCATTCCGCTCTCCCGCCATTCCGCCATTCACCATTCCCCTACCAACCTCGCGCCCTCGCCAATACCACCACTACTTCCGCGGCGCCGTCGAAGCCCAGCAGCCCCGTGTTGAGAATCGCGTGATAGTGACCGGGATCGTCCCAGTCCCGTCCGTAGTACTCCCTGTGATATCGGGATCGGCGAGCGTCAATCTCGTCCATGTATTTTTCGGCAGCCCGAGGATCGAGCTTCTCGGCCTGGGCGGCGTACTTCACGCGGAATTCGCGCGGCGCCACCAGCTTCACGTGTAGAGCGTCGGTCAGCTGGCCGATTACTGCCGGCGCAGCACGCCCCACCAGGACAGCGCGACCCTCCGCCGCCACTTCCTTCACCACCGCCTCGGTGATTCGAACCAGACTGGGCTCGTCTCTCGGCAGCGCGGCAGCTCCCAGCTCGGGGACCGCCAGCTCCTGGGATGAGACCGCAAGCGTGCGAGCCAGCCGTTCGATGAAGCTGGGGGCCCGCTCCTCCTGACGCGCCACGTCCCCCGGTGAGAGCTTGGCACGCTCCGCCACCCGGTCGATGATCTCGTTGTCCACCACGGACCAGCCGAGCCGCGCGGCCACCAATCGCGCGACCTCGGAACCGCCTGCCCCGTACTGCCGGGAGATCGTGATGACCATGGCGTCAAGCTACGGCGAAGAAGGATTGCCGACAACGCGAGAAGTGAGAGGCCCCAGCCCCACCGTCGCTATCGCGCACACCGTCCCGCCCAAGGCGAGCGAGGTACGCACTCCGAGGTGCTCAGATATCCAGCCCGCCTGCAGCGAGCCGAAGGGCGCCATCCCCAGCACCATCAGCGAGTAGAAGCCCATGACTCGGCCGCGGAGATCGTCGGGGGCCTGTGTCTGGAGCAGCGAGTTGGTCATCACGTTGTTGAGAATCATGCTGCATCCGGCCAGGCCGAGCAGGAAGGCGGCGATCCAATACTGGGATACCAGCGCGACCAGGGCGAGCGCGGTGCTGAACATGAGGCCGCCGAATCGAATCAGAGTCGAGCCCTTGGCCCGGGAGCCAAGTGCTGCCATAGCGAGCGCTCCGACGCTGGCGCCCAGGCCCACCGCGGACATCAGTCCGCCGTACCCCGTGGCGCCGACGCCGAGGACATTCTGGGCGTAGACCGGGAGCATCGGCAGAAAAGAAAAACCGAAAACGCTGAACGCCGCGGTGAGGAGCAACAATGAACGGGGGACTTTCTCCCCCATCGCATAGCGGACTCCCTCCTGAAAGGTCCCCTGCCCCTCAACTTTCCGTCCCTCTCCCCTCACCACCCCGCGCATCGAGAGAAAAGCGATGATCACCGCGAGAAAGCTCGTGGCATTGGCAAAGAAGCAGGCGGCAAGACCCACTGCGGCGATCAGAGCCGCGGCGATCACCGGGCCAATGATCCGGGAGAGGTTGAAGACCGATGAGTTGAGCGCGATCGCATTGAGCAGATCCTCTCTGCCCACCATCTCGATCACGAACGACTGGCGGAAGGGCACTTCGAAAGCGGAAAGCGTGCCCAGAAAGACGGCGAGCGCCATTACCCAGGCGACGGTTACCCGCCCGGTCGCAGTCAAAATCCCGAGGGTGAGCGCCTCGCACATCATCAAGCTTTGAAACAGGATGATTCCCCGATGCTTATTGACCCGGTCCGCCAGCACTCCGCCGTAGAGCGTGAAGGCCAGGATTGGCAACGAACCGAGGGTACTCACCAGGCCGACCTTGAACGGGGAATTGGTCAGCTGCAGAACCAGCCATCCCTGGGCCACGGTCTGCATCCATGTCCCGCAGAGAGAGATGAACTGGCCAGCGAAGAAGAGACGAAAATTCCGGTGACGGAGTGCGGTGAAGGGGTTGGGGGTGGGCACGGAGGAACTGTAGCAAGGACGGGAGAAGGGAGAAAGGAGAAAGGAGAAAGGAGAAGGGAGAAGGGACTAGGCTTGATCCCTAACCGACACTTAGGGTATCAATTAGACAGAGCCCCTTCTCCTTTCTCCCATCTCCCTTCTCCCGCATCAGGCATGCGCTTCACCACCTACTCCAAGTTCGTTCCCGGCCTCGCCGAGGCGGTGAATCTCCAGTCGTTGCTGGATGAGCTGGGAGATTTCCTGCTACAGTCAGGCTTTTCGGGCGGGGAGTTCTGGGGAGACGAAGGGGAAGACCGTTCGCTCGAGTCGCTCCGGCAGGCCATTCTGCAGGCGCTCATTGACTCAGGACAGCTCACGCCCGAGATGCTCCAGTACCTGCGGGGAGAGCCGTCGAAAAATCCCGCCAGCCAGCGGCAGATCGAGCAGGACCTGGCCCAATTGCTGGATGAGATCGTCCGCCGTCTCATGGAGGAGGGATACCTCAACCTGGAGCAGGCCCCTCAGATGCCGGCCGGCTATAGCTCACTCTATGGGCCGGGAGGGCAGGCGGCATCGGCGGCACGTCAGATCCAGTTCAATCTGACCGAGAAGGGCATCGACTTCCTCGGCTACAAGACCCTGAAGGGCCTCCTCGGCAGCATCGGGAAGTCGAGTTTCGGGGCCCACGAAACTCCGCACCTGGCCACCGGGATCGAGGCGGAGTCGGTGAGCAAGCAATACGAGTTCGGCGACACGATGAACCTGGATGTACCCGCGACTCTGTCACGGGCCATCGGGCGTGAAGGACTACAGGTTCCCATCCCGCTGGAGTATGACGACCTCATGGTGCACCAGGCCGAGTATCGCTCCTCGGCGGCGACGGTGCTCATGCTGGACTGCTCACACTCCATGATCCTGTACGGGGAGGACCGCTTCACCCCCGCCAAGAAAGTAGCGCTGGCGCTGACCCACCTGATCCGGACCCAGTACCCCGGCGATTCGATTCGGTGTCTCCTGTTTCACGACACCGCGGAGGAGATTCCCCTCGCGGCACTCGCCACGACACAGGTAGGACCCTATCACACCAATACCGCGGAAGGGCTGCGCCTGGCTCGGCGGATCCTCACCGGCCAGAAGAAGGACATGAAGCAGATCATCATGATCACCGACGGCAAGCCGTCGGCGCTCACGATGCCGGACGGCCGGGTCTACATGAATTCGATGGGACTGGATCCGATGATCCTGCAGGCGACCTATCGCGAGGTGGCCAACTGCCGGCGGGCGGGCATCATGATCAACACCTTCATGCTGGCCCGGGACCGCCACCTGGTGGACTTCGTGAAGAAGATGTCCCAGATCTGCCGCGGCAAGGCGTACTTCACGACTACCATGACGCTGGGTCAGTTCATCCTGATGGATTTCATGAAGCGGAAGACCCGGAGGGTGTCGTAACGTAGGGAGTAGGGAGTAGGTGGTAGGGCGTGGGGGGAGAATCGGGAGCGGGATAACCACTCGACCTCACTCTCCGCCCTACTCCCTACTCCCTACTCCCTACCCCCTACTCCCTACCCCCTCAGTTCCCCGCCTGCGTCCCCCCCACCACTCGCTTGATCTTCTGCCCAGCCTCGAGCTTGGTATCGGTCTGAATGCCGTTGATGATCGCCACCTGCTCGATTGGAATGGTCGACGGGAACTGCTTGTAGTACTCGGCGAGCGTCATGGCCTTCGGTACCGTCTCCACCTTCACTCGAGCCGGTTGGACATTGAGCGCCTTGGGGTCGGTGAGTTTACGGAAACTGCCCATGGCCGTCTGGAACCTTGACTCATAGTCCGCGTAGCTGTTCGCGTTGGTGTACCCGAGGAAGCGGAACGTCACTCCGTTGTAGGAGATAAAGGTCGCCAGACCGCGCAGCTGGCCCTGGTCGGTCTGGGCGGCGAACTGCGCCTGCGCCGCCGGATTGCCCTGAATCGTCAGCTTGCGTGGCTGTCCCGCTTGGATCTTTTCGTTGGACAGGAGCTTCTGGAGTGCCACGTCGGGAGGATCGTTTCCTGCCGCGGTGAGCTCGAGGATCGCATCCTTGTTCGGGCTGATGGCGCCTACCGCCTGATCGGTGTTCTGAGTCGGCCAGTCGGCCGGGAAATCCAGCGCAAAGGCGAGTCCCGGGTGGATGAACGTCGCCCCGGTGAAGTAACCCTTCCGGGGATCGTCGCCGAACACCATGCCATCGATGATCGCGAGGAACTCATCCCGGTTGACCCGGCTGCTGTCCAGCGGCTTCGTCACCTTCTGGAGCCGGGCCTCGGTCGCCTCGATCCGGTTGCCGGGATCCGGGTGGGTGGACTGCCACTCCGGAATCTTGCTCCCCCCGCTCACCCGCTCCAGGATCTGAAACATGTCGACCATTTTCCGCACATCGTAGCCGTCATTCAGTGCGTACTTGAACCCCAGCGCGTCGGCCTGACTCTCGGCGTCCCGGCCATACTTGAGAAACAGCACGCCGAGCCCCTGGCTCAGCTCGCCGAGATGCTGGGCCACTTCCTTGGAGGCGATGGCACCGGCCATGAGGCCCACCTGGGCGATCTGTTGACGGGTCATCTGCTGCACCGAGTGCCGGGCCGTGACGTGGCCGATCTCGTGACCCACCACCGTAGCCATCTCCGCTTCGGAGTTCATGTGGGTCAGGATGCCCCGGGTGATGAAGATGTAGCCGCCAGGAAGCGCAAAGGCGTTCACCACCGGATCGTCCATCACCGTGAAATCCCAAGGGAGGTTGGGTCTTTCACTCTCCGAGGCCAGTCGCTTCCCGATCGTGCTCACATAGTTCTGAACCTTGGGATCGTCGTAGACGCCCATCTGCGACTTGACGGCGGCCGCATTCTCCTGCCCGATCTGGATTTCCTGACTTTCGGAAACGAAGGAGAGTTCCTTCTTGCCGGTCGCGGGATTGGTGGCGCAGGTTGCGAGCGTCAGACCGCCAAGCACCAGCAGTGCTGAGCGTCCGAGGTATTTCATGCTAGCCATCACAGTGCCCCTTTCACTCATCCCAGATGGTCCCTCCCGGGCGGTCCATCCTGACCGACCGGCCCGGAACGGAATCTGGCCTCACAACCTCACTGCTGCAATTCGTCCGCGAGGCCCTTGGCGCCGTACACCTTGCGGAGGGACTCGACGATGGCGCGGGAATCCACCCAAACCGAGCGGGCGACCCGTTCGGTGAACAGGAAACGGTTGGGCAGCATCTCCATGTTGCCGTCGAAGATGAGTCCCACTACCTGGGCATCGCGGTTGATCACCGGGCTGCCCGAGTTGCCACCGATGATGTCCGCCGTGGAAACCCCGTTGAACTCGAGAGAGAGGTCGATGGAGTCCTTGGCCGCCTTCCACCGGGGCGGAAGATCGAACGGCGGCACGCCACCGAACGACGCCTCGCGATCATAGAGGCCGTAGAAGGTGGTGAACGGCGGCGCCAGGGTCCCGTTCATCGGATACCGCTTCACCTCGCCGTCGGAGATCCGCAGGCTGAAGGTGGCATCGGGCGACATGCTGCCGCCGTAGACGGCGAGGAACGCCCGAGCGATCCGCTCGTTGTCCGCGGCTTCACGATCGTTGAGGGAGTTGACTTCCTTCGTCATCGCCCGCTCCAACGGATCGATGACCCTGGCCAGCGCGATGAACGGATCGCTGGACGCCGCGGCCGCCGAGGCCCCACCGTCCCCCAGCGCCTTCCGCTGGTCTCCCGTCACGATCGCGGTGGCGCTCACCATCTCCTTCGCAGCCGCGTCCGGACTGCGGCCGGCGAGCGCCTGCTTGAGCACCGGGTCGGTCGCCGGTAGTCCCTTCTGCATCGCCGTGAGGTAGGCCGTAAGCAACGCGGTCTCGGTTTCCGGATCGATCGGCGTCGTGCTGAAGAGGGCCTTCTCCAGCACCGCTTTGTTGGCATCCTGGTAAGCCGGCAAGCGTGTGGAATCAGGTTTGGCCATTTCAACGGGGTAGCGAATGGTCCCCATCGCGAGGTTGAGCAGCTTGGACCCGTATGCGGTATTGGCGTAGTAACGGCGGCGCACGTCGATCTGCCGGAACCGCGCCCGGATCTGCGCGATGTCGCTCCAGGCGCTGGCGTACTGGCTCCGGAGCTTGGGATCGGCCTTCACCTTGGCGAGGAATTCGTTCTCCCACTTCCGCTTCTCAGCCATCAGCTTGGGATCGAGCAGGCCCGACTGGTACCCGGTGATCGCCTTCTGAGTGTTCTCCAGCCCGAAAATCGTGTTGCGCAGCGTCAGACCGCGGGCCGAATCGGCATCGGCCAGGGTGTGATAGGTCGTGATCTGGCGGTGCAGCTGGTCGAGCTGGGCGGGATACTGCACGTCCCGCAGGTATTCGAGCTGGGCCATCGTGTTGAGGCGTCCAGTCGATCCGGGATTGCCGACGACAAAGACCAGGTCTCCTTCCTTTGATCCCGCCTTGCTCCAGCTGAAGTGGTGCTGAGCGGTATTGGCGGGCTGCCCATTCTCGTAGGCCCGCACGAAACTCATGTCGAGGTTGAAGCGCGGGTAGGTGAAGTTGTCGGGGTCGCCGCCGAAGAAGGCAATCTGCTCCTCGGGTGCAAAGACGAGACGGATGTCCTTGTAGCGCCTGAACCGGTAGAGCTTGTACTGGCCGCCGCGATACATGCTCACCACCTGGCAGGCGGCGTCTTCCGCCGTCTTGCCGCATTCCTCCTCGATCGCATGAGTGACCCTGGCTCGTTCCGCGGCCGCGGTCTTGGGATCCATCTTTGGCGTGGCCGCCGCCGACACCCGGTCGGTCACATCGGTGATCTCCTGAAGCTGGTCGAGGAAGAGGCCGGGGCAGGCGCGCTCATCCTCCCGTTTCGCAGCGTAGAAGCCATTGGACAGGAAGTCCTCCCCCGTCTTGGCGCTGCCTTCGATGCAGGCCCGGGCACAGTGGTGATTACTCATCACCAGTCCGTTCCCCGAGACAAACGATGCGGTGCATCCGTTGCCGTAGCGCAGCGCCGACAGCTGGACATGGTTCATCCAGTCGCCGCTGGGGGTGAACTGGTATCGCTGCGCCCAGTACTCCTTCGGAGGATTGTCGAAGGTCCACATCTTCCCGGTTTCGAGACCGGGGTATTCCCCCTCGGGGGTAGCCTGGCCAAGGAGGCGCGCAGGCAGCAGGACCAGGAGGAGTAGAGCCAGGCGTGTCAGGGTGCGCATGAGTGAGATGGGTTGGAGTGAGAGAATCGTCGCATCAATGATCGAGGGATCTGCCTTCGAGACTGATGTTCTCGTCTCCCGGCTCGTACCGCACATACACCAGGATGAACTGGAACATCTCGTCGGTCGTCTTCATGCTTCCCATGTGATCCTGTACAGTCTGGGGCGGCTTGAACGGATTCAAGGGGTTGTTGCTGGTGTTGTCGTAGACACCTTCGGCCCGGATCACGCTCCCCCGCGGGATGTGCAGCAGGGTCTTCGGCTTGTAGGCGTACTGCCAGCGGAAGTCCCATTTCCGCAGCCGGATCAGCGGAATGGTGTCTCGCTGGGGGGTGACCGCATAGGCCACGAACGACTGCCCCAGCAGGTGCATATGCGGCGTCATCGTGACGATCGAGATGTCGGCCGGGATGGTCCCTTCGGTATAGACCGTCTTCACCGTGTTGGGCGGGATGACCAGATCGGGCATCACCTTGGTGGCACCCACCGTCCCCATGACCAGGTCATACAAATGTCGCCGAGGCTGCGTCTTGCCGTAGAAGATGTTGAAGTATGAACGGTCACTGTCCGGCACAAACGACGGACCGTAGTGGATCTGATTCAGGACCAGTGCACCCTGCTTCGGCAGCGGGAAGCTGCCGACTTCCTCCGGCAACACCCTGGGCTGCGCACCGGGGAGGTAATTCACCAGCGACAGCAGCAGCGGTGGAAACGATCCGTCGTCATTGAGGAGATCCAGCTTCTTCAGGTCGTCCATGTTGTGGTAGGCATCGTCCACATAGGTCATCTGGCCCCTGAAGATGTCCTTCTTGCCACCCGGCGGATACACCAGCAGGTGCCCGTTCATGTGGTGCACCAGGCGGGGATTCCCCGGAACGAACTCGATGGCCCGGACGAAGGTGTCGCGGGGAATCTCGAAAGGAATCTTGAGCGTGACGAAATGATCGGCACCGTCTCCCGCGATCTTGTAAGTCCTCGGCATCCGCAGCACCAGATCGGGCTTGCCGAGTTGGGAGCCGGTCGGAAACGAGGGTGGCGGAGCGAGATGGGCCGTGTCCCCGGCGGCGGTACCACTCTCCGCCCAGCGCGCGATGATCGCGATCTCCCGGTCCGTCAGCACCCGCTCATCCGCGAAATGGCTGTAGGTCGGGTCCGCCGGCCAGGGCGGCATCGTACGGGCTTTGACCCGTTCGTCGATCACCGCCGCGTGACTCGCCGCGTCGGCGTAGGTCAGCAGGGGGAACGGCGCCGGCTGGCCGGGCCGATGGCACTCAGTGCAGTTGCGATACAGGATCGCCGCGACGTGTTCGCTGTAAGTGACTGAATTCGGGACAGGCTCTGGCGGGGGAGCAGAGGCCGCCGGGACGGCGCGGCCCCGAGTGAAGACGAGCAAGCCTATTACAACCAGCGCGAGGACCAGCCCCGCGCTGGTAATCACCAGTTTAGACCTTGGCATTCATCCGGCAGTTCAGGACGTCTTGGAACAGTCCCTAAACATAGCCGAATGGGACCGATCTCAGGCCGCCAGCTTGGGCCAGAGCCACCCGAAAGTGCCGGCCGTCATTCCTGCGTAGATCAGCCCGTCCACCATGTCCTTGATCGTGATGCTCCAAGGCCGCCCCATCCAGATCGAGCCTGAGGGCGTGGCACCAGCATATCCCAGCCACGCCGCGATCCCCGCCACCTTGAAGACCGGCAGGTATTCGGTTCCCGGTGGGAAGACACGGGCAGCCAGGCAGGCCACGACCAGCGAGATGAAGAGGTTGTAGAGGAACCATTTGCCCAGCATCGGGCCCATACTGGGGAGACCGGGCTTGATGATCGTCAGCACGGCGTTGGGTCCCTCGGCGTACTTCTTCTGCATTTCCGGCTCGCCCATCTTCTTCATGTCGCTGCAGAAGGGGAGGACATACATCGCAGGTGGCGGGTTCCCTTTGCGGATCGCCGCACGCACCTCGTCCTCGTTCTGCAGGCCCTTGTAGTCACCCTTGTGCCACTGGATGAGCATGTGGATGATCGAGCTGGCCACGAACACCAGAATTGCCGAGAGAAGAATCGGAACCCAGAGTTGAGCGAGCGAAACCATAGTTCCTCGGTGTGGAGGGGGTGATGGTACTTAGTACCTAGTACCTAGTACCGAGTACTGACTACCGAGCACTAGGTACTAGGTACTAGGTACTCGGTACTGAGCAAAAATTACTCGCTAGTTCTACCGCCAGTTCCCAAATCGTCAAGCGGTTGCAATGCTCGGCGCATGATCATGCAAACCCAGAGTCCGTAGCCCAGTGAGACAAGCAGGCAGATCAGGGCGAACAGCCGAAGGCCGTTCGCGATCCGGGTGTCGTACTGCAATGCACCGAACCGGCCCAGCAGGTAGGCCCAATCGTGCTGGGGGTCGCCGCCGAAGCCCACCAGGTCCAGGTCGAATGATCGCGCGTCTCCGACGTAGCGCGCCAGGTCGAGCAGGCTCGAGCTCAGCCAGGCGCCCGCGGCGCTGAGCCCGAAGTAGTCGTTGTAGTAGTAGAGAAGTGCGCCAGCGCCGATCGGGATCAGGAGCTGGTTGAGGCTTCCTCCCGCTACACCCATGAACTCGCCGAAGAAGGAGAAGACGAGGTGACCCAGCTCGTGGACCCCGAAGGTGATGCCGGCGAAGAGGCCACCTGCCTCGGGATCCCGAAGGTGCCGCAGCCCGTCCCAGCCGAGGAGGGCGAGGATCGCGAGTCGCCAGTACGGGGATCGGCCCTGGGCCCAGGCTTTGGCGGCGGTGAGCATACTACCTCACCTCCACCGTCCAGATATCCCCCTCGTACTTGTTGATCGTGAAGAAGAATCGCTTCCCGTCGGTGACCCAATCGGCACGGAGGGCGGCGCGGCTCGCATCGCGCGGGCGCACCAGCGTGTCCGGCCGGGCGCCGTTCAAATGCACCAGAGTGAGCGAGAGCCGTCCGTCGGGTTCCCGTCCGCGATAGTACACGCCGGATCCGTCGGGCGTGAACAGGGCCCCGCGGGCTCCCTGGGAGGTTTCGACCGGGCCCGGTACTGGTGACGCCTTCCAGGTCCCGGTGTCTATCACACTGAGCACACCACCTTGAGTGGTGACTAACCGACCGGTGGCGGATACGCCGATTGCGCCGGGGACATTCGCCAGCACCAGCCGCGGCGTCCCCCAACGTCCGGCCGAGTCCCTGGTGACCACCCCCAGCCAGAAGACTCCCGCCGAATCGGCGTAATAGGCAACAGCCCTGCCACTCGGCAACCAGGATCCTGAATACTCGTCAAATGGAGCGTGCGTGATCTGCTGCGGGTTGCTGCCATCGCTACCCATCACCCACAGATCTCGATTGCCGCTCCGCAGACTGTGGAAGAGAATCTCACGGCCATCGGGAGAGACCGCCGGGGCGTAGTCGTTGGCCGAGTCGGTCGTGAGCTGTTCCGGCAAGGCATTCGGATCATCCAGCCGCTGGCGATAGACGTCGGCATTGCCTCTGCGGTCGGAATCGAAGACCAGCCAGCGACCATCGGGAGAGAGGTTGGTGCGCTCGATGACCTGAGTACCGGTGGTCACTTGAACTGCCGCGTCGTCATCGATGGTTCGGCCCGGTTGCAGCGGGAGCATCCAGATGTTCGCCTCACGCAGCAGGGTAGAGAATGCCATCGTGCGTCCATCCCGAGACAGATTCAGCGTCTGAGCCGTCAGCCCGGTGCTGAGCCGCTCGGGCGCCCCGGCGGGACGGCCGCTCGAGCCCAGAGGAACCCGCCAGACGTCTTTGGCACCATCGAGGCTCGAAATGAAGAAGAGCACCCGTCCGTCGGCCCCCCAGGTCGGGCTCAGATTCACCGCGTTGCGGGGCATGATGGTATCCACCCGACCGCCCGCCGCCGGGACCACCAGGATGGAGCTCGGAGCCGTGTTCGAGATCCCGGTAGCCCCTTGCCACAGCCGGTTTCCGCCCTCCACGAAGGCCAGACGCTTGCCGTCGGGCGACCAGCTGATCGAGTGGGGATCGGTCCCGTCGTACGCGATGCTCTCTCGAGGTCCGCCATCCGAGGCGACCACGTGGATCTTCCCATCACGATCGAAGGCGATGCGTTTACCGTCGGGCGACCAGTCGGCGCTGGCAATGGGTCCACCACCTTCAAATTCCACCAACGTCCGTGGCGCGCCCCCCAATGCGGACACCCGACTCACCCGGCGGGTAAGGCGATCGGTGGTCACGAACAGGAGCTCGCCTCCTTCCGGGGCCCAGCGCGGGCGGACGTGACGCCCGGGGAGCCCGGATGTGAGATCGAGCGACGGACCGCCACTCAGCTGCCGCACGAATATGTGGGATGTGAAAAACGGACCGGCCGCATAGGCGACCAGCCGACCATCGGGCGAGAGCACCGGGTCGATCTCGAGCCCGGGTGCATCGGTGATCCTGGTCTGCCGCCCTAGCGTCACCGGGGCGGCACGATCACCGCGGCGAAAGAGCACCACGGCAAGAACCAGCGCCACGATGCCGCCCACCCCCCACGCCACGTTGAACAGCCGGGCCTTGCCTGGCGCAACCGCGGGGACCGGCTGAGTCTGCGTTGGGGTGACTCCCCCGCTCGGCGTCGCCAGCGGCTCCAAGGCTTGAACCAGCTCTTCGGCTGCCTGGTAGCGATCCGCTGGCCGCTTGGCGAGACATTTCAGGATGACCGCTTCGAGCGGCGCCGACAGGCCGGGCCGGTACCGGGTGGGCGGGTCGGGCACCAGCATGACATGGGCGGAGAGCGTTTCTTGAGGGGTCTTGCCTGCGAAGGGCGTGCGCCCGGTAAGCAACTCATAGCCGAGCACGCCTAACGCGTAGATGTCGACCCGCTGATCGAGGTGGGGATCGGCCGCCGCCTGTTCCGGCGCCATGTAGGCCGGAGTGCCGAGCGCGACGCCCGCAGTGGTCAGCTGCTGCCGACCGGTGGCCTCGCTGACCGCCTTGGATACACCGAAATCGGTGACCAGGGCGTGCCGACCGGAAAGCAGAATGTTTTCGGGTTTGATGTCGCGATGGACGACCCCGCGTTTGTGGGCCTGGGCCAGGGCATCCGCCACTTCCATGAGCAGGCGAACCGCCTCGTGCACCGGGTATTCACCCTGGCGGGTCAGCCGCTCCCGCAGCGACTCGCCCTCGACGAACGGCATCACATAGTAGAGGAAACCGCCGGCCTCGCCGGAGTCGTGGAGCGGCAGGATGTGCGGGTGCTGCAACTGGGCTGCGACCTCGATTTCTCGGAAGAACCGCTCCGGACCGAGCGTCACCGCCAGCTCCTGGCGCAGCACCTTCACCGCGACCTTGCGGCGGTGCTTCAGGTCTTCGGCGAGGTAGACGGTGGCCATCCCGCCTTGACCGATTTCCCGCTCGATCCGGTAGCGGTCAGCCAAGGCGGCTCGGAGCCGCTCGAGCAACGGAGTGCTTTCCACTCTGTCTTAGGGCCTGACCACTGTGCTCATCCAGGCATCCCCGTGGGATTCACTGGTGACCAGGACAATGCGGCGCAAATCAGCGGAGAGCGCTGACGCAGGCTGGACCCGGCGCGGGATCTTCCCCAGACGCTCGACCCGCCCTGGCGCAAGGATGTGATAGACGGCAATGGAGTGCTGCGATTCCTGCACCTGTACCGCAAGCGTGCCATCCGGGAGCCAGATGGTGATAGTACCCTCGCAGAACCAGGTCGCCCAGGGAGTGACCTTCCCGTCGGTTAGAGAAAGGACACTCAGTCGGACCGAATCGTTGGTGGTGGTGTTCCAGCCGGCGAACGCCAGCTGGTTGCCGTTCGGCGAAGCACGGATCGAGAACACGTATTGGTACCAGTCGGGCGCCGGGATGGTTCGGAGACCGCTGTCACCCTGTTGGACGTTGATGGTGCGGCCATCGACGGTTAACCAGGCCCAGCCCTTCTCGGAGAGAGGAGCCGCGGGCCCAATCGCCGAATCCGCTATCGTGAACCGGCTCCGTCGCGCGCCGCTGCGCAGGTCAATCAGGCTGAGCTGCACACCGCCCGGCACCTTCTCACCCAACGCCGCGGTAACCGAATCCAGCCATCCCCAACCAAGGAGCGTGCCCGACAGTTTAAGCGGAGTCTCCGGTCCACCCCCGAACGGCACGACCGACAGAATGCCGCCTCCCGACGTCTCGGAATCATTCCGTTTGACCAGCACCCGATTTCCGTCGGGGGAAAGTCCGAGGAAAATCGGCACGGTGGATTGCAGTAATCGCCGGCTCTCCGGGAAAACTCCCCGGAGCGCATCGCGGAGATCGAGGGTCCATCCGGTGTACTCTGATGTTCCTTCGTCCAGGACGAGGGTGCCGCCATCCTCGGTGACGTCAAACTGAGTGAACCGGCCGGCATAGACCGTATCCCAGCGCTGGGAGAAGCGGCCGGTCTTCGGCGAAAATGGGATGCGCACGATTAACTGACGCGCATTGACTCCCGGTGGAGACTGCACCTGCCAGAGCGCATCAGCGGTTATTCGTGCCCCAACGGCGATGTCGTGCACTATGACGCGGTCACTAACATGTCCTTGCCGGTCGATGCTGCGGATCTCGCTCCAGTCGCCGTGCCATAAGGATACCACCAACCAAGGCGACCCGACTGCCGCGCCCAACACAAAAAGGCCTTGCGCCGCTCCGGCAACCGCGATGCTGTCACGCCATGCTCCGTCCAGCCCCGCCACGCCGAGCCAGTGGACGCTGTCGGACTTCGCCACGGGAGTGAGCAGGAGTGAATCTCCCCCCGCCCAGAAGCTTGCGTCCCCCGAAGTCACCAGGCGCGGCGTACCCCCCAGGGCGGAGACCAGGTACCAGCCGTACCGCGCTGCCATGCTCCCCAGGAACAGCAGGTTCCTGCGGTCCGGACTCCAGATGACTTCGTACAGCGCCGTGGCCCCTTCAAGAATTCCTCGGGTCGCCGAACCCCCGACATCCTTGATCTCGAGCGCATAGCGACATCCGCTGTCACACTGGCTGATAGCGTAGGCGAGCTGCTTCCCGTCGGGCGAGATGGCGGGATAGCTCACCTGTCCCGTCGTAGTAAGCTGCACCCGGTCGCGGAGCATCACCGCCGCATGTGGGCCACGCCGACTGAGGACTAGCAGCGCCGCAATGGCGACAAGGGCAACCATTCCGCCTATGACGAGCATCCGCGAAAGCGGCGTCGGCCTCGCGATTTCCCGCGCGGCCTCGACCGGCCGAGTCTGGGTCGGCGTCACGCCACCGCTTGGCGTGGCGAGCGGCTCCAGTTGGGCCAGCAGCTCCTCCGCCGTCTGCCAGCGATCCGACGGCCGCTTCGCCAGGCAGCGCATGATGATGCTGTCCAACTGTGGCGGACACGCGCTCCGCTGGGCGGTCACCGGCTCCGGCGCGCGGGTCACATGCGCGCCAAGGATCTCCGCCGCCGTGGCCCCGGTGAAAGGAGGCTTGCCGGTGAGCAACTCGAACCCCATGGCGCCTACCGCATAGATGTCCACCCGATGGTCGAGATGGGGATCGGCTGCCGCCTGTTCCGGCGCCATGTAGGCCGGGGTGCCGAGGGCGATACCGGCCGTGGTGAGCCGATTGCGGCCGGTCGCCGCACTCACCGCCTTCGCCACCCCGAAGTCGGTCACCAGCGCGTGGCGCCCGCTCAGCATCACGTTGTCCGGCTTGATGTCGCGATGCACCACCCCCATCGCGTGGGCAGCGGCCAGGGCGTCCACCACCTCACACAGGATCTTCACCGCGTCGTGGAT
>Ga0068864_100000415_pt1 | contig 36934 bp, 67 predicted proteins | sample KBSSwiS72_FD_66586 | JGI IMG/M metagenome (GOLD analysis project Ga0068864, IMG submission 66586) | Switchgrass rhizosphere microbial communities from Kellogg Biological Station, Michigan, USA - KBS Switchgrass S7-2 | ecosystem: Host-associated > Plants > Roots > Rhizosphere > Soil ...
GTCGATAGACCTCTTGATCTTCGATGGTCACCCGGCCCCCCACCCTCCGTCATCACCAGTGGTGTAACGCATAGCGATGGTCACCATCTGCGACTACGCACAACGACATGATCTAGTCGTCCATCGCGCTTGCGACTGTTACAGCTACGACACAGCACCGACAGCGGGCCATCCTCCGCGCCACCCGCACCCACCGGTGCCAGGTGGTCGGCGGTCAGATCCCCCGACGGGTGGGCGGGGCACCGATAGCCCGGGCACCAGTCCCCGTACTCAGCCCGCCACGCCCGCACCACGGCGGCACGTCGCTTGCGTTCACTCCAGTCATGCGTGAGTGCCAGCCTGACCATGCCACTCAGCTCCAGGTACGCCAAAGGCGAGGCGCCCCTGGTTCCGGGTACACCTCGCCTGCTGCGCTTCTATCGTGCGGACTGATCACCTTCGTGTCAAGCATGGTTGACGTGGGCGCGTCGTAGCAGGTCACGAGCACCGGTCATCCGGCCTGACCTTGTCCTCACTGCGCAACTGGAATCTGCGGGCACGCAGTCCGCTCTGATCGGGACACCGACCGAGATGACGACCGCCACCGTGCGCCTCGCGTGGCTCGCCACACCTGGCGCAGACAGCACCCATCCCTGGATCCGGCAGCCGGCCGCCGCGCACTACCGCAGTCCCGGTAGTTGGTGCCACCAGCGCCTCGGCTTCGTTGCGGCCATCCACATACCGTCGCCGCGATCCGTCATACCCTGCTCGATCAGCTTGTCGCGCTGCTCCTCGTTGAACTGCCGCTGAAGGTTCGCCATCTCGGTGCGCCAATCCTCGGTGTGCACGATGCCCCGCGCGACCTCGGCGTTGCAGCGACCAAGAGTCACCCACGGATCCTCGGTCAGTCTCCAGTCCATCACGCCGCTCCTGCCGTCCTGTCTGCTCGTCGCTGCGCCTTGGCTTCCCGCCTGGCCACCCTCGCCCGCTCGGCCGCCTCCTGCTCCTCGATCACGTCGAGCACGTCACCTACCCGGTACGTCGGGTCTCCTGCCGCGTTCGATCCCTTGGCCATCAGCCGGCCATGCCGCGCCATCCCACGGACCCTGGCCGCGGTCACGTCCTCGATGCCCAGAGCGGTCAGCGCCCGGGCCATCAGCTCGGCGTGGACCAGGGCGCCGCGTGCCTCGTCGAGCAACCACTGCTTGCGGGCCTTCGCGTCGTACTCGGTGCCGCACTCCCGGCACCGGACCTTCGTCGCGCCCGGCGCCGCGGTCAGTACCGTCTGGCACCGCAACTGCTCGCCGTCCTCGTCGACGCCGCCGATCGGCTCCCAGCAGGGCCCGGCGTACCAGCGGGACACCGGACGGTCCACCAGTCGCTGAAGGTCCCTCGACGCGTCCCGTAGCTCCCCGAACGCCTCCGCCGCTTCCGGCTGGTGACGCAGCCACTCCACCTGCTCGACGAGCCAGTCCGCAGCGAGAGCAACGCCGATCGCCCGGCCACGCCGGCGGATGTCCGCGCAGCTCCCGTGCGCACAGCTCGGCCGGGACCGGTCCAGCAGCGGCAACGCCATACCCAGGCGGCACAACGGACCCTGGACCCTCGTCCACTCCGGCAGCCGGCGACCCCTCGACTCCGCGACATGCCTGGCCCACGTCGCGACCGTGTTTCCCACCATGGCGGCCCGCTCGACTGCCTTCTCGTCGAACGGCACCGGGCGTTCACCCGATCGGCCACCCGAGCCGTAGCGGGTCAACTTCACGATCGCGGTCTCCACCTCGCCGGCCAAGTCGACGATCCGGAGCAGGTCCACCCGGAGCAAGCCGGCGCAGGTCGAGCACACGTACGCCTGATCTGGGAGTGGGCGCGAGCACTGCTCGCAGTCAGTGGTCACGGCTGCTCCGGCAATGCCCAGGTGTCGTTGACTTCCACAACCGCCGGTCCGCCATCGCGGTGCGGATGTGGCTCGCCGATCGGCTCCTGGATGACCCCGGCCCTGTCCTCGCTTACCTCGACGAGGAAGAAGGTGTGCGGCATCTCGTACACCCGACCGCAGGCCACGCAGCGCAGGAAGTACGCGAAGTCCCCGTCGAAGTGCCCGTCATGGCCGCACCGGCAGTGGAGATCCAGGCATACGTCGGTGCCCTTCCACTGGACGAAGACGCTGCTCGCGTGGCGCTCGGTGGTCATGGAGTGTTCTCCTGACCACACCCGCTAGATCGTCCTAGGTCAATTTGCCTAGCGTCGTCGCGGTACATCGCCCCACAAGAGCACCGATGCCACGGATAGCCATGACCGGCCTCCGACACGCAGACGTGCTCGGCGCAGACCGTCGAACCGAAGCTCCGCCGGTACCGACACACCTCGACAACCCGATAAGCGCCACCCGCCTCAACGTTTCGGGCTGCGTCCTCTCGGCCAGCTCGGTACGCCTCCGGCCACATCAGCGGCGCGATGAACTCGATGTCCGCGCGGGCTCTCCCGAGGTACCTGTCACGCCAGTAGCCGGTCTGCAGAGCCCAGTACTCGACACCCTCCGCATACCGTTCCGCCTGGTCCCTCCCGGTCGGATTCGCCGGCATTTCCAAAGCCCACCGATGTTGGGCAAGGGCTTCCACCCATTCGTCACGGATTTCCGGTAGCTCAGGTGTCATCCCGTCCATGCTGGTCATCCCTCCTCGATCGTCTTGCCGCACTCCGAGCACGTCGGAGTCGGATGATTCGGCGACCGGTACGGATGCGCGCACCGGGCCGTCCGTACCGCGGTGGTGCACATCGTCAGTTCCGCGCCGTGCATCAGGCAGCGATCGCCGGGGATCATGTGCACCGGCCGGCCAGAGTCGACGCAGTACCGCTCGCTCACCATTCGGTGACCACCTTCCGTACGGCGGGCCCGTCGAGGACTACCGCGCCGCCGTCGTCGATGAGCCGCTCGACGATCGGGTCCCCGTACCGCGCGACGAGTTCCTCGTACGCCGCCTCGGCGGTGGACCCGCTGTTGGTCGTGACGACCATCCGGCGTTCGTTGGCGCAGCGGTTGTCGACGATGCGCTGGAGCTGCTCGAGCCACCAGTCGGTGACGCGCTCGCGGCCGAGGTCGTCCAGGACGAGCAGGTCGCAGTCGGTGGCGTAGTTGAACGCCAGCGGCTCCCCGTCCGGCTTCAGCGACGCGGACAGGTCGGCCGCGGTCCACACCATGACCCACTCGCCCTGGGCGTGAGCGTCGTTCGCGATCGCGTACGCGGCCGTCGTCTTGCCCGTGCGGGCCGGGCCGGCGACGACCAGGGCGCGGGGGCCGCGGAGCCGCCACGAGCTGACCATGCCCTTCGGGTCCTGGTTGGGGCGCAGGGTCTCGTACGAGGCGGTGGCGTACCTCGAGGGCCGGTGCTTGGCGTAGATCGCCGAACGGTTCGCTGCCTGCCGCGCGCGGATCGCCGCGAGTTCGGCGCGGTCGGCCTCGAGCAGGAGTTCTGTTGCGCCGGTCGCGTCGACGGTGGCGACGAGGGCGCGCCAGGAGGCGAGCTGGGGTGCGAGGGTCAGGGGCGTGTTCATGAGGGACCTCCGGCGGCGATCTTGCTGGCGTGCACCGCGCTGGTGAACGGGTTACGGGCTGCCCGCTCTTCGGGCGGGAGTTGGTCGATGTGGCGGTTCGTGGAGTGCGAGCGGCCGTTGGTCGCTGGCGCCTTGCCCTGCGCCTCGAGCCGTAGGCGGTCGTAGTTCTTGCGCAGCTTCGGCATCGACATGACGTTGGCGCGCCAGAAGTGATGGTTTTGGCACCAGTCGATTGCCCGGATGACCTGCTCGACGGTCTTGCCGTCCAGGTCGATGAGCCGCCGTCCCTCGTCGCGCCACTTCTTGGTGATCGTCGGTCGCTTCGAGCCGTTGGCCACGATTCGGTCGGCTAGGTGCTGGCAGATCTTCTCGACGTCTGGGCGGGCGGGGTCGGAAGGTTCGGCTTCCGACGTAAGGGTTTGTTCTTCTATCTGGTTCTTATCTGAAGAAGATCTGTATCTGTGTCCAGCCACCGCACTAGGTGGTCCAGCATCTGCACTAGGTAGTCCATCTCCCGCACTAGGTAGTCCAGCCACCGCACTAGGTTCCTGGTCCTCCTGGTCCAGCTCCTGGACTAGCTCCGACGCCGCGGCGGCCATCGATTCCGGCACCCGGAGTTGATAGCGAGTCCGCTCACCCCGACCAAGCGCCTCGGCCGTCGTCGGCCGCACCCGAACAACCCACCCACCAGCCTCCAGCGCCCGCAGATGCTCGGCCACCGTCGAACGCCCCAGGCCGGTCTCGTCGGCCAACACAGTCAACGACGGAGTCCTATGAGGAGGAATCTCCGCCGTACCCGCCGTAGCGACATCAGCCAGCACGAACATGACCAACTTCGCCGACGAAGGCAGCTTCGACGCCCGGACGGCCTTGGTGACCCTCCACTTCAGCCCCTTCGTTGGTTCGCCGGTCGACATGCGTTGCCAGCCCTCCTCGTTGATGGTCTTCGGTGCCAAGCCTCGGCGCGGACACCCGAAAGTGGCCGCGCCGGAATACGTGTATGTGCAGGTCAGATCAAGTTCTCAGCGACAGGAGGACCGAGGAATTCGACCTCCTCAGCCGTCAGTCGCCGCCAGACCCGACCCTCGACCGGCGACGACACGAGCACCACCTTCCGAGGCGCCTGCACCAACTGGCAGCCGTTGACGAGCAGCCGCTTGTGCAGACAGCCCCGGTCCGAGCAGGGCACCTCCACCTCGTGGACCGTCAACTGCCACCCGTCGGTGCGCACGTACAGCGCGTACCACTCGTGCGCCGGATCACCGGAGGCGTCGTACGCGTTCGGATCGGAGTCGACGAACCCGCCACAATCGCAGCCGGCCGCCGGACACACATGGCCGCGGCGGCCCTCAGCGAGCCGCTCCCGGGCGGCGTAGCGCGCCAGCCTGCCCGCCACCATCGGACACGCCCGCGACGCGTACACGGCGCACGGCGGGCACAGTGGAGGCTCATCGAAGCGCCGCGTACGGACCTGACGCGGCCCGCCCAGCAGCACCGACAACGGCCCGAGCGGATTCCCGCACGTCTGGCACAGCCCCTTCCGCCAGCAACGCTCATACGTCGCCTGATGCGGAGTCCGGAAGTCCACTCCCCCGTCAGCGAGCCGGATGTTCACGAACGGCGCGACCAAGCCGCCGACGAGCGGACGCGCGGCGCAACTCATAGGGACAGCGACGTCAGCCACCAGAGACCTCCTGAACGCGCGAGCGGCGGGAAATCACACTGACCCGACCCAATAGCCGCTGGCCGTCCACATCAGCCAGGAGACCGCCCGCCGGAGCGCAGCCGTACGGGCACGGCATGCCCTCCACCGCACCCCACAGACGGCACACCATCGGACGGACCTCGTAGACCGAGCACCGGCCGGCCACCAGCGCCGGACACGAGTCGGTGAACGCCGCCATCAACGGCAACCTCACGCCATACCCGGCGATCCGGCGCTGCTCCACCGGAGCCATCGCCACCGACCCACAGGACTCCGCACACAAGCCCTTACAGCCGACGTCAGGGACCTGGTCGTAAAGGCCCTTCAGCTCCCGCTCAGCCGCTCCGTCAGCCACCAGAGACCTCCACTGGTGCGTGGTCTTCTTCGAGATCACCGCAACGGGCGCACTCGTCGATGGCGAAGAACCTGTTATCCGCGACGAAGGCGTGAGGCTTCGGTGCGCAGCGAGAGCAGAAGTCGCCGTCCGGTGACGAACCGCCAACCTCCGCCTCACGAATCGCGGTGCGGGCCTCACCCGGGTCCTCGTAGTGAAGGTTCACGCCATCGGCGTCGACCTCGATGTCATGCCCGCACGAGTCGCAGACCACCGTGAAGCAGGTACGGGTCCTAATCGACATCGGAGGGCTCCTGTGTAGACACGGGAACAACCGGTGGCATCGCATCCGCGTCGCCCTCGAAGTGCTCGCAACGACGGGCCAAATGCCAGATCTCAGCAACGAGGCCCTGGCCGCAGCCGTCGCTCCCCTCGGTGCCCAGCAGCTCATCCAGCGCCATCGAGGCGGCGTCATAGGTCCGCGAGTACATGCACTCGTGCGAAACGCTGACCTCTCCTCCGGGCCGGAGTAGTACGTAGCCTGCGGCTTCAAGAGCAGCGACAACGGCGCGGGCGATCCATCCCGTCACCGTCTCGTAGGGCTCCCCAGCGCTCTGGCTGTAGGAAGGCAGAACGGAGCCGGGGTCACCGATGGCCGCCGCGATGACCTCCCGTAGCTCAGCCACCAGAGACCACCGCCGCTACCGCAGCAGCCCCATACGACTGCTTCACACACCGATGACAACCAGCAACCCGGTCATCAGTGGTCATCAGGTACCAGTCATGACCCGTACGCCAACAGCGGAGCCGGGCCCACAACCAGGTCACGACTGCTTCACCGACTCGGCCAGCCGGTCGACGACGGTCAGGAAGTCGTGCCACGTCTCGTAATGGCGGACCTGCGGCAGCCAGCAGAAGACGTTCTCCCGCGGGCCGATCACAACGACCGGCTTGCCGAGCCCGAGCGCGATGCCCAGCTCGACGTGCCGGCCACCGCGCGAGTTGCCCGACCGCGGCTGCTCGGTGAACGCGACCAGCACGTCGCAGGCGAGGACGTCGTCGTAGTCGTCCTGAGCGAACTTCTGACGATGGTGGTCGGCTTCGGGCGAGCCGATCTCGAACAACAGCTCCCCCGCCTCGCCGAGCGGCCGGCCGTGGTTGTCGAGTTGGTGTGAGCCGTTCAGCCACCTCGCCGGGACGCTGTGTCCTCGGGCTTCCAGGTCGCCTCGGTAGTCGCACAACTCAAGCCGCCGCGTATACCGGGCAGCGAGGTAATAGACGGTCACGCCAGTCCCTTTCGTTGATGATTTGAAGATCCCTGATCCGGACCCGAAACGTCCTCGACCACAGCCCGGGCCGGACGGTGCTTCCCTGACAGCGGCCGCGTCTCTCCCTCAAGACGGCGCACACCACCTATGACCTCGCCCGTAGCCGGGGAACGGCGAACAGGACGGCGGCGCCGGGGATGATCGACCCGCCACAAGACGAACAACGACAAGGCGAACACCCCCGCGCCAGCAGCCAGACCCACCACCATCACCCCTGACCCCCTTCGCCGATGATCTGAGCCGACCGGTCCCCGTCAGGCACTGAAGGAAGACCGATCAGCGACAACGGAAGAGCGTCTTCGGGGTGCTGCTCGTCGCCAGCTCGCCCCGCCTTACCGCAGCGACAGAACTCGGTCCCCTTGAAATCGGGCGGGACGTCGACGTCCACCTCGAACGCGTGAGCAGCCAACGACGGCTCCGCGGTCTTCTTTGCCGCGTTCACGACGTCCCCAACGGCAGGACGTCCTGCTGCAGCCGGTTGACGATCGCCTCGCAGTAGCGCTCATCCGCCTCAATCAGCACCGAGCGGCGACCCGACATGCGCGCGGCGACAGCGGTCGCGCCGGAGCCCGCGAACGGGTCGAGCACCACCCCGCCGGGTGGCGTGCATTCACGGACTAGCTCGGTGACGATCTTTACCGGCTTTTCGTCCTGGTGGCGCTTTTGGCCGCGCACCGACGGGGCCTCGACGACTCGGACTGAGCGCGGCTGACGAGTGCCGTCGTCGGTCCAAACGGTTTCCCGACCTGGCCGCTGATGTGCAGCGGCGCGGCCCGCCTTGCGTACCGTGTCACCGCCACGCATTGCCTGTGCGGCCCCCGCTGGTTCCCGATTCCATTCGTGATGCAGGTCGGTCCACCGGCCCCGGTACCAGTGGTAGGCCCACTCGTGGACCTTCAGTAGGCGGTCACGCGAGCCCGGTCCCGAACCGTTTCGCTTCAGCCACAACGCCTCTTGGGCGTGCCGCCAGCCGACGAAGTCCACAGCGTGGTCGAGGAACATGCGGGCCGAACCGAAGGACCACAGCGTCGCTGAAGCGGGGACGGCGCTATCGAGGGCCTTGACCCAGCCGTCGGGCCACCGGTCCCACGCGGCGGCCGTCTCGCCATACGGCGGATCAGCCACCACGGCATCGGCCACGAGGCCCAGCGCGGGCAAAACCTCCCGCATATCGCCGAGGTACAGCGTCACCATTTCGTCAGCGAAATAGGGCTCAACCACGACGCTCAACTCCCCGAGCGAAGTGCTCCAACCGACGGAACACCTCGACACCAACCGACCGGCCACGAGAGTCGTACAGGTACACCGCACCTGTTCCGTCCCCGGACACCGTGCACGTCACCCGATGCGCCTTCAGACGCCTGATCAGGACCACGCCGTCGACGAGGTAGGTCACCGTCGCCTTCACCTGGACACCACCGGGTACTCATCCCAGGTCCGGCCGTCCATGTCACGCAGGGACTTCGACTTCGCGGCATACATGAAGACGCTGTTCCGCCCAGCCTCGTCATCGACCCACGTTGAACGCGAGTACCACCCATGGACATCCGCAGGAGCCCACGTTCCCCACTGCTTGAAGAAGAACGCCGTGCCGGCCGCGGCACACTGGTCGCGGAGCGAGCGTGCCCAGTCGGGGTGCATCGGCCTGGCGCCCGGACCGGACTCGCCGCCGACGATTACCCAGTCGATGGCCCGCCAACAGCCGACCTCCGTACAGGGGTGCCGGGGGTGGTCGCAGGCCAGGGAGTCCCACAGCGTCACCGGGCCGAGCAGCGGCTCGCAGGACAGGAACCGGACGGCGGCCGGCGTTTCGAGTAGCGCGGGGATGCGGATGTCGGCCCATTTCTGGTCCTCGACGGAGACGCCCAGCCATACGTTCGGCAGAGGCCACTCCACCCGTTCGGCAGCCTTCCGTCCGATCGACTCCGAGAGTCGCAAATCGAGCGCGATGTTGAACGCTGGGCTGTTGAGGAGGGAACGCATCCGAGCGTGCCGCTTGGTCAGGATCTGGTACGTGTGCTGCGGCGTGGCCGCCATGACCGCGAACACTCGGGCGATGTAGTCGTCTGGTACGTCGTCGTGGAACAGGTCCGACATCGAGTTGACGAACACCCGGCGCGGCTTCCGCCACTTCAACGGCGCGGCCAGGCGCTCCTCGTTCAACGTCACCTGCGCGAAAGCGCCCTTGCCCTTGAATCGCTCGACGATCCGCTCCGCGTAGCAGTTGTCGCAGCCAGGACTCACCTTCGTACAGCCGGTGACCGGATTCCAGGTGGCGTCAGTCCACTCGATCTTGCTGTTCTCACCCATGGTTGGCCTCCAGTACCTTCCGGCCCGCCTCGGTCAACCGCACCGAATAGACGGATAGCGGTCCCTGTCCGTGCGGCCTGCCCTTCTCCACCCACGGCGGAACCTCACGCAACATCTCCTCGACGCGGTCCGTGACCTTGCGGCCACCGCCGTCACCGTCCTGGTAGAACTCGTCGCCATGCCGGTCCGAGTACGACGGGTAGCCGAACACCTCACCGCGCTGGACACCCGCCAGCAGCGCCCGTCGGGTCTGCGTCGGGAATAGATCAGCGGACATCGGGTGCCTCCCGGAGCAGGCCGGCCTGTACCGCGATCCAGACGAGATTGGCTCGGTTACGGGCCCCGAACTTGCGGGTCAACCGCTTCAACAGCCCGTCGACCGCCTTGTCGGAGCAGCCCAACCGGCCGCCGATCTCCTTGCTGTCGAAACCCTCAGCGACAAGCCGAAGCGCCTGAAGCTGCCGGGCGGACACCTGCGGCACGGGTCCCCTCCTGATCGCCGCACGATGACGCTGAACGGTTCGGCAGGCCAAACCCAGCCGGTACGCCACCTCGTTGCTCGACAACCGCGCAGCGGTCAACAGACGCACCGCCTCGGTACGCTCCGCCGTCGTCAACGGCATCGGCTCCGCGTTCACCGCCCGATAGACGGCCACCTCATCCAGGCCCCGACCCCGGCGCCAGCCGGACGTACGACCCGAACGTTGACGGGCGCTCACCGGACACCTCGCAGGACGTACGGAGCCACCCGACCCCGACCCTCACGAACCTCACCAGCAGCAACAGGACCCTGCCTGTACGGCACCAGAGCACGACCACGGTGCCTCGCCGGCATCGGCAACAACTCCCGACCCCGAACCTCCCCCGGCCCCTGGTCGTCACGATCGAAACCGGCCGACACCGTCCAAGCCATCGCCGCCCACAAATCACCGACCATTAGGGCCCTCCCACGGGGGATGAAGCAGGTAATCCGTCAGCGGCTCCGCATCGGGCAAACGGTCAACAGGACGACGGACCGGGACCTCACCGGGCTCTACGCAGCGGACATCAGTACACGTCTCGCTGTCCCGACCTGAGATCGCACCAAGAGGACAGACCCCACCCACCCAGCGGTCAGCCACCACGACGTCGCTCATAAGGTCACCTCGCTCACGTACAACCGCTCCAACTCGGCGAGGTCAACCGGCTCGACCGACGCCTGGAGCATCACGAAGGCGTCCTGAGCCTCAGACCACGAGAAGCTGTCCAGCACGAAGTTCTTCCGGTCCTGCTCGTACGCAGCAGCGTCCGAGAGACCGTCGAGGCGGACATAGACGTTGTCCCCGCCCCGGCCCTGCAACACGTGCCAGACGAGCTTCAACACCAGCACCCAGACCTTCATCGCTCCACCTCGATCCCGGACGCGTTGGCCAGATTCCAGAACGACGCCTCAGTCGCCTTGTCCTCGGGAAGGTGGTCATGGGAGCCATCCACCAGCGGGACCGTGACCTCATCACCGAGAAGCACGGCCATCTCTTCGGCGCGCTCTTCAGGGACCTCGGCCACCTCGCCGCGCGACCCGAGCCGCTTCACCGCCGCCCGGACACCGACAGCGGCCACCAGCAGCAGCGGGATCACGCAGCCCAACGACACCGCGCCCAGCACCAGATAGGCGAAGACCGCCCCGACAATCCTCATGACGTCGACTCCCCGTCCACCACGCGCCGCGTCAGGCACGGATGCGGAACCGCGCGGTCGAAATTGCTGCACTCGGAGCAGTTCCCATACGGGTCCGGACCGTGCAACCGCCTCACCGTGGCGACCACGCCCTGAAGACGCATCGACATGTCATGCATCGAGTCCCGCTGACGCCTCAACAGCTCAGGAGGCTCCTCACCGATGAAGTACGCGCCGCCGCTCACCGGGTCACCTCGAAGAGGAAGAGATGAGCCGGGGCGCACGCACTGCACAGCGCCTTCGCCGCCTCGATCCGCGCGTACTTGTCACCGCTGACGAAGTGCACCTCGCACGCGGCGCAGAACTGATCGCGCTCGAAGTAGCTGCGCAGCTTCTCGTGCCGCTCTGCACCGAGCATGGAACGGGCCATCGGATCAAACCGGGCCGGCGTCAAGTCCTCCCGAAGCTGGACCAGCATCGACCGACCGGCCTCACAGAACTCGACCTGGTCGTCGAGCATGTTGATCGCGAAGCGGAAGATGTCCTGGCCGCCGGTCAGGCGCAGTTCCATGAAGGCGTCGCGGCCAGACCAGCCAGGCTCGAAGCGTGCATCGATGCTCACCGGGTCACCTCGTTGATGACCAGCAGGATCGGGCCGCCGTTGCGGAAAGCCGCCGGGTTCAGCAGGATCCGGTGGGCCGCCTCATCGACCGCAGCCTCGCGGGTAGCGAACTCGTGATCCATCAACGTCATCCCGTGCCGGGAACAGACCTCTTCCAGCACGAACACCGTCGTCGATGCGATCTTGTCGGGGGGCTTTGATACCGTTGTCGTCGCCATGACCTTGATCTCCTTCATCAGGTCGTGGGCCTTGCGAGTCCCTGACGATGCGACCGTCAGGGCTCGCTCTGTCTCAGGGCATTTCCGCGAGCAGTAGGTCGATCTCGTCGTAGCTGTGACCAGCCGCATGCAGCCGATCCACCTCGCGAGCGAAGGCCGCCTCGTCGTCGCGCCGCCGCTGTTGCGCTGCTTCGTGCTCAGCGACCCGCTCAGCGCGAGCGGCGCCGCAGTCGTGCGAGCAGAAGCCGGTACCAGTCGGGTCGTAGCCGCCGCATTCGCTGCAATCGCCAGGGACTCCCTGGTAGAGGCAGAGGAAGGCCATCACGCACCCACTTCCTCAAGCGACCAGACGCCGCCAACGTCATCCAGATAGGACGGGACACCCCGGTACAGGACCGGCTCCCGGCTCGGGTCCTGCCGGTCCTTAAGCACCCAGCCGTTGTCCTTCGCCTTCACCTTCGAGGCGTACCGGGTAATCGCCAGATGGCAGTACACGCACGAATCCAGGAGGTTCGAGGGACGGTCAGAGAGCCGCTTCGCCACGCCATGCCGACCACCAGCGCCGCGTGCTATCCGATGCGACTTTTCCAACGCCTCGCCCCAGCAGCCCTCCATGCCGATCTCGCAGCGACCGCCGGAGCGCTTACGGACGATCGCCGCCAGATCCGGCTCGACCCGGTGACCAGTCGGACGCGAGTGGGCCAGCCAGCCCTCAGAGGCGGCGCCCCCGGCCCGCGGGCGGAGGGACTTGACCGGTACCCCTACCCCCACCCCACCCGCGGACCCCTCCACACCGGACACCTCGAAGGGACGAGACGTACGGGGAAGCTTCAAGAACGTCGACGACGGATAGCCGCCACCGTTGGCCAGGACGTTCGCCAGCCGCTTCGCCGACATCGGACGCATCGGCGACTTCGGGCGCGGCATCCAAGAGCGCTTCAACGCCATGACGCCACCAGCTCACGATCGGCAGTGACGATCAGGCGTCCGATGTGTTCGGCGACGGCGGGGACGACGGCTCGGCCGCCGGCTGCAACCATTTGTCGGGCAGACCCATCAGCCTCTCGATCATCAGAACGGGAGGCCGCCAGTGCCCCAACAACGTGATCACGCCATGCACCCGCTCGATCACCGAGGCCCGGTACCGACCCTGCTCGTACCGGCCCAGACCCCAGCCCCGCTTGCCCATGGACGCCGTCGGGGTAGGCCACCAAGAGCAGCCGTTCACGCACGTGTGGTGCACCCACGGAGCACGCGGATAGCACCGACCACTCCGCATCGAACCCGATGCCGGCCAGGTCACCGAGCAAGCATCCGAAGGCGTCTCGATCAGCAAGGAGAGCTGCGACGTTCTCCACGACGACGTACCCGGGTCGTAGCTCGCGAACGACGTTGAACATCCACGGCCAGCCCCACCGAGCGTCTTCCGTGCCCATAAGGAGGCCAGCGGTCGAGAACGGTTCACAAGGGAACCCGCCGGCGACAACGTGAACAGGTGGCCTTGGCTGTCCTCGCCACCAGTCGACGCAGGTTCGGACGTCATCGTGACGGGGCACCTCCGGCCAGTGCTTCGCGAGAACTCGACGGCAGAACGGATCGATCTCCACCTGGCCGACCGTCGTCATGCCGGCCCGCTCCAGGCCCAACTCCAGGCCACCGATTCCAGAGAACAGCGACAGGACGTTCACGGCGCACGCTCCGCGAGCTGGACACGACGCCTACCCGGATGACCAGACAGGCCCTTACCGCGAGCCGGATTACGAGGCTCGTGGCCGGCAAGGAAGTCACGCTCCGACTTCCGGGCGGCCCGTCGCTGCTGGCGAGGAGTGAGGTCATCGCCTGTCGCCCACGCCGGCCGACCGTAGGAACTGCGGTAGTTGCTCATGACGCAGCACCCACCGGGCCGTGCTGGACCAGCGGACCGGTACCCCACGCCGGATCGACACGCTCGGCAACCGCTTCCTTCCAGCCCTCCACCACCTCAGGCGGGACCGGGTACGGCTCCATGTCCAACTCGGCGTCCCACACAGCCACCGCAGCAGCGACAGCCGCATCGGCGCCCTCGTACAGGTAGTCCCGGAACGAATCGTTGACCACCGTCTCGCCGAACTCCCGCTCATGCACCGCAACGAGAGCGGCCCTCGCAGCATCACGAGCACGGTCGTCGACGTCAGGTCCCGGCTGGCCGGGTGTAGCGGTCGCATCGAGATGACCCTCGGGGATCAGGTCAACAAGATGTCCCCGACCAGCCGGGACGTTCAGGAATCCCGGCTGGCCAGCAACGGTGTTGGCACATCCGCACTCCGCCGACGCGGACGGCTGGCCAGCCGGGAGGTCATAGGCGGCAACGTTCATTCCAGCAACGACAGGGACCAGGGCGGGGGCGGCGCTGAGTTCCCCGGCCCCTGTCGTCACGTCGGACCGCTCAGCGTTGAGCGGCCCCTGCCCCGCGGGGACAGTCTCAGAAGCAGCGACAGGAGCGGAGGGCGGACGGGAGGAACGCTCCCCCGCCCCTGTCGCTGCGATTCGGCCAGGTCCCACCGGGCTAGCCGGCCCAGTGTCAGCGGTGGACCCAACCAGGCGTCCCGCACTCGACCCCCGAGATGCAGGACTAGAAAGCTGATCGAAATCGAACTCGCCGGCTCGGACGCCCTCGACGAACGCGTCCCACTCGGCATCGTCGAACTCGAACGACTCGCGGACCTGGTAACCGAACAGGACCCCGCCGCCGTCGAGGTGAACAACCGCCGGATGCAACCGGTCGTGGGTCACGGCGTCAATCAGGCCGGACCACTCGTACAGGTCCCACGCCTGAGGCTTGATCGACAGGTCCTTGGAATCCCGGACCCAAACCGTGACGCCCTGGCGGATGACCTCGACGCAGTCACTCTTGGCACACCGAGAGGAACGCTGCCAACTCATGCCGCACCCCGCCGGTCCGCGGCTTCACGGCGGAGGCGCTCGACGTACGCCTCGATGGAGGCTCGGGGAACGAACGACCGGCGGCCGAGTTTGACGCGCTCCATGTCACCGGCGTCGAGCCGCTTGTACAGCTCCCGGAGCGTGATGCCCCCGAGCAGTTTGACGGTGTCGCTCAGGGGGACGAGGAGTGCTACGTCTTCCCCGACGACGGGAATGTTCGTGTCTGTTTCCCCATGCATGGGAAGACCGTACGCTCTTCCCGTCTATGGGGAGAGTCATACTTTCGGTCAGTTCTTGTAGGCCGTCTCGTGGCATACCGTGGTGACTATGCAGCCGCATTCATCCGTGTTCACGGAGGATCTACCGCCACCGTGGACATCTCCCCGTGTGCGGGGTTCACCCCTCTTGCGGGACCTCGTCCCCGTCGACGGGACTTACCTTGACGATGTGTCAGCAGTCCCGGACGCGCGGCGTGCGGCCTACGCCAACTTCGTCAGGCGTGCGCTCACCCACGCCAAGGCGACCCGCCGGTGGAGCATCCCGAAGATCGCCGAGGTGTCGGGCGTTGGCCAGAGCACGATCTACCGGTGGCGGGATGGCGACTGGACCCGCAGTCCGGGCGGCGATCAGGTCGCGGCGTTCTGCGCAGCGCTCGACATCCCTGCCTCTTCAGCGTTCTCGATCCTTTGGCCGAACAAGGACGAGCGTCCGGTGGACTCGACGCCGCTACCTACCGACCCCGACCTCGAACTGTTGGCGCGCCGCTTGGCCGACCCAGCCGTACCGGAGCAGGAAAAGTTCCTGATCCGCGAGGTGATCAGTGGATTGGCGGCTCGGTCGGCGCGACCTAAACGAGACGTCGGATGACCCAGAGTTATTCGCCCAAACGAATGAGTCATCGACTGTTGCCTTAAGGCTAGCGTTCGGATACCCAGTTGATCCGTTGGCGACAGGGCGGGTGGCGCGGATCAATTTCTCCTGTTCCTGGAGGCTTGCGCATGCCCAACGACCGGACCCTGCCTAGCAAACGTCCCACACAAGACGATCAACACATACGCAAGCCTCTGGGCATCAATCGCTGGCTGATTCCGTTCGGGGTCATGGCGACCATTACGTTGTGGGTAACCACGGCCGTTCTGATCGGCACCGACACCGACCCTGGAATTACGACCATCGAAATGGCGATCTTTGCTGGGACGTCGATCGCCACCATGACGACCGTGGTGCGGGGCCTCCAGTACGTGCTGCACAAGTCGATGGCTGACGATCACCAGATGATCCGCGACGACGTCGAGGATCTCCGCGGAATAGTCCTCGAACTGCGGGCCCGGCTGGTCGTTGCAGCCAGCGAAACCCGCGCATTGCTTGAGCAGATTTCCGCCAAGCAGAATCGGCTCGCCGAGTTGTACTGGCAGAACCTCGCCGACGAGGTTTCAGCCGACGCAAAACCAAATGGCAGCGTCGTTCCCTTCGGGCGCCGGCACACCTGATGGCCAGGCATCGGCCCAACGGCCACGCCTCGCCGTACCTGGGGGCTGACGGGTGGTGGCACTGCCACGTCACCATCGGAGTACGCGGCGACGGCCGGCCCGACCGGCGGCACGTACGCCGGCGCACGGAGAAGCTGTGTGCCGATGCCGTTGACGAGCTACGCAGCCGGGTCCGCGGTGGCCAGCAGGTGGTAGCGAAGTCCCCGACCGTCGGCGAGTGGCTGGACCACTGGCTCGAAACGGTGGTGAAGCCAAACCGGAAGTGGAAGACCTACCAGGCGTACGACCCGATCATCCGGCTGCACCTGAAGCCGCGGATCGGGCAGTACCGCATCGGAGGAACCCGCAAGCTGCTTCAGCCCGAGCACCTTGACACCTGCTACGCCGAGCTGCGCGCCGCCGGCATGGCACCCGCCTACGTGCTGCAATGCCACCGGGTGCTGAGTCGGGCGTTGAAGGTCGCGGTACGGCGGGGCCGCGCGAACCGCAACGTCTGCGACCTCGTCGACCCGCCTGCGACGACGAGGCGGAGGCCGAAGGCGTTGAGCATGGAGGCGGTCAAGAAGATCATCGGCGCCATCGCCACCGACCGGATGTCCGCCCGCTGGCTTCTGGCCCTGCTCCTCGGTCTACGTCAAGGCGAGGTGCTCGGGCTGCGCTGGGGCGACGTCGACCTCGACGCCGAGAAACCGATGCTGAGTCCTAAGAAGCAGGCACAGCGACGCACGTGGCAGCACGGCTGCAAAGAACCGGCGGTGTGCGCGCGGCGACACTGCCGGGTCAAGCCCTGCCGGCCCGGCTGCACGCGGCACAAGACCTGCCCGGCCCCGTGCCCGGCAGGCTGTACCGGGCACGCGCGCGCCTGCAAGGAGCGCACCGGCGGCGGGATGGTGTTCGTGGACCTGAAGAGCGACGGCAGCGAACGGCCCCTGCCGCTCGACCCGGTCCTGGTCCGCGCGCTGCGCGAGCACCGGCGCCGCCAGCGCGAGGAGCGGATGGCGCTCGGCAAGGGCAAGGCCACCGACAAGGACCTCGTCTTCACCACCGTGCTCGGTACGACGATTGACCCGCGCCGTGACCATGAGGATTGGGAGCAGGTCTTGGTCCGCGCCGGTCTGCCCGACGCTGCGCTGCACGCGGCCCGGCACACCGCGGCGACGCTGCTCGTCGCGACGGGTACGGACATCGCCGTGGTGCAGGAAGTGTTGGGCCACGCTGACATTCGGACCACACGCGGCTATACCGACGTGGCGGCAGAGTTGAAGCGCGAGGCGGTCGACCGGCTGGCAACGGTCCTCTTCGGCGGCGCCCTCGACGCGCTGGTGCAACAGCCCGGTGCGACAGGACGAGTCCAGTAGCGGCCTGTCGATCTACATTCATGCAGCTCAGAGCGGAGCCGACGGCGGGACTTGAACCCGCAACCTTCCGATTACAAGGTCTCTGGTATATAGGGAACGGAAGTGAATACGTGGTGCTCACACGCCGTTTCCGAACTCCCATTCACCCCCGTTCACACGTGTTCGGTGCAACAGTTGGTGCAACAGCACATCAGGCCGCAGTCAACGCACGAAGCTCATCGAGGTACAGATTCGCCTCCGGCTCGTCCGGGTACCGATGCACCAACTCCGCACCCAACTCCCGCGCGCACATAGTCAACGACGGCAGCGATTGGCGGTTTCCACCCAGTGCTCGCCGCCCGTACATCAGCGCACCCTCAAGGTCATTCTGACGCGCGGCGACGACGCCAAGCGTCACCCGCGCCTCGGCCGCGCGCATCGGCCGGAGGTCGACACCGTTGCGGTCCGTCGACGTACGCAGCACCTCACGGGCATACTCCTCCGCCAGGCGGTCCTCGCCGACATGCCGGTAGGCATCCATCGTGTAGAAGTCCCACTTCGACGGATCGACCACGAAGTGATTGTCTGGGTTGTCGGGATACGGCAGCGCCTCCAGCACCGTCCGGCCGCTCTCCAACGCAGCGTCGACCTCGGCCCGGTTCCCCATCCGCGCCCACGCCTTCGCCCGGTGCGCCTGCATCTGGACGACCACGCTGTGCGCCGGCCCGACAGCGGCAAGACCAGCGTCGGCGGCCGCGATCGCTGCCCGGTACTGGCCGTGGGTCAGTGCGAACCAGGCCCGCATCTCGTGCGCCCAGCCCACCGTGTTCGAGTCCCCCGCCTCCTGGCCGAGCAGCAGCGCCCCGCGGCGCGTCGTCTCAGCCGGCTGCTCCAGGCCGAGGTCGTACTCAACGCAGCCGACCAGCAACGCGATCTGACCGGCGAGCGCCAGGATCTCGCGGTGCTGCGCGAGCGTCATCTTCCGGTCGCGGAGTTCCGTTAACCGCTGCAGCCAGTCGCGCCCTTCGACATACAGGTCACCAGCGGGTACGCGAGAGTATTCGCACCCCAACCGCTCGGCCGTGATTTGCAGCGCCTCGATCGTCGCTTGCGACACGTCCGAGGAGCGCAGCCGCGTGATGACCTCCAGAGTGTCGAGGCCCGTCGACGAGAGAAGCTCCGCGTCATGGCTGGTCTGGCGAGGGAACAGCGCCGCGGTGACCGTGCCGAACACCTTCGCGAGGAGCGGCTTGTGAACCCGATCGGGTTCCACCTCGCCGGTTTCCCAGCGCTTCCAGTTGCGCACCAGATTCGCCTGATCCATCGGCTTGTCGGCAATCCGCCGCAGCTCACGGGCGGCGTCAGCCAGCGACCAGCCACGGGCGCACCGGGCGGCGCGAATCCGGATGGCCCATGCCGGGCGGTCGTCAGGCATCGATCCTCCTCTGCGGCTGGGGACACGGTGGGGACACGGTGTTGACCCCATCGTGACACCTGTTCCGGCCGGTGAACACGGGTGACCCTGAGTGAACGGGTGCGACGCTCGCAGACCCGCTCAATCTCAAGCTTGCGCGGCAAACCACGGGCGTCGCGCCCCCTCAATGAAGGTGGGCGCTCATGGCGAAAGCGACCGGTCTCTGGCGACCAATGTGGTGCCACGACGGCAACCAGCTCACGAAGCCGATCACGGTGCCGCTTGCCGCCGGCCGAGACGTGCCCTTCCTTGAGGTCTCCGCCGCACTGACCGCCGCGGGCAGGCCTGGCGTGTACGTCGGCATGTTCGATCTCACCGCCGAGGCTTGCGTGGCCGGAATCGGGAACCCGCTGGATGCCGTGACGGTCGCCGCCGCGCTGCTGTCCCAGGCCGCTGCCGCCCAGAACCGGTGGGGTTGATGTCCCGGTGACCGAACTCTTAGGACAGTCAATCCGATCATCCGGTGATCTGTTGGCCACAAGGGGTCACACTCGGGGCCGTGACCGTACCCCTGCCTCCGGTCTCCCCGGAACCCCTCAGTCCCCAGCCTGCGGCGCCGCCTCCGAAGAAGAGCATGTCGCAGGGGAAGATCGCCCTGATTGCCCTCGGTGGAGCAGTCGCCTTTCTCCTGTTCATGGTCGGCCTGGCCGCGATCGCGACCAGTTACCGGGAATCCGCCGACAAGCCATCGCCGAATACCGGGCCGGGCGCGTACTGCGACGTGAGCGGCTGCCGTACTACGGACCCGCCATTCAGGCAGGCACAGACCCAGGTGACGACACCGCCAGAGCCGAGCCCTTCGCCGTCGATCAGCGAGACATGCTCCAACTCCGCAGCATGGGCGCAGGACGGCGACACCTCGCTCCTCGACGCCTACATCCAGAACCAGACGAGCGGGAACATCAACGTCGAGGACCTGAAGGCCACCTGTCCGCAGTACCTCCCGGTATGGGAGCGCGCACAGGGCGGGATTGGCGGCGGCGAGGTGCACGCCGTACCCGACGAGGTGAAGCCAGGTACGTACGAGACGACCAGCTCGGCTATCGAGGGCTGCTACTGGGAGCGTGGGCGCAAGGGTCAGGTCATGGCGAACAACTTCATCACCGCGTCGACGGTGAAGCAGCGTGTGACGATCCGGGCCGGCGACGACACGTTCGTCAGCAAGAACTGCGGCGACTGGGTCAAGGTCGGGTAGCTCCTCGGCACAACGCAGCGCGGCCCCGTCAGTCCCTGAGGACCGACGGGGCCGCTTTGCTGTGCGCGCGATCATTCTGCGTCCGGCTTGCCTGCGCTGATCTGTTGGGCGCGTCCTCGGGACATGCCCAGCTCGGCGCCGATCTCGGCGAAGCTCATGCCCTTGGCGCGCATTTCCAGGATTGCGTTCTGGCGCATCACTTTCAGGCGCTCCTGGAAGCCGGGGATCTCCCCCAGTCGTCGGCCGATCTCCCGGGCGCGTTCCGCCGGGTCCGCAATCTCCTCAAGCCGCTCGATGCCGTCCAAGGGGTTCTCCACCTCGCGATCGTAATGGGAGCCCTTACAGAACTCGTGGACCCGAGTGTATTGGGTACCTTGACACGTTGTCCAGGGACCCAATACAGTCTTGGGTACCTAGACAACAGCAAGGAGGGAGACCGAGATGACCAAGCAGGGCGCTGACCGCTCGATGCATGACGGCTATCGCTACGCGGTCTACACAGACCAGACGGGTCGTGCCGCCCTGACGTCCCGCCAGGCGCGCCGGTTCGCGAAAAAGGTGCGCCGCCGCAACAAGCGCCTGTTCGGCCTGGAGTCCTGACGGTTCCGTCCCCACCTTCCTTGCCCTTATTCGTTGCGATCTTGATTGGAGATATCCCCTGATGTCCGAGCAGACGGTTCAGCGCGAGGCGATGACCTTGCCGGAGGAGCTGACCGCAGCGGCAGCGATGGTGCGTGCCGAGATGGCTGAGGACGCCGAGTTTCTGGGCGACGAGGGCTACAAGGCTTCGGAAGCCTTGGCGGTGCTGCTGGAGAAGACGGCTAAGAACTTCGGTCGCGTCCCGGCTGGTGTGGTGTTCGCGACGCGGGACCTGGCCCGGGCACTGGTCGCGCTGATGGCAGACGACGGGGACGACGAATGAGCGCCGCGACCCGCCGGGAGGTGTTGGCGTTCATCGCGTTGCAGGACCTGTCGATGCCGGGCTTCGTGTCGATGGTCGAGTCGCTGACGGCCTCGGATCCGGGCGGGGCGTTGTCCTTGAAGTTTTTCGGGCCGAGTGCTGAAGCGGACCTGAACGCTTGGGGCGACCTGCTCGGTGCGGGTGAGCCGCGCTCCTACGACGACGACCCTGATCCTGACGACAAGGACCGGCGGCGAAACATCTTCCGTAGCGGAACCTGGCGGGGCCGGGATCTGACTCTGCGGGCGCAGGTGCCGCTGCAGTCGCCGAGTACTCCGCCGGAGCCACTGGACGAGGACACCTCGGCGAAGCTTCGGGAGATCGCCGGAGGCGACCAGTGAGCGCCCCGACGATCAACGGTGTCTCGGTCGAGGAGTTGATGCCGGCCGCCCGCGACTTGGCGATCACGCTCGATCGTGTACCGGCCTGTAACGAGATCCGTCGGGAGTTGAAGGTCGGCTACGAGCGGGCGAAGGAGATCCAGGAGCGGTTGGAGGAGCAGGCCCGCCGATACGACGAGGCCGCTGCGACTGACGCCGACCTGATCAGTCCCGAGCCCGACGAGCCGGCCGAGCCGGCGCCCGCCCCCACGGTCCCGGATTCGCAGGTCACGACGGTCGCAGAACCGGTGAGGCCGGCGGCCCGGAAGCTGTCCGTCTGGCCGCTGATTCCCTTGGCCCTTCCGGCGTCGGTGGCGATCTGGTCGGGCTGGGTCGGGCTGGGTGGGCTGACCGGCTTCGGGGTGGTCCATCCGCTGCCCGGTATCTGGGACGAGGCGAGGTTGAACACGGCGATCACGTTGCCGATCGGGGTCGAGGCGTACGCCGCCTACGCGTTGCGGGCTTGGCTGACCCCGGGTGTCCTGGACCGGGCGCGGCGGTTCGCGAAGAAGTCCGCGATCGGCTCACTGCTTCTCGGTGCGCTTGGTCAGGTGGCCTTCCATGTCATGGCCGCCGCCGGGATCACTGCTGCCCCGTGGTGGATCACCACTTTGGTCGCCTGCCTTCCGGTTGGCGTCTTGGGCATGGGTGCCGCTCTTGCCCATCTACTCCGCACCACTGACTGATCGGAGATCCGCTGTCATGAACCGCCGCGACTACGTCATCTACTTCCTGCTTTCGGTCGGCTGGATCGGAACTGGGCTGTTGTTCGCTACTGCTGGTCATCCCGGCACCGGTACCAGGGTCGTCGCGCTGGCGGGTGTCGCTGTTGGCGTGGCCTGTGTGGTCAGGTCGGCGGTCGGCGCCGTCGCGCATCTCGTTCGCACCACTGACTGAGGAAGGGATCGACATGGCGAAGAAGGGCCGTCTGAAGCTCGGCGACAAGGTCAAGTTCGCGTACTGGACCGAGGAGTTCTGTGACCGGGGAGTCGTCATAGGGCTATTCGGCGACGAAGTCGTCCTTGTCCAGGACGGCGGGGACGGCAGCAGCATCAGCGTGGACCGCCGGGGCGTGAAGAGGCTCTGACTAAACGAGGCGGCCCGGTCGGCGTCGTAACCGCCGGCCGGGCCCAGAGAGTTCCATCCGCGAAGAGGGGGTGTCTCCGTCTTGATGGTACGGCTACGAGCACTGGAGATGCCCATGTCAGCACGCCAGTACCGGGTCCGCGTCTTCGACGACGGTAGCGAGGTCCTTTCCGATCGGGAGTACGTCGAGGTCCTGGACCTGGCCGCGGGCGCGACGTTGCGGGAGGCACAGGCCCGGCTCGATGAGTTGGCCCGGACTCTCGCCCGCGCTTCCGGCGCGAAGCCGCAGCACCTGCACCGCTACTACCTGGCCGTTCATGACCGGGACACCGACGACCTGCTGTTCCACTGGCCGGCCAAAGAGACCGATTACTGACCCGAGACCTGGGGAAACGGAAGAAGCCATCATGAATCACGCCATGTCCCCGACCGGGGTGGCGGTCCTGCTAATGCTGGCCCTGGTCGTCGACTACCTGTCCGTCGGCCCGAACTCCATCCGTGACCGGTTGGCGTTCTTCTTGGGCCTGGCCGCGATCCGGGAGGGGTTCAACGGCTCGCCGCTGGACAACTGGACGGTCGGGCTCCTGTCGGGCGTAATCGACCAGCTCAAGCACTCGACCGGCGCCGCGTACATCGCGGGCGCCACGACCAGCGCGGTGATCGGCGCCGGGATCGGCGTGCTCGCCATATACACGGTGGGCGCACTGCTGCCTACCAAGTTCTCCAAGAAGCTGGGCCGGTTCGCGACCATCAAGTTCCCGACGTCGGCGATGCACCGGATCAACTACAAGCTGTGGCTGTGCGCGGCCCTTCTCGGCATGCTCGGCGACCTGTCCGGCGGTTGGGTCGGCGACCTGGTCACCCAGTTCACGGACGCGGACGTCCACCTCTGCGCATCGATTCCCTTCAAAATCTTCGGGGTGAGCTGACATGATCATTTTGGCTGCCGGTGAGGCCCATATGAACGAGAATCCGGGCTGGGGAAAGCTGGTCGCGTTCGTGTTGGCGGCCCTCCTCTTCTGGGCCGGTAAGAGCGCGTTCGAGCGTTGGAAGGGGTTGGATCAGGAGCCCCTCTCCCCCACTTCTGAGGGACCCCCCGCGGGTGGGGTCAAACCGCAGGTCACTGACCCTGCTGACCCCATTTTGACCCCCCGGGGGAGGGCCGCCACGGTAGCGGATAACGATCTTGATGTGTTCGTCGAGACGAACCTGGAGCGGCTGCCTCGCAACGAGCTGAAGCGGCAGGCGATGGCCCTGTTCCGCAAGTCCGAGTCGACTATCAAGCGCCGCATCCGCGAGGCGCGCGAGGCGCGCGAAGGCGTGCTGCGCGAGGACGACGAGTCATGACTCCCCGGCTGATCCGGGCACTGCTGCTCGCCTTCGCTGCGCTCGTCGTCTCGTGCGCCTGGAGCTGGCTGCCCGTCCTGCTGTTGATCGGGATCGGGGTATGGTCGGCGCCGTTCCGGGCCTGGCTGCTCGGCGCGCTGCTCGACCTCGGCGACTGGTTCCGTTCGTCGTACACGGTCAGTCGGGCCTGGTACCTGCTGTCCGGGATGCGGACCGGCCCGATGCGCGGCCCGGTCATCCACGCGGACGTGATCCCACAGGCGACCGTCGAACTGGACGACCGACCAACCGACGACGAACCGGCCGCCACTCCCCCGCCGCCGACCGCGCCAACGCCAGCCGCCGCGCCGGTTGTGCCGATGCCCGCCGCACCGGTTGTGCAGGCGCCGCAGCCGGAGCCCCTCGTCGCGCCGGCCGGCGCGTACCAGCCGCCGCCGCTGTCGATGCTGGCCGTCGGCGACGCGCCGCGCGCACGGACCCGAGCCAACGAGGAGACGATAGGCGCGCTCACCGGCGTGTTCGTTCAGTTCAAGGTGGACGCCGAAATCACCGGCCTGACCCGCGGCCCGACCGTCACCCGCTACGAGGCCGAGGTCGCGCCCGGCGTGAAGGTCGAGCGGGTCACCGCCCTCGCCAAGAACATCGCCTACGCGGTGAAGACCCCGGACGTGCGGATCCTCTCCCCGATCCCAGGGAAGTCCGCAGTCGGTATCGAGATCCCGAACGTCGACCGGGAAGACGTCCTCCTCGGCGACGTGCTCCGCTCCCCCGCCGCGGTGGTCGACCCGCACCCACTCGTCGTCGGCCTGGGCAAGGACGTCGACGGCAGCTTCATCGTCGCGAACCTGGCGAAGATGCCGCACATCCTGATCGCCGGGGCGACCGGCGCGGGCAAGTCCGTCTGCCTGAACTGCCTGCTGACCTCCGTGCTGAGCCGGGCCACCCCGGACGAGGTACGGCTGCTGCTGGTCGACCCGAAGCGGGTCGAGCTGTCCGACTACGCCGGTGTGCCACACCTGATCACGCCGATCATCACGAACCCGCGCAAGGCCGCCGAGGCGCTGGACTGGGTGGTGCGGGAGATGGACGACCGGTACGACGCGATGGCGGCGGCCGGCGTCCGGCACATCGACGAGTACAACCGCCGGGTACGGGCAGGGAAGCTGCCGGGCCGGCCGCTGCCGTACCTGCTCGTCGTCATCGACGAGCTGGCCGACCTGATGATGGTCGCCCCCCGCGACGTCGAGGACTCGATCGTGCGGATCACCCAACTGGCCCGGGCCGCCGGCATTCACCTCGTGGTCGCCACCCAACGGCCGTCCGTCGACGTGGTCACCGGACTGATCAAGGCGAACATGCCGTCCCGGCTCGCATTCGCCACCAGCTCGCTCGCCGACTCGCGGGTCATCCTGGACCAACCCGGCGCCGAGAAGCTGATCGGCCGCGGCGACGCGCTGTTCGTGCCGATGGGCACCAACCGGCCGTTCCGCCTACAGGGCGCCTGGGTCAGCGAGAACGAGATCCGCTCCGTCGTCCAGTTCTGCCGCGACCAGCGCCAGCCCGAGTTCCGCCCCGACATCACCGAGCAGCCGTCCGGCCCGACCGGACCGGCCGACGACGCCGGCGACGACGCGGACCTGCTGCGCGAAGCGACCGAGCTGGTGGTGTCCAGCCAGTTCGGCTCGACCTCGATGCTGCAACGCAAACTGCGGGTCGGGTTCGCGAAGGCCGGCCGGTTGATGGACCTCATGGAGCAGCGCCGCATCGTCGGCCCGTCCGAAGGCTCGAAGCCGCGCGACGTCCTCGTCAAGGCCGACGAGCTGCCCGAGGTCCTCGCCGGGCTGCGCGGCGAGCGGAAGGCGGTCCGGTCATGACCGACGTCGTACGCCAACCCGAGCTGCAGGTGATGTGGCTGACCGACACCCGGGCCTCGATCACCGGCCCGCTCGCCCGCGTGAACACCGCCCTCGGCCTGCTGCGCGAGGAGGGCCGGCTCGTTACCACCACCGATCCGCAGCCGACCGCCGACGGCGGGGTCCTCGTCACCGTGAAGGTGCTGTCCGCTGTCGCTCCTCAGCCGCCGGTCGGGCCGGCGCCGAGCGCGTGGACGCCGCGAATCGTCACCATCCTCGCCGCGATCGTCGGCACCGTACTCATCTCCTGCGGCGTGATGGCGCTACACGGGCTGGCCTGGGTCGGTGCCCACGGCACGCTCCTGCTCGGCCTGCTCGCCGTCGTCGTCCTGGCCGTCGCCTTCGTGGCGGTGAACGCGCTCAGCGGTGGCCGTCTCGTCGAGGTTCTCGTCCGCGTCCGAGTCAAGTAGGGAGACGTTCATGGGTCAGACGATCGGGTACGCCCGGGTGTCCGCAGCCGACCAGAACCCGCAGCTGCAGTTGGACGCGCTTCGCGAGGCGGGCTGCGGGAAGGTGTTCGTCGAGAAGATCACCGGGTCGCTGCGTGAGCGGCCGCAGCTCACCGCAGCGCTTGAGTACATCCGGCCCGGCGATGTCCTGGTCGTCTGGAAGCTCGACCGACTCGGGCGGTCGCTGCTGCATCTTATCGAGGTCGTCACCGGGCTACGCGACCATGGGGTCGACTTCCGGTCACTGAAGGAAAACATCGACACGACCACGGCGACCGGTCGCCTGATCTTCCACATCCTCGCGGCGCTGGCCGAGTTCGAACGCGACATGATCCGTGAGCGCGCGGCGGCCGGCCGGGCCGCGGCGATCGCGCAGGGCAAGACCGGCGGGCGACCGCGGTCGATGGACGACGACAAGCTGGCGGCAGCGAAGGCTCTCCTGGCGACGAAGCGGACCGTGGCGCAGGCGGCGAAGTCGATCGGGGTGTCCCGGGCGACGTTGTACCGGTACCTCACCGAATCTGTCGCAGAAGTCATCGACGCTGCGGTTGATGAGACGGAGGTTCCTGACGCGGGTTTTGAGATGCCCGAATGGCTGGCCCACCCGGCGCCGGCCGGCCGAGCACAGAAGTAGACCTTTCGAGACAGTCACAGAGAGGTACGAGCGATGACCGACGACGAGGTGGATTACGAGGCGTGCCCGTCCGGGCGCTGCTTCGAAGAGGTCGAATGCAGCTGCTACGACGAGGACATGGAGGACTGCTGGCACTGCGGCGGCACCGGCTATCGGGTACCTGACCACTGCTGCGCCTGCGGTGGCTCGCCGTACTGCACCTGCTGTCGGAAGTGCGGCGCCGACTGCGTTGGCGACTGCAAATGCCCGATCGAGACGGAACGCGACGGCAAGATTGTCACCGTATGAGCGGGGCGACCTTCTTATCGGGCCAGTTTCCGGTGACGGTCTACTCGGCCTCGGTCGGTGTTATCGCACGAGTCACCCGGTGAACTGGCCTGATAAGAACAGTTATCGACGGAGGAGGAAGGTGCGGCATGGAGGCGTTGGAGAAGGAAGCGATGCGGTGGACAGCCGACCCACCCTCGGCCAGCGACCCCGGCGTAAAGGTCGAGCCGACCGTCCCGGCAGGACACTGCCGCATCACGATGCCCGATGGTGCAGTGCTGTACGACGGCCCTGCGTACGAGTGGGCGACCGAGGAGTAGTAGTCCCGGACACAGCAAAGAGCGCCCCGCCGGTCCTGAGACCGGCGGGGCGCTTTCGTTGACAGATGATCTGTCTATCTCGTGCGGGACGGTTTAGGCGGCCTCATGGGGCAGACCGTCCGAGTCGGGGTCGGGGTGGTCTTCACGACCGGTGGAGGGACGGCAGGTGCGGGGATCGGCCGTCGCGGAGGTCTGCTCGTCGCTGCGCTCTTAGGTCTCGACGACAGAGGCGGAGCGGCCGGTCGTTCAGTGGGTACGGGAACGGTCGACGGTGGCTCGGATGGTGCTGTCGACGTGGGGAAGCAGTCCGAGCAGATCCCCGGCAGTTGGACGACCGTTCCCCGGTGGGGCGGGTTGACGTAGCCGAGCAACAACGGCACACCAACCGCGGCGGTGACGAGGACCGCGGCGGCCGGGCCGAGCACCGAGCGGACATCGAACGGCTGCCGGTGTCGGGGTGCCGGCATCAGCCCACGGCGGGGCCACCGGTGGATGCCTATCCAGCGCTGGTTGTCGCCAGCGATGGCGCGCATCAGAACGTCTTGGGGCTGCCCGACTCCGGCTTGTTCGGCACGGTGACCACGCCCAGTGCGGTAGCGACAGCGATCGCGATCTCGCCCCACTCGGCCGGGTCGATGTGCCCGTCGGCGAGGGTCTTCGCGACCACGGCAGCGACAGCAGCAGCAGTGATCCAGAACTTGCGGTACTTGGAGAACATCACTACCTCCATGGGAGGGGATGGGTCGGCGTCAGCCAACCGAAGGTCAGGTGGAGAAGGAGCCAGAGCAGGAACAGGCCGAGGACCATGCGGCCGGCCACGACGAGCCAGGTCGGCCGCGGGTCCCGGACGTGAAACACGCGCCAGACGTGCTCGGAGAGCGTGTCCCCGTCGCGCTTGTTGAACAGCGCCTTGCCCTCGACTACCAGGAAGAAGACGACCCAGAACAGCCAGGCGACCGTGTACCAGCTCACGTGCCACCTTCCGCCGAGATCGGCCAATACGGATACGGGGTGGGCTTGGACCGGCCATCCCAGGCGACCGCCCATCCCTCAGCGATGAGCATCTGACTGAGGTCCCGGCCGTCCGGCAAGGTGCAGGCCAGCACGTACCGCTCGAACGAGGTCGCGGTGGCCGGGTCGTGGCCGGTCTTGACGGACTGGACGACCAATTCCGTGCCGGCCGGCAGCACCCCGGCGAGATGCGCGGCGGCTTCCTCGCCGCCGGGCTGGGACAGCTCTCGGGCGGAGATGCCCGCGAGTCGGATGTGGGTGGTGCGTCGCCAGATGTCCCAACCGAGGTCGACGTCAGCGGTGATGGTGTCCCCGTCATGGACGCCCGCCACGACTGCCCGATAGACGTACACCGTCAGCCGAGCGCGGCCCGCACGAAGCAGTCCTTGGCTTCGAGCAGCTTCCGCAGCCCGACGGTCAGTTCCGGGCCGTCGCCGAGCTGGTCTGCCATCTCGTTGGCCAACTCCCCGCACGGCCGCGAGATCGCCTGCAGGTGCTCGGGGAGGTGGGCGTACTCGAAGAACTTCAGCAGTCCCGTTGTGGCCGGGTGGCGGCCGGTCGTTGTGCTCATTACTCGGTGCGCTCCTTCGAACGGTTGTACGATCCCCGTGATGGCGGACAAGGTCTATCCCCTGGTCAAGCGGTGGAACCCGCAGGGTTGGTACGAGTGGGTGGAGACCGAACCGGAGTCCTGCTCGAACGGTCACCTGTGGGGAAAGCCGTTCACGATGCTGCGCGGGCACATAGCGTGCCGGGAGCACGGCGGGCACCGGACGTGGACGTGTCGGACCTGCGGGGAGCTGATCCTGGACCCGGTGCACGAGGGCGAGCTACCGCGTCACGTCTAGGTCATCCCGTTGCCGGGGTAGTCGGGGCCGACCATGGCCCGCAGCCGTTCCAGGGTGGCGTTCGGGTCGAGGATCGCCCGGCGTAGCTGCTGAAGCTGGGCGGCGAGCCATTCGGCCTCGGCGCGGATGGCGCGCATCTGGGCATGCGCCTCGGTCGCTTCCGCCCGAGCCGCGAGCGACTCGGTGCGGGCCTCTTTCGCGTTGTCCTGGAACTCGTTGACCCACTTCAACGTTTCGTCGGACAGCCGGGCCGCAGCGTCGACCTTGACCGTGCGGCGTTTCGCGAACGCGTTGACGATGGCGACCAGGCCGCCGCCGGCCATGAACGAGCCGAGGATCGTCGCGGCGATGGTGGACGGGTCAGCCATGGATGTTCCGCAGGTCGCGGTGGATCTGGACGGCCCGGACCAGGTTCGCGGCCAGCCACGCCGCGCAGAAGCCGCCGCCGAACAGGCCCCGCAGCCCGGCGTAGTTGAACACCGCGACGGTGACGACGAGGAGGGCGCCGGCGCCGATGAGCATCGCCCCGGCCTCCAGTTGCAGGGACAGGCGCACGTCCAGCGGTGGTAGTACCGCGGCCAGGCCGACAACGCCGGAAACGAGCAGGCCGATCGCCCAGACCCGGACCGTCACCTCGGGCATCGTCGCGGCCACCGACTGAGGTGGTGCGGTGCCGAGGGTGAAGGCGACCCCGACCATCAGGGAGAAGAGGAGGAACGCGATCTCGTGCGGTCGGTGGCGGCCGGCCACGACCAGCACCGGGCGGGAACCTGTCACCAGGTGAACCCACTTCCTGTCCGGTGTGCCCACGGCGGGGTCCGGGCCGCAGGGTGGTGCTAATTGCCCTTCCATGCCACATACAGACTGACGACCGCGACCAGGGCCAGGATGACGGCGATCAGCTTCGCCCACGGCGACCAGGACTGATCCGTCTTGGCCCGCCGGGCTTCCTCCGCGTCCTTCAACGCGGCCGCGGTGGAGATCCGGGTGGTGGCGTCGGATGCCGCCTGGTCACCGAGTCGCTGGACGGCGAGCTTCAGACCGTGCATCTCGTTGGCGATGTCCGCGAGGGACCCGTTGATCGATGCGAAGTGTTGGTCGTGGCCGGCGAGCCGGGCGTTGATCTCGCCGGCCAGATGGCCCCGGTCGTAGGCGTCATCCTGCTCTGCCATCGGGGTCAGGCCAGGTGCAGCGCCGGGATCAGGAGCGCCACCGCGACAGCGATGATCGCCCAGCGGACGAGGCTCCTGCCCCGGGCGATGGCCTGCTCGACGCCGGCCAGGGTCAGGGCGACGATGACGAGCGCGAGGATGAGCGCGGAGGTCACGGGCATCTACTTCGCGGCGGCGAGGCAGTAGCCGATCGAGACGGCTGACCGGTCGTCGGTGGCCGAGGTCTTGACCCGGGCGATGGAGATCTTCGCCGTGTTGGGCGGCAGCACCAGGTACGGCCGGGGGCTCGCGGCGCTGATCGTGACGACCTCGATGCCGTAGCTGGCTCCGCCGTCACCGATCGCGACGCGCAGCTTCAGCGGCACGGTGCCGGTGAAGTCCGCGGTGAACGACAGCACCGCATTGCGGGTCCAGCCGGTGTAGGCGCCGGCGTTCGTTGGCGGGGTCGGCTCGGATGAGATCTGGGTCGTGACGGCCTTCGGGTCCGGGTCGGCCGGGTCGATGACGTTCCCGTCCTCGTCGAGCAGGTGGGCCATCGTCTCGTCGAACCCGAACCCCGGATTGACCTGTCCGGCCTGAATCGCAACCATGTCGTCGTCCTCCTGGGATGTCGCCGGGGCCGGGTTCGCGGCCGCCTGCACGTAGCTGATGAACGTCGACCACGGGAAGTTGGCGCCCGGGTCGGTGTGGGTGCCGCGGTCGGACGGGAACGCGTTGGTGATGTCCAGGTGCCCGCAGATGCCCTTCGCCCCCGCCGAGACCTGCGAGGCGTTGCGTTTCACCATCGGCAGGCCGTAGCGGGTACAGAGTTCGGCGACGATCGGGGCGGCCTGACGCATCGTCGCGTCGCTGATCCGGTTCGACAGCCCGGTCAGTTCGAGCTGGACCGAGATCTGGTTGCCGTGGAACAGGCAGCCGTAGGCGATGTTGTCCAGCGGCAACGCCCGGATCGCCGAGTCGTCGTCGACGTAGAAATGCGCCGAGGTGTGGTCCGGTCGGCGGGTCGCGTATGCGGCTTCCGCCGAGTCCGACGCGGTGTTGTCGGTGGCGTGGATGACCACGACCTGGGTACGCGGCCGGGGGCCGCCGTCGCCGAGGGCGTGCAGGTAGGGAAGGTCGCTGATCATCCGTCCTCCGGGGTGAGATCGAGTTCCCCGCTGCGGACCTGCCGGCCGCCGGTCACGGCAGGGCCATGAGTGTTGCTCGCCGGTACGTTGCCGTGAGCGTGGCGAGATCAACTTCGGGAACGGTGGCCGCCGCCGCGTTCGCCGCGGCCGTCCCGGCAGTCTGAGCCCGGTTCCAGCGCGTGGCCCGGCTGTCGTAAACGTTCTGCATCGCCGCGTACAGCTGTTGGTCGGTTCGAGCCCCGGCCCACCACTGGGCGAGCTTGTCCCGGGCACTGATTTCCTCGCGCAGCACGCATGTGGACAGGTCTGTCAGAGGGGGCGGGCTGGTGGGGACGTCCCAGATCCGCAGCCGACCCTTAACGGCATCCGGGGTGACCGCGATCTCCAGCTCCACGACGGGCCCGTCGTCGGTGCGCAGGCGCAGTATCCGCGGATACTGCCCGGCGCCGGTATCGAACTGCTCGCTCACCGGTCAGCCCTCTCTCAGTTCTGCGGGTACACGAGGATGGCCTGGTCATCGAACGTGCCGGTGCCGCCGTCGACGCGGAAGTTGCAGGTGTAGGTGTAGCTGGTGCCGGGAGTGAGCCCGGAGACACGTTTGCGAGTACCGAACCTGCCGCCGTTGGTGCCGGCGATCCAGGTCGACCAGGTGTCATCGGCAGCGGTGATGGCGCCCCCGGACTGAGCCCAGGACAGGTACGTCTTCTGCGCACTGGAGCTGTTGAAGATCACGCCGCTGATGCAGACGATCACGATGCCCGACGGCGGGGCGGTGATCGTGGCCGACGCGGCGGACGACCCGGACAGGGTGCTGGTGTAGGAGGTGGAGGTGGTTGTGCCAACGGTGTTCTGCGTGCCCTCGGCGGACACCGAGGCGCCATAGCGCCACACGGGTTTCCAGCTACTGCCGTCATAGGTGTACATGTGATCGTCGTCGGCCAGGTAGCTGACCATGCCCTCGACCGGTGATGTGATCGCCGAGGTGCGGGCCGCCGCCGTGGCGAACGGGGTGACGACCTGGTCGCGGACGCTTGCGTTTGCCCAGCTCGCGGTGATCGTCGTGCCCGCAACGAGGGTGGTATAGGGCACCGTCAACCTCCGATCGAGATGTGGTCGCCACCGGCGGGGATCGGGTCGTGGTCGAGGTGCTCGGTCCGGCAGCCGGCGGGCAGGCCGGCTATGCGCAGCGCCTTCACGACGGCGACCGCGACCATCTCGCCTTCGAGGTCGGCCTCGGCCTCGGTCGGGTTGTAGCGGGCCTCGGCGCAGCGGTTCATGTCGTCGTACGGGCCGTCGCCGACCATGACCGCCCACCGCCAGCCGGGCGGAACCGTTGGATGCTTCTCGGTGTCGATCGGATGGATGACCAGCGTGATCAACGGCGTCTCCGGCTAGTAGAAGAACAGGGACGTGTCCCACACCGCGGTGTCCCACAGCGAGCCGGAGAACAGGGTGTACGGGGTCGCGGACGAAAGCGTGAACACCGTTTCCCACGTGTCCGGGGTGATGGTGTGGGCGATGCCGGCGATGAAGCAGTCCTGGGTGATCGTGTGGCCGCCGGGCGGGCGGCGTTTGACCCGCACGAGGTCGCGGACCTTCAACCCGAGCACGATCGGGAACAGCAGCACTGGGTTACGCCGCGGCTTGATTGTCAGCGACTTGATCCGGCGTTCCGGCGCTTTGAACCGGGCCACCTTCCACGAGGCCAGCGACATGGTCTGCGCGTCGGACTCGCAGATCAGATCGGTGCGGGTGTCCCGCTTGTCGCCGTATAGCGCCCTGCTCGTCGCGTCCGCCACGGTCTGCGTTGTCGACCCAACCCGGGCGTAGGAGGCGATGTTGATGATCTGGTCACCGGCCGACGACAGTTGTGGATCCGTGTACGGGATTTCCGTCCCGCCGCCGTCGCCGAAGGTTGCCTGGACGTTGATGGAGCGGCTGTTCTGGACCAGCGCGTACTGCTGCTCGCCGACCACAGTGCCGGCGGCGTCGATGTAGACGGCGCCGCCCTCCGAGTCTGCGGTCAGCTTCAACTCGGTGCTGGTGTCCGCGGCGAGGGTGGTGGCCTGCATCGTGATCGTGCCGGCCTCGATCGCCCGTTCCCCCACGTGGCCGGCGTTGTTGAGCAGCCGGTGGATCCGGGTGCCGAACAGTTCCCCCGCACCGACCGCGGGCTGCTCCAGGCCGTCGAAGCCGGCGAGCTTGCCCAACTCGTCGGTGCACGGCACGGTGACGATCGCGTCGCCGGCGTTCGTCCGGTTCGGGCCGCCCGGCCAGGACTCCAGCCAGTCCAGCGCGTACCCGCGGTACACCGGGTAGGTGACGCCGGCGAAGGTGGCGTTCACCCGGATCGCCCGCCACGGCCGGATCTCGGTCACACCGGCGGTGACGAACGGCCCCGACAGGTTGTCGGGCGACAGGTCACCGGAGCGGTTGTCGAGGACCAGCGTGGCGGCGCCGGCCTCCCACGCCTGGACCTCGCGGCCGAAGTGCCGGTCGGTGCTCAGGCGACGCAGCGGATACGCGGACAGGTCCACGAACAACTCGTCGGGACCCCACGTGTCGGTGTCCCAGACCGCCGAGTCCCACGCCCCGTAGTCCCCCGTTGCCGCCGACAGGGCACCTTCGATGGTGAGGGTCAGCCCGTCGCGCCAGGCGACCGACATCAGGTGTCCCGCCAGCCGGTGCCGTTGTACGTCTCGTACTGCTTGAGTGCGGCGACAGTCGCCGCGCCGACCGCGGCGAGGTCTGCGTTCGGTGGAACATTGACGGTGGTGTTGTAGACGGCGGTTCGGTTCGACGTGGTCCCCGCGCCAGCACCACCCCAGCCGGCCCGGTCGGCCACGACATGCCCGCCATGCCAGGACGCCGCGGTGTTGGCGTAGGCGAGGCCCTGGGCGTCGGGGATTCCTAGCTTCGGGATGAACGCCTCGACACCGGTCTGGCGCTCGCCGAACAGCACCGTCGGCGAGTTGGCGATCATCGCGCCGGTGGCGGCGGCGAAGATGCCGCCCTTCGCGTGGGTCGCTGCGTTCTCCAGGACCCGGTCCGGGCTCGTCGATAGGGTGCCGACGCTGGAGAAGTGCGTCGTTACGTAGATGTCCCGGCGTGTCGGTAGGCCGTTGAGCCGCCGGAGGGTGTCGTCGAGGCCCTGGATCGCGGCCTGGAGGCCGTGCATGGCGATGTCGGTGTCGACGTTGGCGGGCACCGACCGGTATTTGCCGATCAGACCGTCGATCGCGCCCTGCGTGAAGCCGGCCTTGTGGAGCTGCTTGTCCAGCGCCGCGGTGTTCTGGTCATAGGCCGCGGCGGCCTCGTCGGCGCCAGCACCAGACCGGATCATCGCGTCGTACTGGGCGATGTTGGCCTGCACGGAACCGAGGATTGCTTCGCGGTTGGCCTGACCTTTTGCCGTGTTTATGTCCAGCTCGTGGCCGTTATCCTTCACTGCGGCGGTGATCCGCGACAGCGACTCGGCGGTGCCGAGGTTGGCCCGGTCCAGACCGAGGGTCGCGCCGAGAACCCTGTCGATCGCGGCGACCTGCTGTCCGAACTGCTCGGTAGTAAGGGCTACCTCCCCGGCCATGCCGGCGAGCGCCTGGTGGGCCCTGTTGCCCTCGGCGTTGTAATCGGCGAGGCTCTTCTGCGCCCTGCCGGTCGATTCGCTGGCGTGATCCATGAGTATGACCAGCGGACCGAGGAGCTGCAGCTTGTCCAGCCAGTCGAACGCCTTGCCGCCGATCTCGATCATCTTGCCGGTCCAGGTGATCGTCGCCTCGATGACGAAGATCAGATCCTGGAGGGCCTTCTTGCCGCCCTCACCACCCGCGGCGATCGACTGGAAGAACGAGCTGAGCGCGTCACCGATGTGCGGCAACTCGTCGCCGATCATGTTGATGATCGGCACGGATGCCTGAATCGCGGCGTTGAAGCCGGGCATCGTGTGGGTAGCGAGCCCGGCAACGCCCTCACCGAAACGTTCCACCGACGGGGCAAGCGCGTCCCAGTCCGACTTCAGCCCTGGCAGCACCGACTGCCAGTCGGCACGGAAGTCCTGCGCCAGGCGGAGCAGCGGCATCTTGAAGTCGCTGGTGGCCACGGTCAGGTCGGCCATGATGTCGTGGCCGAGCGCCTTGTACGCGGCCTGGATCTGCGGGTCGCGGGCCTGCGCGGCTATCCCGGCGCCGATGCCGATGGAGCCGACGCCCGCGAGGAGCGCGCCGTTGATCGCGGCCAGCAAGGCTGGCGCGGCCACCACGCCAGCGGCCGCCACCCATTGGATCAGCCCGGTCGGTGCTGTCCCGGACAGCGAGTCGAATCCGCCGGAGACCTGCTCCCCGAAGCGGGCGAAGAAGCCTTTCCCGCCCTGATCACCCGCGTTGGTCAGGTCTTTCGCGATCGCGTCGGCGCCACGACTGATCGCCTTCTGCACGCTGACAAGCTGCCGCTCGTCCTTGATCAGCGACTTGAGCGGTGAAATGTCGCCGGTTTCAGCGAACGTCCGGCCGGCGGCCACCATTGCCGCGCGGGTCTCCAACAGTTTGCGGTCAAGTTGGGCTAGTTCGTCTCCGGCGTTGTCGGCGGCCTTCGCCACCAACTCCAGGCCGGCCGCGGCCTCCTTGTCGCCCGACCCCTTCTTGGAGATGTCGATGTTCAGATTGACGTCGGCGGGCATTACTCCTCACCCCCCGACCGCTCATCGATGATGTCCATCAGCGACACGAACAGGCCGTACGGAAGGTGCGGGATCTCATCCCAGCGGATCGACGGGAACACCTGCAGGATCGCCGGGGTGTAGCGGCGGATCAGGACGTCGATATCTCGGTCGGGGTGGAGCTTTCGTCTTTTCCCTCGGCGTCAACGTCGAAGTCGAGTTGTGCCCAGGCGATCTGAAAGTCCATGTCGGCGAGCTCGGCGAGCATTTCGTCGCCGTGGCGGGCGTCCAGATGGCCGTTGTGGCGCAGCGCCAGCCAGGTGAAGGCCAGGTACAGGTCCGTGTCCTTGCGGACTCTGGTGACCTTTCCATCGCCGTCGACGTCGAACATGTCCCGCAGCGCGTCGGAGAGGTCCTGGAGTTCGTGGTAGCCGAACGCCCGCTGTAGCGTCGCCTGCTCCCGTGCGGTGGTGTCGCGCAGGTCGAGGCGCATTCGGTCGGAGCAGCCGAACTTCTTCTGGTCGGACTCCGACAGACACACGTAAATGTTCGCCGTGGTCATAGGCTCGCCTCGATTTCCTTCGCCGCCTTCGCGACGGCCTCCTCCAGCGAGTTGCGGACCTCGTCGACCAACTCGTCG
>Ga0068864_100000416_pt1 | contig 36855 bp, 39 predicted proteins | sample KBSSwiS72_FD_66586 | JGI IMG/M metagenome (GOLD analysis project Ga0068864, IMG submission 66586) | Switchgrass rhizosphere microbial communities from Kellogg Biological Station, Michigan, USA - KBS Switchgrass S7-2 | ecosystem: Host-associated > Plants > Roots > Rhizosphere > Soil ...
GCAAAGGGTCTTGCGCTGATGCCACCAGTGGAGTTGCTGGTCTGAAGCGCCCGGCGCGACGGATGAAGGCCGACGCTAGCGAGCGGCAGAAAATGGCCGAGACGGCGACACCCGCGTCACTCCCTCCGCGCAGCCTCTTCCACGAAGTCAGCCACGGCCTGCCAGCCTGACCGAAGCTGCGCCTCGCTCTTGGCCACGTAGTGCCCGAGCGTCACGTCCCCGGCGGCGGCGTGATTCATCATCCGCTTCAGCAGCGCCGAGGACACCAGTTCCTCCGCGATGCTCGCAAACGTTGCCCGCAGGCCATGCCCTTGGACCTTCGTTCCCGCCTCCTCGTTGATCCAGCTGAGCGTCTTGCGGGCGTCCACGATCGGAAACAGGGGTTCATCCGCCTTTCGCCCAGCGCAGTTGCGCTTCGCGATCTCGAGCGCCGGCCTGGACAGCAGCAGCTTGTGATCGCTGCGGTTCTTCGTGTCCCGAAGAAGAACCCTGCCCGCTCGATGGTCGACGTCTCCCACCTTGATCGGTGGATACATGTGCAACTTGTGCCCGTGGATCTCCACGCCGCGGCTGTCAGCAGCTGGAATCGGTAGTAGTCAGACGCGACCTGCGACGGCGCCCTCTCGGCGGCGCGCCACCACGCCCCGAGGAGCTCTGGCGGGATGGGCGTCGGATCTCCCTTTCCGGTCATGATAGTGATGCGATCGCGGCCCGCAGTCTCTCGACCTAGCGGGTTGCCGGGGATGACCACACCGTTCCAGCGCAGGACCGCGCGAAGAATCTGCATCGCGTACTCGGCTCGCCGCAATGAGCGCCTGGCAGCTGCCTCGTATGTCGCGCGAATGTCGCTCGCCGTCAGCGTCGCCAGTGCCTTGTGAGCGATCGGATGGAGGGGGCCTGCAGCCCGCCTTGTTCCGCTCTTGGTCACTCGAGGCGGCTCGATCGCCGCCAGGTAGTCCGACTTCGTACGTGCCTTCAGTGCAAACCCGTCCTTGGCACGGCGCTTCTTCTCGACGTAGTCCCGGAGCTCTGCCTCCAGCGTCGGTCCATCCCGGCGCTGAAGATTTGCAGCACGCGTCAAAGCCTCGGCCTCGAGCCGTGTGTCCTCGGCCACGGTCCAATCGACGCCTTGTCGGGCCATGGCGCGAATGCGTCCGGCTTCCGCGCAGGCGGCAGAGAGCTTGCTGTCCCGGGGCGTCGCCGTACTCCTGGGGCAGGCGGTACTGGCGCTCGGTGTCGGAGCCCTTGACCGTATAGCGCACGAGCAGCGTCCGCTTGCCGTCGGGTGCGATCCGTAGCTGAAGACCGCGATCGAGAGTAATCTTGTAGGGCTCAGCCTTGGGTCGAAAGGCTTCGACCGCGCGCACGGTCAAGAGGGGCATTGGCTGTCCGACAGATGTCCGAAAAATCGATAGCACTCATGGTACGAATCGAGATCAATCGAGACAAAGAAATCGCTTAACCCATTGATCGACAAGGAATATCAACAATCCCAACTCATCCATGCAGTCTCGCAAGATCAGCAAGTTCACAACTGTTAATCCGTAGGTCCCTGGTTCGAGCCCAGGTCGGGGAGCCAAGAATGACGGGGGTTAGCCGGTGAATGCCTGCTAACCCCTTTGTCTTTCGGATCCTATCCGTGTCCGAAAAATCGCGGCCAGATGCCCCCAAATCTGGCTGGCGACGGGCAGGGCAGGTTCCCAGCCCCCTGTGACGCAGGTCCACTTGTCGGACTCTCTCGAGACCTCGTTTTGACTAATCCGTCGGTCTTGACTAGACCAACCGCTTGCACTTGCGACGCATGAGGATCGACTCACGCGCGATGCGGCTCGGCTCCTATGTGTGTGCGCTGGGATACCCCCGGCCGCCCGGGCGGACCGGGACCGGAAGGAGGCACGCTTCTGGGACGTCATGAATGTCGCAGATCGGCAGATCGACCTTCATCAGCGACATTCAGGAGGTTGAACATCTCGCCGAACCTGACGGTCTTGGCGAAACGCGGCATCGACCATCCGATGCCGAGTTGAAACTCCGGTCATTTCACGATGATGTGAACGGATTTCGAATCGTCAACTGTCGCTCGACAACCTGGCCGTCCTGCATATCTTCCGAATGAAGTGTCTTGCAGTTCGCCAGCAGGGCTGCCGAGACGATGAGCGCATCGTAGATAGACAAACCATAGCGCTCGGCAATCCGCAGAGCCCGTTCGTGCGTTTCGATGGTTATCGGCTCTACCGCGCAGACTGCTCGGATCTGGGCAAGGACTTCGCGTATCTCGATCCACGACATGCGCAGCTTGCGAGAAGCGACCGCCACGAACTCGTTCAGAACCTGGACGCTGATCGTTCCCCCTAGGGCGAGCAATTCCTCTGCCCGATCGGCCTTCGCTGTGTCCGCCGACAGCAGATAGAGCACGACATTGGTGTCGAAGAAGTCTTCACCCCCGCTCATTTGCGACTACGCGGTCGAACTTGAAGTCAGACGGCAGTCGACCACGGTACTTGCGTAGTCGGGCCAACAGCTCACGCGCGCCAGGCGCCTTCTCGATCGCAAAGGAACGGTCGCCCCGGACATGGATGTCGATGTTGTCTCCGGGCTTCAGATCGAGCGCCTCGACGACGGTAGCCGGGAGGCGCACGGCCAGGCTGTTGCCCCACTTTGCGACTTGCATTGGCACCCCGAAGATCTACATGAAGACATGTATATCATACGGCATCCAATCCCATGCTGGGCATACGCGGGCTAAGTTCGAGGCTGCGCCTTGTGGTCGCAGGAGTTGTCGATTCATATGGATCGATCGCTGTCTTTCTCGTGGCTGCGGTCAAAGAAGTAGGCACTGCATGCCTCTTCATTGATCACGGTGGAAACGAATAGAGAGCTGCGCTGGCGGCACACCTGAAAGGAACTTCTTCATGACCCGACGCTTCGTCGACCTCTCAATCTTCCTGGAGAACGACATCCTCTCCGATCCGCCGGCCTTCGCGCCGAAGATCCAGTACTTCACGCACGAGCAGAGCTTCGAGCAGATCGCCCCCTTCTTTCCGGGGCTGAAGAACCGCAACTCGTGATGGCACCGTTGTACAGGGCCCCGAGATCCTTCAGGAGATACGGCACTCCGGTGAAAGGTCCCGCTGGAAGTCCCGCCTTGATTGCCGCGCGCGCTTCGTCATAAAGGGGTGACACCACCGCGTTGACCGCCGGATTGCGCGCCTCGATACGCGCGACCGAAGCTTCGAGAAGCTCCTCCGAGCTCACCTCGCTTTGCTGGACCAACTGGGCGAGCGCGACACCGTCATACCGCTCGAATTCGGAGAATCCGCTCATGGGACCCCTTCCTCCGCATGCGCGGATAGCCTGTCACGCTAATTGTGCTACCGCAGATGTGCGGCCGGCGAGAGCTGATGGAACTGGATGCGCGGCGCGGTGCAGCCGGAGCCTATGTGCGGCTCGGTGCACGAGCCGCGCGCGAAGCTCAACGCTTGACGGGCATCCGCGATGACCCAGAATCGGACACCACGTCGGGGAGCCACTGTGATCTATAGCAGCCACGGCCCGCTGTCGACATACCACCCGTGTCGCTCGGCGACTACGTCTTCGAACATGCGTCACGACGGGGCGATCAGCCCGCAATCATCGATGCCTCAACAGGACACATTCTCAGCTTCGCCGAGGTCCGTCTGGGTGCGCAGCGCGTTGCCGCGGTTCTCGCGCAGCGTGGATGGCGAAAGGGAGACGTTCTGGCAGTCGTTCGCCCGAACGTCCCCGAGTTCGCAAAGTTTCGGTTCAGCGCATTCTGTTGCGCTGCAGCAAACCTAGGGTGACGCCTCTAAGGACGAGTCGCAAGGCGTGCCGGAGACTTCGGCCATCTGGCGCATGTGGGCTAGATGTCCTGCTGGCAGATACGTCGACGGCGAACTGGTTGCACACTCATCGCTGTACCGACACAGCCAAAAGGCCAGACGACCTCATGCCAATTCCCGAACTACCGAGGTCGCCCGCGGTGACGGAAAGGACGTGGGTTCGCCCCGGCAGCCTCGGCCGCATGAAGGCGATCGCTCTCGGGATGCTAGCCATGTCCGGGGTGGTCTATATGGCCGCCTCGGCGCTGTCTCCGTCCCATTCGGCTTGGGGTTACGTGGCGGCATTTGCAGAAGCCGCGATGGTCGGCGCGATTGCCGACTGGTTCGCGGTGGTGGCGCTATTTCGCCATCCGCTGGGATTACCCATCCCGCATACGGCAATCATTCCGAGCAACAAGAACCGGATCGGCGAAAACCTCGCGTCCTTTATCTGCGCGAACTTTCTCAGCACCGAGCAGGTGCTCGCCAAGTTGGCGCAATTCGATCTGGCGGCCCGCCTCGCCGCATGGCTCTCGGAGCCGCGTCATGCCGAGAGCCTCGGATGGCACTTCACCGCAGCGATGCGCTACGCGATCGGCGTACTCGACGACAAACGGGTCCAGGTCTTCTTCCGCGCCACCGTAGTCGCCCGACTCGAGCAAGTCGACGTGTCGCGCCTGACCGGCAAGATTCTCGACGTGCTTACGGCGGACCGCCGGCATCAGCGCCTCCTCGATGGCCTGCTGCTTCAGCTCTCCCGCATACTCGACGACGAGAGGATCAAGGCCGAAGTCGCCGAGGTTGTCGCCGCCGAGGTGAAGTATCTGCGCTTTGTCGGTCTCGATAGAGTCGCCGGCCGCTACGCCACCGAAACCATGGTGAATGGCGTCGTGCGGCTGATCGGCGAGATGGGCAACGATCCGCAGCATCCCCTGCGGGTGCGCTTCGACGAGTTCGTCGCCGAGTTCATCAGCCGCCTGCAGGACGATCCCGTTCTGCACGTGAAGATCGATGCGATCAAGCAGGAGCTGATCGCGCACCCGGCGCTGTCGGACTATCTGCACGGCCTGTGGAGCCAGATGATCGCCTGGGCGCAGGACGATCTGGCGGCTGCCGATTCCATCCTTCGCGGCCAAGTCGTGCTCGGAGCGCAGTCGCTAGGCGAAAAGCTCAGTGCCGACGCCGCAATGCGAGGCTGGATCAACGAGCAGATCCGGGACGCAGCCCCGCGCTGGATCGAGCGCTATCGCGAGGACATCCGTCAGTACATCATCGCCCGCGTCGGCCACTGGAACGCGGCGGAGATGACGAACGAGCTCGAGCGCAACATTGGCCGGGACCTGCAGTTCATCCGCATCAACGGAACGCTGGTGGGTGGGCTCGTCGGCCTGACCATCTACTCGGCGACGCAACTCGCGCAGCATCTGCGCTGAGCCGGCAAGGTCTTGGGCCTGTCAATTTCTGTCAGTGCCCTCCGCAAACCCATGGCAATACCAGGGTCTGCCTGCACACACTCGTTTCAGGACCACGCCGCGTGCTCCCACTCGCACAAGGGCACGGCCGAGGTGTGCGCGAACGCGCGGCGTCAGTTCCTGGCCCCCGGCGGCCGCATCGGATCGGCCGCAGCCAGCGCGGCCGCGCGATCGGGTGCGGGCGGATAGATCAGATCCGTGTTGATGAAGCGCTTGACCGCCTTCGCTTTCGCACCGACGAACTTCACCTCGCGACCCCAGCCCTCCGAGTGAATGGCACCCCAGGCGCCGAGATCGAGACAAGTCACGTAGTTGGGCTGCCGGTACGGCAGCGCCGGGACGCCGACGAGAGTAGCAGCGACGTTGTGGCCGGCGAATCGCCCCATCATCCTCGCGTGCTGGCACGACATCAGCGTGTGGTGGCCGTCGCCATCGGTCAAGGCGAGCGCGACGTCGCCGGCGGCAAATACGTCCGGACACTGCGCGACCTGCAAGTCATCCGTGACGTGCAGGCGACCGAGACGATCGCGCGGTCCCTCGATCTGCGCCGCCAGTGCATCGGCGCGCAGGCCAGCCGTCCAGATCACCGTGTCGGCCTCGATGCGCCGACCGTCGGAGGTCGTGAGCCCGTGCGGATCGACCGCACTGACCGTCGTGTTCAGGCGCCACGCGACGCCGAGCTCGCGCAGCGCATTCTCGATCGTCGGCCGCATGGCCGGCCCGATGTCCGGCCCGAGTTCGGCGGCCTGCTCGATCAACTCGATCCGGATCGGGGCCGCGCCGCCCCATAGCGCACGCAACCGTCCGACCAGTTCGCTCGCGACCTCGATACCGGTGAAGCCGCCACCGACGACTACGACGGTGTTGCGCGCAACGGTCGCGGGTTTGTCGGCCAGGCGCGCGAAGTGCAGGTCGAGCGCGGCGGCTTCATCGGTCTGATCGATGCTGTAGGCGTGGTCGTGCAAGCCCGGAAGGTCAGGCCGATGAAGGCGGCTACCGCTGGCCAACACCAGCTTGTCGTAGCCGAGCTCAAACTGCCTGCCTCTCGCATCGACCGCGTCGACGGCATGCGCGCCGGCGCGAATGCGCTCGACGCGGCCCTGGATGTAGCGAACGCCGACCGCCTCGAACAGTGGCAGCAGCGGTGCCCGCATGCTCAACGGTGCGGCCTCGTGCAGACGCGTGCGCAGATGAAGCACGGGCTCGGGGGCAATCAAGGCGACCTCGATCGATCGCGCGTCTGCGCCGACCTTGTCGAGCAGCCGAGCCGCCCCGAGCGCGCTCCACAGTCCGGCGAACCCGCAACCCACGACCACGATTGACTGCGTCGTCTCGATGCGATGCATGGTGATTCAGCCTGAGATTCGATGCCGTTGCTCATCAATGAGCGAGCGGCGCTTCGGTGAGGTAGAGGTACAACGCCCGCGCATCGACATCGGACAGGGCACCCAATGTGGCGAAAGGCATCGCGCGATCGATGCCGCTGCCATCGGGCCGCTTGCCGGAGCGCAGCATGGCGACGAACGCATCCGCGTTGAGATAGCGCCGCAGCGCACTGCCCTCGCCCGGCGTGAGCTTGGCCGGCGCCGGCCAGTTAGGCGGTTGACCGGGGCGCTTGCCGCCGGCCAGGTCCGGCCCGTGGCATCCGATGCACATGTTGGCCACGTACCGCCCGTGCTGCACCGACACGGCTTCGGGGACCGGTACTGCCGGCGGCAGAGTGTGGTCGATCTTTTCCGCGGCATCCTTGATCACGCCGAACGCGTAAAGCGTCTTGAGCATCACCGGAAGCGCAAACGCCGCCCCGCTGCCAGCGGCAGGAGGCAGCTGCTTGGCATACGCGGCGAGGGCGCCCACGTCGGCGTCGGTCAGGCGCGCATAGTCTTCGCTCGGCATGATGAAGACGGGTTGCCCGTTGGGCTTGACGCCGTGGCGAATGGTGCGCACCCAGTCGCTGTCTTGATAGTCGCCGACGACACCACCGTCACCGCGCGTGATGTTGGGTGATTTGAGGCTCAACCCGCTGTCGTCGCTGGCGAACACGCGCCCGGCGCCGTCGTTGCCATGGCACTGCGTGCAGCCACGTGAGGCAAACAGATAGCGGCCGCGTTCCAGGCTCCTCACATCGGTCGGCAGATTGATGGGCGCCATCTGCACGGCAATGACGCGATGAGTCTTTCGATCGGCCATGTACGAGCCGGCCACCGGCAGCGCTGCGCCGAAAACGGCAACGAAGCCGGCACCGATCAACAAGCGATTGAACCATTTCTTCACGCAGCACCCCCGCGCAGTTGATAGCGAAGCCGCCACTGTGCAGCCGTCGCGCGTCGGCGACTAGCAAGTCGCGATGCAACACTGATGTTCCGCGCAGTCAACCGAGCGGTGCGGTGGCGCTGGTGCAGATCGATCGACTTCCCGCTTATGGGCAACGTCTTCAAGTATGCTGAGCGACGGTGTTTCGACTCCGCTGCGGCAAAAGACTTTTTGAGGCGCATGAAAGGTTCTGTGCTTTCGGACCCAGGTTCTTCCGACAACAGCGGGATGCGCCAGCGCATCCTGGCTGCCGCCTTCCAGGCCTTCACCGCGGATGGTTACGCAGGAACCACCACACGCGCCATCGCAGCGCGTGCCAAGGTGTCGAAGCGCGACCTCTACGCCATGTTCGAAAACAAGCAAGCCATGCTCGTCGCTTGCATCGCGACTCGCACCCCCAAGATGCGGACACCCGAGGGATTGCCCGAACCTCACAGCCGCGAAATGCTCGCATCGACGCTGACGGCGTTCGCGAGGAATCTCCTGATCGAGTCGTCGCATCCAGTCGTCATCGCGATGTTCCGGCTGGCGATCTCTGAAGCCGACCGGTCACCGGAGATTGCTCAGGCCCTGGAGGAGTCCCGCAAAGTCAACCGACGTACGCTGACCGATTTCTTGGCACACGCTCAGGCGGAGGGTTTTCTTCCGACCGGCGATCCTGCGGATATGGCGAGCCAGTGCCTGGCGCTTGTCTGGGATGACTTGATGCTGACCCTGCTACTGGGTGTTCGCAGACGTCCTGGTCTTGCGCACATCCAACGGCATGCACAGAAGGCAGTTGACGTGTTCTTGCGCGACCATCAGATACCGGTGCAGAAACGCCAAACTCCCAAATAGCGACTGGACCGAGGTGCCGAGGGTACGGGTCCCATACAAGGCAGCCGCTGGCGCCCGCTATGCGGCCTGGGCCTCCAGCGGCCGAAGGTGCGGCAATCGCTCCGGATTCTGGTTCGCGAAGAAGTCGATGAAGGCGCGCACCTTGCGCGGCAGATGGCGCGTCGGTGCGTAGATCGCGTGCACAGTCAAGTTGCCTTGTGGGTCGTCGAGCAGCCAGTCGGGCAGCACCTGCAACAAGAGGCCCTGCCGCAACGCCGGGCGCGCCGCATAGTCGGGCACCAGGCCGATGCCCACGTCCTCGCACACCGCGGCAACGATGGCTGCCCAGTTGTTGATCGTCAAGCGGGCGGCCAGCGCGGCGCGGCACTCGATGGGTCCGCGGCGCAGCAACAGCTCGCTCTGCGCCTCGGCTCGCGCCATTGTCACGCCGGTGTGATGGGCCAGGTCCGCGGGCTCGGACGGTGTCCCTGCGTGCGCCAGATAGCCGCGGGTCGCCACCAGCAGGGTCGACGTGTGAGCGATCGGCCTCGCTACGAGCCCGGGCGGCAGGGTCGGCGCGATGCGGATCGCGAGGTCGTACGACTCGCCCACCACATCGACGAAGCGCTCGCTGAGATCGAGTTGAATGTCGATCTCCGGGAATTGCGAGAGGAAGCGCGACAGCTGCGGCGCGACGCACAGTTGGCCGTAGCTGACCGGCGCGCTGACTCTGAGCAGGCCGCTGGGCGTGCTCGCATAGTGACCAGCGAATGCCTCGACCTCGCGCGCCTTCTCGGCAATCATCGCGCAGCCGGTGTACACCGCTTGGCCAAGTTCGGTCATCGATAGCGCTCGCGTGCTGCGATGGAGCAGGCGCCCACCGATGTGGGCCTCGAGGCGGGTGACGCTGCGGCTCACAGCCGATGTGGTCATGCCCAGCAGCCGCGCCGCGGCCGTGAAGCCTCGCGACTCGACCACGCGGGCGAAGACGACCATTTCAACAAGCTGCTTCATCGTGATCTCGCGGGATCAGAAAGTGGGCGGTTGAGGCTCGACAGGCAGCGACTCGAGCGCGTGTTCAGCCGCCTCGTATTCGTCGCCGAAGAAGAGGCAGCACCGGTTTTCCGCGGGCGGGAGATCGGCAACGAGTGGCCGCTGTTCGTTGGCAGGGTGCGACGCATCGGAGATGCCCATTCGCACTAGGAACGGCAACGCAATGGCGCATACGGCGGCGCATTGGAGCGAGGCTCGGAGTCGTGGACGCATGGGGTCGGCGCCGTCATCACGCGGGAAGGCTGCCCAGAAACTCGAGCAGTGCGGCGTTGACTTCGGCCGGGCGCTCCTGCTGGGTCCAATGGCCGCAGCCGGGAATCATCCGAATTCCTTGCAACGCCGGCACGAAGCGCTTGAGGTTCGGCAAGAGCTGGTCCATGCCCGGAAAGGAGACGATGAAGTCGCGATCGCCGGCGACGTAGAGGGCAGACGTCGTAACTGGAGCCCCGGCCAGCGCTGCCTGGATCTCCCAGTTGCGGTCGAAGTTGCGGTAGTAGTTCAGAGCACCACGGAACCCGGTGCGCGTGAATTCGCTGGCGTAGAAATCCACGTCTGCTTCGCTGAGCCAGGGCGGTAGCTGCGCCGGTGCGCCCGGACCCCGCAAGAAGCGCCCGCCCCGCGGCACCATGCCGAGGCTTGCACCCACAGCGCCACTGGCAGCGGCCAAGCGCGCTGCCGCAACTCCGTCGCCCGATGCGCCGAACAGCATGTTTCGGACAGCCGCGCGCGCGTCGTTCTCCAACTCCCCCTCGGCGAGCCCAGGCTCCTGGAAATACAGCTGGTAGAACTGGGCATCCGCAGTGCGTGGCATCGCGCTGGTCGGCCGCACTTTGCCGCGCGGCCGAAATGGAACACTGAGGCCGACGACCGCCCGCACGCGGTCGGGGCGCATCTGTGCCGCCTGCCACGCGACGCTCGCGCCGACGTCATGGCCGACAACGACCGCGGTCTTGGCGCCGAGCGCGTCGAGGACTCCGACCAGGTCGCCAACAAGATGGAAGATCGAGTACTGATCGATCGTCTCTGGCCGATCGCTCTTGCCGTAGCCACGCATGTCGGGCGCGACAGCATGGAATCCAGCCGCGGCCAGCGCAGTGACCTGATGGCGCCATGAGTACCAGCACTCCGGAAATCCGTGGCACAGCACGACCAGTGGACCGGTTCCCTGTTCGGCGATGTTGATGCGGATGCCGTTGGCCTCGACGATCCGCTGTGTCGGCCCGCCCGTGGTGTTTCCGGGCGGGCCGGTCTGCGCGAGCGCGTCCGACCAAAGGACGCTCGATGCCGCCTGCGCGACGATCGGCAAGGCGGCGGTTTTCAAAAATCCACGTTTGTCCATCAGGCGCTCCTCAGGCCGGCATCGCTGCCGGCTGCCCCTTGAACGCAGCCTGCTGCTCGCGCACGAATTCTTCGAAAGACTTGGGCGGTTGCCCGCCCAACTGCTGAATCGCATCTGTCACCCGGTACGACGCGGACGAGGTCCGGATCGATTGCCAGAGCCTTGTCAGATGCTCGACCGCGTGCGCATTGAAGCCCCGAGAAAGAGCGACGTCTGCCCAGACCTGGTCGGGGACCTCCTGATAGCGCACGTTGCGGTCGAGAACGCGCTGGAATATGGCGACGATGTCGCTTAGCGCGAGAACGTCACCGATCACCGGGTAGGAACTGCCGGGTGTCACCAACGGGCTGATAAGCGCGCCGGCGGCGACGCGGGCCACATCCTCGGCCGAGACGAGCGGCACGACCGTCTTCTCGCTTCCCCAGGGCAGAAGGATCGACCCGTCTCTCGCGATGGTCGCGGCGGTCAGGGCGCGCATGTTCTCGTAGAAGATCGTGGCCCTGACATGCGCCGCACCGATCCCGGCCCTCTCGAAGATCTGCTCCGACAGATAGTTTTCCCGCATGCGAGGGGTGGGAGCGTCGGGCGCAGAGACGAGCATCACCATGTCGATGAGGCGTGCGACGCCCGCCCTGCGCGCCGCGTCGGCCATGATGGCGGTCGCCTCGAGCAGTCCCGCCTGGACGGGATACGCGAAATAGACGGACGACACGCCCTGCAGCGCCCGTGCGACGGAGGGATAGTCGTGGAAGTCGCCTTCGACCACGTCCGCACCCAGCGTGCGCAATCGTTCCGAACGCTCGTCGCGCCTGCGCACGAATGCGCGCACCGCGGTTCCTCTAGCGAGCAGCATTTCGCTGACATGCCGACCGGTCTGGCCCTGCGTTCCGCCGGCCGCTCCTGTGACCAGGACAACTTCCTTCTCCATAGTGTGCCTCCGCAAGCAACTGCCAAGTGAAGGTACCGTAGGGTACCGTCCAAGTGCAGTCTAAGGTACCACAGAGTACCTTGTCAAGGCATGACTCGCTGGCGATGAACGTCTCTTTCTCTGGCCCGCGGTTTGTCCTCGCGCGCAACGATCCGACCCGCGCACGATCGCTCCGCACCGGCGGCACCCGTTGCAGGGTTAAGTTGCCCGCCACGACTGTTGAACGCATTGAACAACTGCGTTGCCCTGGCACCGACTAGTCCCGGCCGCGAGTCCACGCCACAGTGTTCGTGCTTCTTGGACCCTCAACGCTCCGACCCTCGGAAGGACAGCAATGAACACAACGCTCCGCCCCCGCCGCGATCGGCTCACCGCGGCGATCGCCGTCGCAAGTGCTGCAGTGATCTCGAGCATCGCTTCGGCGCGTGACAAGGATGACCATGACGAAGGACGACACGAAGAGCACGCCGCGAATCGAGTCGAGCGCGGCTTCGAACTGGTGCCCCGCGGGGTCACTCTCAATCCCGTCGGCCGGAATCGGCAGCTTCTGGGCTTGGGCAGCTATATCGTCAACACGGCAGGCTGCAACGACTGCCACACGCATCCGTCGTACGCGCCAGGCGGTGACCCGTTCCAGGGGCAGCCCGAGATGATCAATGCGGCACAGTATCTTTCGGGTGGGCGCGTTTTCGGACCGTTCACCGCCGCCAACATAACCCCGGACTATGCGGGCCGTCCGGCGGGGCTGACGCTTGAAGCGTTCCTCACGGTCATGCGCACCGGACACGATCCCAAGGATCCACCGGGACCACCTTTGCAGGTGATGCCGTGGCCGTCCTTTGGCAAGCAAACGGAACATGATCTGCGCGCGATCTACGAGTACCTGAGCGCCATTCCTGCGCTCGCGAACAACCCTCAGCCGGGCCCGTAACCGACATGCCAATCCTTCGAATCGAACACTCGATCACTGATTTCGAAACCTGGAAGCAGGCATTCGACCGCGACCCTGCCGGGCGCGAGCGGCACGGTGCGCGCGGCTACCGTGTCCTGTGTCCGGTGGACGACCCGAACTACATCGTCATCGACATCGAGTTCGAGGCTGGCCAAGAAGCGCGAGCCTTTGCCGACGCCATGCAGGGCGTCTGGCAATCGAGGGCCGCCGCTCCCGCGCTGGCCGGAGCTCCGAAGGCGCGGGTCTTCGATCTCGTCGAGTCGAAGCGGTACCGCGACTGAGCGCAGAGCCTTTGGCAAGCTCGCTCGGGGATACCGGCTCTTGTTCAATCGACGTGTACGCCAGCGCTGCGCACGATGCCACCCCAACGAACCGTGTCGCTGCGGATCTGCGCCGCGAACTCATCGGGCGAATCGCCGATGGCTTCAGCCATTGCACATAGTCCGGGGCCTTGACCGCCGCCACGATTTCCTGATGCAAGCGCGCGACGATCTCCGGCGACGTGCCGGCAGGAGCCAGCAAGCCGATCCAGCCCGGCTCATCGAAACCGCTGCGATCTCATCCGGCCCCACGTTCGCCTTCAGCGCGACGAAACGCGCCACCGTCAGGTTGTTCGACGGCATGTCGAGCGACGCTCGAATGCCAGTCCCGCGAGCATTGCCTCGACCGAGACCGTGTAGCAGTTGGCGGTGCGGGCGACTGCAAGAGGAAAGGCAGCACTTCAGGGGGGATGCGCGGCAATCGGCGGCGAGCGATGCTGGTCTCCTGTCGCAAAGGAGATCGCCATGCGCACCGACCCCCTCCACCCCGCTGCATCCACGCACTACCTGTTCTTCGGCGGGCTCTTTCCGACCGTCCGCTCCCTGCTCTTCCCCTGCGACTCCGGGGGCCATGTGGAGATGGACGAGATGAGCGAGCGCGCCCGCGACAACTATCTGTTCGCGCGTGCGGTCGTCGGCTGCGACTACCGGGTGCCGGTGGTCGTCGCGGCGAGCGAAGCACACTGAATCCGACTCAGCGGACGGTAGCGGAGCGCGCGTGACCGTCCTGAGCGCGCCGCCGACGAGGCGTATCGCGCGGGTCGTTTTCTTGCCACATTGAGCGCGGGTCAAGAGCTAGAGTTGTGCCTTCTCCGTATCCGACTAGCCGTGCTCGCTGCCCTGACTTCAATCGCCGTCGTCGTCATCCTGTTGGTGGTCCTGTCTGTCCGCGATCGCGGCAACCGAGCTTCCTCGGAGGAGGTGCAGATCTCCTTGAACGCGCAGAAGTTCGACACCACATTGGGTGACTTCCACGACATGCGGGAGGCACTTCGCCCCCTGGAACACGTTCGGGCCGCCTCCCGCCGCGACCCCAACTCATCGGCACCGCCGGGTGGCACCAGTGCCACTCTGGGCCAGCTGACTCGCTCGGTCCCGGGCTCCGAGATATCCGGTTAGTTCGGGCGCGAGGTTCGTCCGCGGCCGTCCGCAAGCATGAGATTCGAAAGATTGATGTCCCAGGAGGTGACACCCGGAAGAAGATGAAGTCCAATGCCTCTATCTGGCTATCGCTTGATACCCATGGATAGTTTCTTGGTGAAGCTGGGTCCATGGAAGAAGGCACTGCGTGCGCCTCGCCCTGACTCTCCCCAGATTCAGCCAAATACCCCCGTGGATACCCCCGGCCGCCAGGGACTAAGAGACGCCCTCTACGCCCGATGCATTGGCCATCGCTGCGAGTCATTCCGTCGCGGGGTAGCGCGTTGATCCTGCCTGACATCCTCGAAGAGTGCCGTCACGAAATCGGCGAACAGACGAACCTTGGGTGAGCTTCGAGCGCCTCGGGGGTACATGACGTGAACCGGCGGGCCTGGTTGCGACCAGTCGCTGAGTAGGGGCACCAGTACTCCGGAAGCCACGGCGGCGGCGTTCATGACGTCGAAGATCCGCACGACGCCGGTGCCTGCTATCGCAGCCTCGGTAAGAACGTGTGCCTCATTCGAGCAGCAGTTTCCACGCACTGACACGACGCGCAGGTCGTCACCGCGAAGAAAGGCCCACTCGTCATAGAGGCGCCCATTGGGCCGGAAGTAGACCATGCAGTTGTGGGAAGCGAGTTCCTCCGGCATGCGGGGCACTCCGTGTGTTTCAAGATACGAAGGCGAAGCGCAGGTCAGCATCGTCAGTTCGGCGATGCGTCGTGCGATCAGGGTCGAGTCCTCTGGATCGCCGATGAAGACGCCGACATCAATTCCTTCGGCTTCGAGGCTACGCGAACCGGTGGCGAGCAAGATCTCGACCTGGAGTTGGGGATGCTCGTGCAGGAAGCGGGGCATATGCGCCAGGATGCGTCCGCGCGCGAGCCCTGAGTGCAATGCCACGCGAAGACGACCGCGCGGGGCGGCCCGAGCGCCGGTGGCCTCGCGCTCAGCAGCCTCCAGCTCGGTGACGACCCGCCGGCAGCGGACGTAGAAGCGCTGTCCCTCGTCGGTGAGGGTGACGCCTCGGGCTCCGCGAACCAGGAGGCGCACATCGAGGGACCGCTCGAGCACGGCCACCGCCTTGCTGACCGCCGAAGGCGTCAGGCTGAGCACCGCAGCGGCGGCCGCAAAACTCCGCAGCTCCACCGTGCGCACGAAGATGCCGACACTGCGCAGGTGTTCCATAAGCCTTGGAGACAAGAAAGTTTTTCACGTCCAGTGTGCCAGACGCGGTCTGGCTGGGCAGCCCAGTCGCGCCTATCTTTAGATTTGACCATCCGTCGTCCCAAGAGCCGCCATGCCGAACGTGAAACTTCCTATCGCCCGTCGCCCTTTCCTCGTCATGGCCGCGTCGTCGGTGCTCGTCGCGCTGGCTCCCGGCCGCTACGCGCGTGCGCAGGACTATCCGGTGCGGCCCGTGAAGTTCCTCCTTGGGGTCGCACCGGGATCCGTGCCCGACGTCGCCACGCGTCAGATCGCGGACAAGCTTGGGCCGCTGCTGGGCCATGCGGTCATCGTCGAGAACCGACCGTCGGCAGGTGGAATCGTCGCTCTCGAGGCGCTGAAGGCCAGCCCTCCTGACGGCTACACCCTGAGCTTCGTTCACGTCGGCAACATGAGCGTCGCGCCCAGCCTCTTCCCACGCCTGCCCTACGACACGACCAAGGACTTCGCGCCCGTCGGCATTTTCTGGCGTGGCGTCCAGTTGCTTGTGGTGAACCCGGTGCTCAAGGCCACGAGCCTCGTCGAGCTGATCAACCTCGCCAAGACCAGCCCCGGTAGGCTTCGCTACAGCTCGCCCGGCAATGGAACGCCCACTCACCTTGGCATGGAGCAACTCAAGCATGCCGCGGGGATCGACATCCAGCACATTCCGTACAAGGGTCCGGCGTCGCTGCTCGCCGTCCTCAGTGGCGAAGTCGACATGCTGCTGGAGGGTGTGGAGCCACTGCTGCCTCACCTACGCGCGGGCCGCCTCAGGACGATCGCCCTCGGCGGTTCACAGCGCCTGGCGGTCCTTCCCGACGTGCCGACCTTCGAGGAGTTGGGGCAGCCGGGAATCGGCACCATCTGGTCGGGCGTCATCGCACCCCTCGGTACGCCGCCCGCGGTGATCGCGCGGCTCAACCGCGACCTGACGGCGGCGATCCAGTCGCCGGACATCCGCCGCGGCTTCGAGGCCGCCGGGCGGTTGATCACGCCGGGAACGCCCGAGGAGATGGCAGCCACCATCCGCCAGGAAGTCCCGCGCTGGCGCGAGGTCGTCCAGCACGCGCAGATCAAAGTCGAATGAGGAGTCGCCTTGACCATCACCTCCGCGATCCCGAACGACACCGGCCCCACGCCCGCGGAGGCCGAGCGCCTCGCCGAGCTGATCACGAGCAGCTGGGTCTCAAACGCCATCCACGCCGGAATCGAGCTCGGTGTCTTCGACGCCCTGGCCGAACAACCTGACGATGTCGAAGCCCTTGCCCGACGCCTCGGTTGCGTGCCGACGACCTTGAAACAACTACTAGATGCGTGCGGATCGCTCCAGCTTTGCAGGCTGGACGAGCACGCCCGCTATGACGTTTCGGCGATGGGACGCATGCTGGCCTTGCAGACCCCAGGTTCGCAGCAAGCGTGGGCACTGCTCTGGTCACGCGAACTCGCCACGTTGTGGAGCGGGCTGGCCGATTCGGTTCGCCGGGGCGCCAGCGTCCGCTCTCTGCGTGGCACCGCCACCGGCTTCGACCGCCTCGCCGATGACCCGGTTCGCGCCGACGCCTTCAATCGCGCCATGACGGCAAACACCTGGTGGGTGGCTCAGTCGCTCGCTCGGTCGCCAATGCTCGATGGGTGTCGGCACGTGGTTGACGTGGGCGGCGGCCATGGTGTTCTGGTCGTCGCGTTGCTCCACCGCCATGGCGCAATGCATGGCACGGTGTACGACCTCCCCCACGCAGCCGTCGGAGCCAATGCCGCGCTCGAAGCTGCCCAACTTGCGGATCGCGCCACGTTTGTCGCCGGCGACTTCTTTGCCTCCGTGCCGGCCGGCGGCGATGCGTACTTGCTCAAGAGCGTCCTCCATGACTGGCCGGATGCAGAATGCGCCAGGATCCTAACGAGTTGTCGTGCCGCCATGGACGATGACACGCGTCTGCTGGTGGTCGAGCGACTCGCGAATTTGCCGCTGACGACGAGCTCGAACGATCGTGCCTGGGCACGGTCCGACCTCAACATGCTGGTCGCCCATGGCGCCTGCGAACGCACCGAGTCGATGTTCGGCGCACTGCTGTTGGAGGCGGGCTTCGGGATTGACAACGTGCGTGCCCTGTCGATGGGGCTGGCTTGCATCGAAGCGCACCCACTCCCCTAGCCCGGAAAGCGCTCGGGGCCGGGTGCCGAGCGACTCCGCACCGACGGCCGGCAAGCGGACGATCGAGAAGGGCCGCTCATGGCCGGGAGCGTGAGGCCGACGCGGCTCCATGGAGCTGCCGCTCGAATGGCGTACCGAAGCGATCACAGGCTGGCGGAACGGGCAGACCGCCCGGGTGTCTGGGCTCATGGCGGTGCTCCGGTGGCGTCTCGGAAGCCGAGGCAGCACCACCCGTCCCGCGCCGGTATAGTCTCGCGCCCCGATGCACGATCACTACGACCACAACCAGACGCTCGTCCCCGAGCGGTTCCTGGCGCTCCATTCGCGAAACGGCAGGCCGCTGCGGCCGCGGGCCGAGATCGAGGCCCGACACGAGCTCTGCGAGGACGTCGCGCTACACGCAGCGGCATTCCTCGCGGCACGCCATCAGGAAGGCGACGACACAAACGAGTCGCTGCAGCGCTGCCACGACGGCCTACATGCCGTCCCCGAGGCACTCGCACCGGCCGAAGCGGCTTGGGTCGTGCGGCGCGCGGCGGAGCTGCAGGACTGGGCGCAACCCGCCTGGCTTGCCGACACGGACAGCGACGCCGATCGATCGGGTCGCCGGTGAAGGCGCCGCAACGCCTGCGCTCGCTGCTCGAGGAAGGCCTCATCGACGCCGTCGTTCGCCAGCTCATGAGCGGCAAGGAGGCGACGGTCTACGTGGTGCGTTGCGGCAACGACACCCGCTGCGCCAAGGTCTACAAGGAATCGACGCAGCGCAGCTTTCGCCAGGCTGTCGACTACACCGAGAATCGCAAGGTCAAGAACAGCCGGCAGGCGCGCGCCATGGCCAAGGGCACGCGCTTCGGCCGCCAGGCGAAGGAGGCGGCCTGGCAGAGCGCCGAAGTCGATGCGCTCCATCGCCTCGCCGCCGCGGGCGTCCGCGTACCGAAGCCGTACAACTTCCACGATGGCGTGCTGCTGATGGAGCTGGTCGTCGACGCAGAAGGCGCCGCAGCGCCGCGACTCAACGACGTGGACTTCACCGCCGAAGAGGCGCGCGCCCATCACGCCGCCTTGATCGGCGAGGTGGTGCGCATGCTGTGCGCCGGCGTCATTCACGGTGACCTCTCCGAGTTCAACATCCTGCTCGCCGCCGACGGCCCGGTCATCATCGACCTGCCGCAGGCGGTTGACGCCGCCGGCAACAACCACGCGCAGCGCATGCTGCTGCGCGATGCCGACAACCTGCGCGAGTTCTTCGGGCGGTTTGATCCGGACCTGTTAGCCACGCATTTCGGCGCCGAGATCTGGGCGCTCTATACGCGCGGCGTTCTGCAGCCGGGCACGCCGCTGACCGGGCGCTTCGAAGACCCGCAGGGACCAGTCGACGTTGCGGGTGTGCTGCGCGTTGTCGGCGAAGCGCGCGACGAGGAGGCAGCCCGCCTGCTGCGGCTGCGAAGCGCCGGCTGAGGAGATCGGCACTGGGGGATTGTCGGCTTCAGACTGAGGCCGTGTGCAAACACTGAGACGCAGCGACCAGGCGAGACTCTGTCACCGACAACGCCGATCTTGAGGCGTTTGATTTGGTAGTGGCCGGAACCTGCCATTCACCATCGGTCCATGCGTCTGACCGCTGTACCTCGGAACCTGCCAGTCACTCACGCGAGCAGCTGACACGATCTCGCGCAGACGCAGGTCGCGGTCAACGGCAGCTTCCTTGGACTGTGAATGGGGACTCCCGACCCAAAGCGGCCCACTAGCTCGGGCCCGCAGCACGCACGACATTGCCGAGCTTGGTTGATTCCTTCATTATCGCCTCCTCGCTCAAGCGCGCAGCCGTGAAGCAAGATGAAACCGAAAGGCGCACCGTCGCACTGTCGATCTTCTTGGCTATCCAGTCGATTCGTCTTTTGCTTGGGTGTAGGCGTAGCTTCGTTCAACCGTTAAGGAGAAGGGGAATGAACCGCTCAATCATCACTTTGCTTATGCTGATCTCTGGTGTTGGCAATGCTCTTGCTCAAAACGCATCCCTAAAGGAGCAAGTCGTTGGGACTTGGATTCACGTATCGACCACCGTTACCGCACCTGATGGTAAGAAAAGTGACCGGCCAGGCCAAGGTGTCCTGATCTATGGCCCTGAAGGTCATTTCGCCTTTGTAAACGTCGCCAATAATCTTCCCCACTTAGCAGCCAACAATCGGGATAAGGCGACGGCGGAAGAAGCTAGGGCTATCGTTGCTGGTTCGATAGCCTATTACGGCACATACGCAGTCGATGAGGCGACGAAGACTATCGTCCCGAAGGTTGAGGGGTCGACATTTCCTAACATGGTTGGAACCGATCAAAGCCGGGTTGTTGTGTCGATCACGGCAGACGAAATGCGATTCATCAATCCCAAGGCGCCGGCAGGTGTGCTGGAGATTGTTTGGAAGCGAGCCAAATGAACACAAACATGGAAGGCCGCTTCTGGCCGGGAGGGTGAGTTCGCAACCACGCCAGGTAGCTGCCCTACTGCGGTAGCGGCCCACCCCTGTCGCCTGACACGCTCCGGGCGCTTTGATCTCGTCGAGGCGCATCGTAGTCGGCCCTCAACTTGATGGGAGTCCATCATGGGATCCGATGCCAGCCCAATCATTCGATCACCGCGTCGGCGCACGGATCGCGGAATCGGCAGGCCGATGTCGAACGCGAACCAGTGACGGAGAACAACGGCAGGCGGGCTTTTGCGCATTCTAAGGCCGCAAGCGTGGCAGCCAAGGGCTTACTTCGGAAGATTTTGAAACGTACGAGGTCATGCACATCGAAAGTCTCTCACCTTGCGATGGCTACACAGTCCTTTGAATGCGGGGTGCAAAGCACCAGGAGGAGATTGCAGCGTGGAATACGCAACGCTTTCCTCCGGTAGTGGATATTCGGTTCAGAGATCCCGCCCCACGCTGTCGCCAGTGTCGAGGGTGTCCGCCGATCCCGGACTGGGTCTAAACCCCCTCCGTTTGGGTCGTGAGGTCGCAGACTGTGAAGTCCTTATAGATGCTAGGCATGGCGAGTGCCTCTCATTCGGAGCGGGGCCTCAAACTCGACGAGGGCCTCGGCGCTTGGCCCCGTATCCCTCTCTCAATTCATCAAGCCATCGTCTGCCTGCAGCCGTGAGCTCAGATCGGCCGTCGATGAGGCCGAGGAACTCAAGGCGCTCGCGCATATCAGGTGGCATCAGCCGCGCACCGTCGTAGCCGCACGCCACCAGCCATTCGGTCTCTATCCTCGACAAGGTCACCCGGTCCACGCGCCACTTCCAGCCTGCTCTGCGTGGGCTTTATCGGGGTCGCGCGAGGCAACTGTAGGAGCCCCTGCCCCAATCTCCCGTCGTGGGGAGAACTAATGCCGCCCGCAAGCGAACCGCTTGGCGAAACAGTGTCAGATGTCGCGGGGCTTCACGCCGAAAGTGGCGACCGGCCAGCGCTCAGGCCGTCGCGCCCCGCCCGCCTTTCGCGGCCGTTTTGCGCTTGCGGTACTCCGCGAACTGCGTGTCGGCCAACACGCCGATCAGGATCACCGATCCCATCACCGCGAAATTCAGCGAACTGGGGATGCCCAGCAGATTGACCAGGTTTTGCAGAACCTGCAGCAGGATCGTGCCGAGCACCACACCGAGCAGCGACCCTTCGCCGCCGCGCAGCGAGAAGCCGCCAAGCACCGAGGCGGCGATGGCGTAGAGCTCGTAAAAGTTGCCGTGCGAGGAAGGCGAGATCGAGCGCGTGTACATCGCGAAGAAGATAGCCGAGATGGCGGTCAACAGGCCACAGATCATGTACGACGCGACGACCACGCGGTCGGTGGGAATGCCTGAATAGCGCGCAGCCTCCTCGTTCTTGCCGACCGCATACAAATAGCGCCCGAATACCGAGCGATGCAGGACCACCCACATCACCGCGGCGACCACGATCAGTGCGAACAGCGAGTGCGGGATGCCGAAGCTTCGGCCGGTCGTCAACCATTCCAGTTCGGGAAAGCTCACGCCGAAGCCGAAGCCGGCCGTTCCGTCGGCCGTGTACCAGCGCGCGGTGCCGCGATAGATCAGCAGGCCGCACAACGTGACGATGAACGGCTGTAGCTGAAGCTTCGTGATCAGCAGGGCATGCACTAAGCCCATCACGAGCCCGAGCGCGAGCATCAGCACCAGCGCCAGCGGCCAGGCCACGCCGTGGTTAACCATCAGGTCGACGAACAGCACGCCGAGCAGCGCGATGATCGAGCCGACCGAAAGCTCGATGCCGCCGGTGACAATCACGAACGCCTGGCCGATTGAGAAGATGCCGAACAGGCCGACCAGGTTGGCCGTGTTTGCGAGGTTGATCGGCGAGATGAACAGCGGATTAATGATCGCGGTGATGGTGCCGACGACTAGAATAAGGATGAGCAGGCCGATGTCTTTCTTCTGCATGCGCGTGTGCCTCCCTAGCTGGTGTCGCCTACGGCGAGCCGCAGGATCTTCTGTTCGCTGAATTCCGGCCGCTCGAGAAAGCCGCTGATCGCGCCTTCGTGCATCACGGCGATCCGGTCGCTGACGCCGATCACCTCTTCCATGTCGCTCGAGATCATCAAGATCGAGACGCCGGCATCGGCCAGGTCGCGCAGCATGCGATAGATTTCGCTCTTGGCGCCGACATCGACGCCGCGTGTTGGCTCGTCGCAGATCAGCACGCGCGGGTTCATCGTCAGCCACTTGGCCAGCACGACCTTCTGCTGGTTGCCGCCCGACAGGCTGCCGGCGTGCGTCTGCACGTCGGGCGCGCGGATGCCCAGGCGCTTCGTCTGGTGCGCGGCGTTGTGGAGCGACTTCGATCTCTGTACCAGCCCGCCGGCGGACGTGTGCGGCAGGTTGGGCAGTAGGATGTTCTCGCAGATCGATTCGTCGAGCAGCAGGCCGCAGCGCTTGCGATCCTCCGGCACCAGGAAGATGCCGCGCTCGATCGCATCGCGCGGGGTGTCGAGTCGGACAGTCGCGCCGTCGAGCTTCACCGACCCCGCGACCAGGCGATCGATGCCGAAGAGGGCGCGTGCGAGCTCGGTGCGGCCGGCGCCAATCAGACCGGCCAAGCCCAGGATCTCGCCGCGCCTGAGCGACAGCGAGATCGTATGGCCGGGATGGGCCTGGGTCTGCGCGCCGGCGACGTCCAGCACCACCGCACCGGGCGGCTCGGCAGGCGGCAGATAGAGCGCCTTCAGGTCGCGGCCGATCATCATCCGGATCATTGTCGCGTGGGAGATCTCGTTCTTCGCGAGTTCGCCGACTAACTTGCCGTCGCGCAACGCGATGACGCGGTCGGCGCACTCGCTCATCTCGTTGAGGCGATGAGATATGAAGATGATGCTGACGCTCTTGGCCTTCAGGTCGGCGATCACGCGCATCAGCCGATTCGTTTCGGCCAGCGTCAGGCTCGACGTGGGCTCGTCCATGATGACCAGACGCGAGTTCAGCGACAGCGCCTTGGCAATCTCGAGCAGTTGGCGCTGCGCGAGCGACATTTCCGAGACGAGCGTATCGGGTTCGAAATCCACGCCCAAAGCATCGAGGTACGGCCGGGTGAGGTCGTGCAGCTTCTTGCGATCGACCAACTTCAGGATGCCGCCGTATAGCGGTTCGCGCCCGATGAAAGCGTTCGCCGCCGCATCGAGGTTCTCGAATAGGTTCAGTTCCTGGTGCACGAAGGCGATGCCGGCGGCGAGCGCGTCGGCCACCGACAAGGCCTCGGCCTGCCGCCCGTCGATGTGGATCGCACCCGACGATGGCGCCACCACGCCGCCGAGGATCTTCATCAGCGTCGACTTGCCGGCTCCATTCTCGCCGACGAGGCCGATAACCTCCCCGGCGCTCACCTGCAGCGAGACCTGGTTGAGCGCCATCACGCCCGGGTAGGCTTTGGTGATTCCGGCAAGTCGAAGGAAAGGCTCGGTCATCTTGCGCGGTGATCGTGTGATTGCGCTGGCCTGCTGCCGGACACGACGGCCCGTGCCGGCAAGACGAGGCAAGGCCGGCGCAGTGGCCTGCACCGGTCTTGCTTTGCGGGCTGACTACTTGCCCAGCGTCGCCTTCAGGCTGGCCGAGAAGGCATCGACGTTGCCCTTGTCCAGTACCTTCGTCGGCACGATGATGAGTTTGTTGGCCGGGATCTTGGACTTGTCGCCTTCGAGGTAGGCGGCCATCAGCTTCATGCCTTGATAGCCCCACTCGTACGGCTGCTGCACGACGGTTCCGGCGAAGCTACCGTCCTTCACGGCGCCGAGCGTGATCGGGTCTTCGTCGAAGGCGATCACGGTGATCTTGCCCAGCTTGTTGGCGGCCTTCAGCGCTTCGTAGATCTTCGGCGGGTTGTACGAATAGAAGCCGACCATGCAGTTGATCTCGGGCTTGGCGGCGAGCACGTCGTCGACGTTGCTGCGCGCCTTGGCGAAATCAACATCATCGCCACGCACGTCGACCAGTTCGATGCCCTTGCCGCTAACTGCCTGACGGAACCCGGCAATGCGCTCCTTGGCGTTGTCGGCACCGAGGAAGCCGACGAAGCCCATGCACTTGGCGCCGCCCGGCAGGGCCTTCACGGCGACCTCACCCGCCTGCACGCCGGCCAGGGTGTTCGACGAGCCGAGGTACGCAATGCGGTTGCTGGTCGGCGCGTCGCTGTCCGTGGTGAAGAGTGGCACCTGCTTAGCGATGCGGTTGAATGCGTCGATCGACGTCTTCGGGTCTACCGACGAAATCATGATCGCGCTGGTGCCGCCCGCGACCAAGTCGTCCATCAACGCGTTTTGCAGCGCCGCGGTGCCTTGCGCCGGATACCTGAACTGAAGCTCGTACTTCGGCAGCTCGCTCTGCGCCTTCTTGACGCCGGCCTCAGCCAGCTTCCAGAAATCAGAGGACGCATTTACGATGAACGCCAACTTCTTCCTTTCCTGCGCGGCAGCGAACGTCGTCGTCAGGGCGAGCGCCGCGGCGATCGCGATCGCCGCGGCGGTACGAAACGAGGAACGACCAGAGTTGAGCATGCATGTCTCCGATGAGTATGGATCTTGAGTTCGACACCCGAAGCCCCCGTGGACCCGTCAAGGGCAAGGCCCTCGGAGATGCTATACAGACACCTTGCCACCTGCAAGGCTGGCGCCATCGGGGCTTTCCTACCTCTTTGTTCCCTAACCGCTGCGGATGCTTGTCGAGGTGCGCGTGTGGCAAAGGCGCCCGGCGCAAATATGGTGCATACGCCACTGCGTTTGCCGGCTGAGACACCCACTTCAGGCGGTCGAGAAGCTGCTGGATCTCCGCAGCACCAGGAGTCGCATGGATGGCGACGGGCTGGTCGCGCAGCGGGATGTTGTCGATGAAGTCAGCACTTGAGCGGCGCCGGGTAGACGGAGTACTCTGCCTTCCCGAACCACCGTCGGGCTGTCCAGGAGCGCCGCTCTTTGCCGGCCGCCGCTGGAAGATCGGGCGATTGTTAGCTCTGAGCAAACGGGGATGATGTATGAGCGAGCAGGAGAAGTCGAGACCGCCGCTTCCGCCATTCGATGCCACAGCTGCGGCACAGAAGGTCCGGATGGCTGAAGATGCCTGGAACACGCGGAGTCCGGAGCGAGTGTCCCTCGCGTATACGCGGGACAGCTCTTGGCGGAACCGGTCAGAGTTTCTATCCGGCCGCGAGGCAATCGTTCAGTTCCTGATTCGCAAGTGGAACAGGGAACTCGACTACCGACTGATCAAAGAGCTTTGGGCATTCCAGGGCGACCGGATCGCGGTCCGCTTTGCGTACGAGTGGCACGACGACTCCGGAAACTGGTTTCGCTCCTACGGCAACGAGAACTGGGAATTCGACGAATATGGGTTTATGCGGCGCCGCATCGCCAGCATCAACGATCAGCCGATTCAAGAGAGCGAGCGCAAGTACCGTTGGCCGCTCGGGCCGCGTCCAGCCGATCATCCCGGCTTGTCGCAGCTGGGCTTGTAAGTCTAGCGCTCGACGTAGATTGCGACCAGGCCGGCTCTCTCCCTCCAAGCTCCACTTGAAATGAAAGTAGAGCTCGCTTTGTTGGTCCTGGTCGCCGCTTGGTGTGCCTCACCGATCGCTGGTGCCCAGACGCCGCCTGCCGAGGAGTTCGAGAAGCTCGCGCCAGCCGTGGGTGCCAAGGCGTATCCGTGCGTGGATCCGTCTAGTCCCCTAGCTCGCCGGCTTCAAGATGAGCCGTGCAGGTGGCCCATGTATCAGCTGCCGTCCGCTGCAGTTTCTGGCTCCAACGAAGCGCTGACCTTTCCAAGGTACCGGCAGCCTGCGGCGGGACCACAAGCGGGGCATGCCATGTTTTGGAGGCTCCCGGTGCAGCCTAGGGGTCCGTACGACGCTCCCAGACACAGCTTTCATTGACCGGGCAGGGCTTGGGCCGCTTCGCCAGGAGCCGGTTTCGCCGCCGACGGTGCCCGACCACTCGGACTATCTCTGGCCGCCGAAGGAACTGCGCGGTCTAGATCCGAAACACATAGGGCATGAGCACTGCCTGGCCGCGTGAGGAGACCACGTGGCAGGCACGGCGATGCCGCGAGCTGCGGAGGGAGTGAGGCGGCGCGTATCCGGGCAATGAGTAGAGACTCTTGCCTTCGGGCGCCGCCGCTGCATTGGAGCCGCTCATCGGCGGCAGCCTCCGTTGACAGAAGCTCAGGTCTTACCGTCCCAAGCGGCCAATGCCAGCAACAGGAATGCGACCACGGCGACCGCGGCATGAACGAGGACAAGCCACACGGGTAATGGCAACGCCTCCAGGTGATATTTGAGGTTCATCAGGACGCCGCCCGCAGCTGCAAGCAGAAACAGGACCAGGGCCATCGCCGCGAACGCCGGCTGCGGTCGATCGCCACGGCAACGTGGGCATAGCTGAAGCCGGCCAGGAACTGCACGGGCAGAGCTGATGACGGAAAGCGCCGAAGCGCTCAAGTCAGGCGTCACCCCGGCCGGCACTTCTGCGGAGCACAGCACAGCCTCTTTCGAGGTAAGCACAGGAATGCCGGCCTTTGACTTACCACGTAAGCCGCGCTATCATAGATGCTGTCCCCTTGCTTTGGGAACCAACATGTCGACACTCCTAGTCTCCTCGAAAGGCCAGATCGTGTTGCCGGCCGCATTGCGGCGCCGGCTCGGCATGGGTGCAGGCGCCAGGATCGAAGTGCTCGAAGAATCAGACGGGCTGAAGCTGCGTGTCATTCGGTCGGTCGCGACGGCTGACTTGACCGGGATGGCGGGCATGGTGAAGGCCCCAGTGCGCGGCGCCCCGCGTCGCTTGGGGGACTTCGACCCGGCGTCGCTGTTGACTCGCTCGCGCCGCGGCAAGCCGTGAGGGCCCTGGACACGAACGTCTTGGCCCGGTTCTTCGTCGACGACGCCGACGATGCGCAGGCCGCCAGGCAGAGGCCCGCTGCCGTCGCGGCGCTCTCTGAACGATCGTTCGTCTCGGTGACCGTGCTGCTGGAGTTGGAGTGGGTCCTGCGTGGGTTCTATGGATTACCTACCAGGGACGTTCTACGCGTGCTGCGGGCGCTAGCGAGCATCGAACACATCACGCTTGAGGATCGCGACGCGGTCCTGGTGGCAGTCGACGCGTTCGACAAGGGTCTCGATTTCGCTGACGCGCTGCACATGGCGCGCAGTTCGCGTGCTTCCGGATTCGCGACTTTCGACCAACGGCTGGCAAAACGAGCAAAGGGTCTTGCGCTGATGCCACCAGTGGAGTTGCTGGTCTGAATCGCCCGGCGCAACGGATGAAAGCCGACGCTGGTGAGCGGCAGAAAATGGCCGAACCCGGGCACACGCGAACGTCGGCTCCTCGGGCCCCAAGGCGAACGCGATTTGCGAACGGGTCATTGGCACGATCCGGCGCGAGTGCGTGGACTCTCCGCTCGATCCTGCGCGAGTGGGTTGCTCACTTCAACGGCAGGCGTCCGCACAGTGCACTGGGACCCGGTGTACCCGGCCCTCCCGTAGGGTCTGCGCGCACCTCGAAGCCTGAATTTCGATGTCGATGGACGCCGGGTGCACTCGTGCGAGCGACATCCATGCTGGGCGGACTGCACCATGAGTACTCGCTTTGATCGATCCCGGCGCTCGGTAGGAACTGCACGGGCCGACTAGCTGATGACGGAAAGCGCCGAAGCGCTCAAGTCAGGTGTCACCCCGGCCGGCGTTTCTGCGGAGCACAAGGGGCTGCAGGCGACCGAGATCAAGCGCATGGAGTCGGCCTTCCAGGTTTGAGGGAGTGCTGCGATCTCCATGCCTGGGTATTTTGCTACCCACATAAGCACTTTGTGGGTAACTCACTGTGCAGCAGTTGAGAGAGAGATCGGCAGCTCGTCGGCGACGTCACCTTCCGCCTACACGGTTATCGGTAGGGAAGAGGTCGCCAGCCGAAGTATCCACCCGGTATCCCATGGCGCGATAGCCGATTTGGCGTTTCGACCACATCCTCATCAGCGCCGGATGACCTGAATCGACGAAATCCACGATCCGCACGTGCGTCTTGTCCGCGTGCTCGCGGTGCAGGCGGCCAGCGTATTGCTGGAGGGTGCCCTTCCACGAGATCGGCATCGCCAGGACCAGAGTGTCGAGCGGCGGGTGGTCGAATCCCTCGCCAACCAACTTGCCAGTGGACAACAAGACTCGCGGCGCGTCAGGCGCCAGCGCTTCCAGCGTCGTCAGCACGGCCGCACGCTGCTTCTTCGACGAACGGCCTTGCAGCGCAACCAAGTTCTGGACCCGCCCGCTCAGAGCCGCACCGATTGCGGCGAGATGCTCCGTGCGTTCGGTCAGGACCAGGACCTTCCGCCCTTGCAGATAGGCGTCGACGATCTCCCCAGCGATGCGCGCCGTACGAGCGTCATCGACCGCCAGCGTCCGGAAGACCTCCTGGATGCCGGCGTCGGGTTGCGCGACGATCGCTGTGGACAGGAAGCGCGGCGTCACCTCCAGCGTCTGCGGTGCACCTTCTGGCTTCGCCGCGATGTGCCGGATCGGACCGCACTGCATGAAGATGATCGGCTGCTGACCGTCGCGCCGTACTGGAGTAGCCGTCAGGCCAAGAACGTATCTGGCCTTCACCCGCCTCAGGATCGCTTCGAACGAGAAGGCCGACAGGTGGTGGCACTCGTCGACGATGACATGGCCGTAGTTCTCAACCAGGGCGCTGACCTCGCCCTGTCGTTGGCCTCTCCCAACAAGAGACTGCATTGCGGCAACGTCGATCCTGCCGGTCGGCTCGGCCTTGCCACCGCCGATGCTGCCGATCACGTCAGGCCCAACTCCGAGGAGAGATTGCAACTGTTCCTTCCACTGTCTGAGCAACTCGGTGCGATGGACCAGCACGAGCGTCTTCACGCCACGGCTCGCGATCAACGCGGCGGCGGTCACGGTCTTGCCGAATGCTGTCGGTGCGCACAGCACGCCGGTGTCGTGCTTCAGCATGGCCGTGGCGGCGGCCTGCTGGTCCGGCCGCAACTTGCCCACAAAGGCAACTGCGAGTGGTTCGCCCGTCGAGCGTTCGTCCCGCAGATCGCAGCGTATGCCTTGCTCGCGAAAAGAGTTGTTGCACTGCATCCAGGCAGCCGCGAGGCAGACCGATGTGTTGCGGGAAGTTCTCAGCACACCCGATGACTCGAGGCTTGTCCCACACCGGCATGCGCATGGCCTGCGCCCGGTAGAACTCAGGGTTCTGGAAGGCGGCTAGGCGGACCAGTCGGTTCGCGAGCGGTTGCGGCAGTTGTGCCTTCGCTGCATAGACCAGATTGGCCAGCGTCACCGCGACGGACTCGGGCATCGGACCAGCCAATCGCTGCGTGACCGACGAGCGAGGCTTCCACGGCTCCAGCGAGTCCTCGTCGGCTACGAAAGTCACGTCGAGCGGGTCCGATCCACCGGTCGCTCGAAGAATCGTCGGCTCGATATCTCGCGGCGCCATCGGCTCGATGGATGCCAGGTACGCCTATTGATCAGGAAACGCCTGCAGCGCATCGTCGACGAACAGGCTGTGCCCTTGCTCGCGAGGCTGCTTCTGCAGCGGCAACGCGATCAGGTTGCCGAAGCCACCCTTCGGCAGGGTGTCCTGGCTCGGAAACAAGCGGTCGTAGGAGGTCAGCTTCAGTTGCCGGGTCCGGGCACAAGTGAAACTGATCAACGCAGTGCCCAGGCGACGTGCATCGCGCGCAGGAACGTTCGTCGAAAAGAACACCCAGGCATGCGCGCCTTCGCCCGAGCGGGACACTTCCAACGCGACGGACACGCCCAGGTCACGACAGGATTTCGCAAAGCCCTTCGCGTCTTCGCGCCACTCGGCATCGTCGAAGTCTACAGCCACAAAGTTGCAGGTGTCGTCGGCGAGCAGCGGGTAGATGCCGGTGGTGTGCCGCCCGGCAAGGTGATCAAAGATCGTCCGGTCCGTCAGCCCGATCAAGTCGCGGCGATCACAGTCTGAACACTTGATCCGCGGCTTCTCGCAGATGCCCGCACGCCATTCGTTGGCGCACGCTGACGCGTACCCAGTCTTGCCGGCTTTGCTTTCCCAGCGCACGGGATAGACGTCGGTCCGACCACGGAACAAGCGACGGAACAGCGCAATCTTTGGTCGGTGCTAAGCGCCGAAGGGGTAAGCGGCACATCGACAGTACCACCCCGTCGCCATTCGATGCCGTGCGACTCCAGCAGCGCGACCAGGCGTGCATTCTCGGCGCGCAGGTCTGCGGAATCGCCGTTATTGGTCATGACTGCCAGAGCCCAGCCTCGGCGAGCCGTCGCAGCAGCGCACCCCTCTTCGCGTGGCGGACCAGGAAGCGCCGCAATTCGCGATCGAAGGTGCCGCGTTCGGAGACGATGGCATAGGCTTCTGCCAAGTCGCTCAAGGCCCGCACAGTCTGTTCGTAGGCCGACGCGCTGCCTCGCCCTGCCTGCTGATGAAGGGCAAGCCATCGTTTGTCGACATCGGACATCAGCAGCCGAAGCTGGGCGTCGCGCTGCGCATGCCGCGCGGCGGCCTCTTGTTCGCGCGCCAAGGCATCTCGGCGGCGACGCTCCTCGCCGGCCGGCACGGCCAGGGACCGCAGCTCGGCCACACTGCGCCGACGCGCCTCGGGCGCAGCTTCCGGCGTGTGCTGCCGCTGCCACGCTTGATAGCGACTCGCGATTTCGCGCTGTTGGTTGGAGCGGTGGGCCTGCACGATCGACCTCAGCATCGACCGAAGCTCGTCGAGCGAGAGCGACTGCAACCAGGCGTCTACAGACTCCGTCAGCCGATCGGACGAGTCCGCGCTGCCCATCGCTGCAGCCGCAATCATGTCGGCATCAATCTCCAGGAATGCCGCCAACGCAGTCTGGGCCGCGGACATCTGCGACAGGCCGGCGGGCACCGGCGGCTCCAACGTGGTCTCGCGCACCTCGCCCTCGGCGGCACCGGCAAGCCACCCCAGGTAAAGCGAACGTCGATCGCCGCGAATCAGCTCGTCGCGCAGCGGCACGAGACGGCCCATCCAGCCCCTGCCGTCATCCTCGGCGAAGCGGTCGTAGTTTTCGCTGTCTTCGAGCGACCAATCGAGGATCCAGTGATCCTCGGTCGCATCGATGGTCAGGCTCTGCTTCACACCGAAGGCCTTTAGCTCCGCTTTGCCGAAGATGTCGCGCGGCAATCGCAAGGCAAACCGGCAGTGGGCCCAGTCGGCCAAATAGACGAATGCGTCGAAGTAGCGCTGCATCCAATCCAACGGATTGGCCTTCAGCCCACCCCACTCGTAGTGGTTGACGAAGCCCGACGGCGTGATCGCAGCGCGCGTGGACACCGCCCGCAACTCGGCCATCTCGCCATCCGTCAACGGGCGATCGATCGCCGCGAATTCGAAGTACTGGTACTCGCTCATGGTGACAATGGTTGCAAGGCTACGGCCTGAACGACACCGCGCCACAGGGCCATGCGAAGCAACGTGACAAACGTCCACCAGCGGCCGATGCACGATATCGTTCGTCCTCAGCATCGATTGGCTCAGCACAATGCGCGTCGGGTCGTGCGCGAACTCGTCGCTCAAATCAGCCGGCAGTCCACTGGGTACGCCAGGCCACGCCGCTGAAAGGTCGCGGCAATGGCGGGAGCGAGAGTCGACTCATCGAGTTCCTCGCGCTCCATCATCACAACTTAGATCGAGATAGTCCTCGAGCCGGCTGTTCACCATGCCGAGCACCACGATGGCATGCAACTTCTCGGGTCTCGATGTCCTTCGTGTATGCCTCGCCGGTGAACTGCACCATCCTGATGGGCGGGTATTCGAGTCGCGGCACATGGCTTCCGCGCGACATCGCAATCCAGACCCACCACGGCAGTCGGGTCGTCAACCCGTGAAACTGCAGCGCGCTGAGCAGGCAGACCAACGCCCGTGGAACTTTGCTGGCCACTGTCACCAACTTCATGCTCGGAGCTGCCGCCGTCTGGAAGCCGGTACAGCCCGCGCGCCGCACACTCCAGTTGGCCGCTGGCCGCCATGCCTGCAAGCACCACGCGCGGCACATCCGCATCGGCCAGATCGCTCGCGCGCAGCCAGGCGTTCTTGCGCACCAACTGCAGTGCCTCTTGCATGCAGGTGACAGCGGAGCGCATGGCGGGGCAATGGTCGCGAGTTGGCGCGCGGCTATAGTTTGTTTCAAACATTCGTCGATTGCAAACATTCGACGAATATCTACTCAGTGTTCAGTCGCATCAAGTGGTCGCCTCGACCAGGCGATGGGCGACGGACATTCATTTCTGCGGAGCGCAGGAGTGCAAAGCGACTGGCATATCAGACTGAAGCAGCGAATTGAAGTTGACAGCGAATTGTCGCAAAGTCGCCACCCGAGGTTGTCATGGCAGCAGACAAGATTGCACGATGCATGCCGCAACAAGCGTTGCGTTGCCGCTTCGTATGTCGCGCGAATCTCGCTCGCCGTCGCACTCGCCAGGGGCTTGTCAGCAAGCGGATGAAGGCTCGCCGCATTGACGCCGTCGCATCCGAGTATTACGCTACGCACTATCGTAATGCTTGGAGGTCCCCGACATGGCGGCTGCCACCACGATGACGACCAAGGGCCAGGTCACGGTGCCACGGGAAATCCGCGACCGGCTCGGGCTCAAGTCCGGCGACAAGATGGCCTTCACGATGCTCAGCGACGGTACGGTCGTCATGCGGCCGAAGACGCGGCGCCTGGCCGACTTGGCGGGCTCGCTGACGCGCCCCGGGCAGCCCAAGGTCGCGATCAGAGACATGAACCCGTTCAAGGCAACGGCGGCGGCGAAGAGGATGAAGCGACCCGCGCGATGAGTATCGCGATCGACACCAACGTGCTGGTGCGCCTGCTCGTCCGGGACGACGAGGCCCAGTACGCGGCCGCGCAGCGCCTGATCGACCAGGCCGCTGCCGCCGAAGAGCCAGTGCTGATCGTGCTTGCCGCCCTGCTCGAAACCGAGTGGGTGCTGCGCAGCCGCTACAAGCTCGACAAGACCAGCATCGCCGGTGCCCTGACATCGCTGCTCGAAAGCAGCGATGTCGAGTTCGAGCACCCGCCCACCGTGGAAGAGGCGCTATACGTCTGGGCCCAGCACCCCGGCGCGGACTTCGCCGACTGCCTCATCACAGCGCGCGCCGCGCATCTCGGCCGCAGCCGTTTCCTGACCTTCGACGCCGGCGCCGCCCGGTTGCCTGGGGTCGAACTTCTCGCATGAACGAAAAACGCCCGACGGCCCCAACGCTGGGCAGGGTGCCATCGCCGATGGCTTTGCACGCCGAACTCGGTTGGCGCGCCTCCACGCCCGGTAGGCCCAGCCGCTTGTCACGACTCTCAGATTGACTGAAAGCTTTAAGTCCCTGCACGACAGGTTGGAAAGGGTAGCTTGGCGCCCATCTTGCTTGGATGCGAGCTACCCCCATTGCGCCTCCTTCATCGCATCGGCAGATTCGCCGCCGTACACGAGGCGCCACTCTCGGTTCCCAGTGCGTGCCTTCAGCGCAGCACGAGTCGAAACCTCGGCCCGGGAGCTGCGTGTCCTCGGCCACTATGAGCCTCGACCTGACGCCAAGTCAACAGAGGCATGGTGTGTCCGACAGCTGTCCGAAAAATCGAGAGCACTCACGCTGCTCGAGAGTGTGTCGTCCTTGCGCTCGCTCTTGTCCCAGACCGGTACGTGCGGATCGATCTGCTTGTCCTCGACCATCCAGCCCAGCATCGGCGCGGTGCCATAGGCGGTATCGCCGACCAGGCGCTTCGGCTTGAGATCAAACCGCTCCTCGACACGATCGATCATCTTCCTGGTCGAGTTGACCTCCTGCGTGCGGTGCGCAGGCGTGGCCTCGACGTCGACGATGATCCCGGCCTGCAGGTCGATCAGGTAGTTCGTCGAATAGGCGAAGAAGGCCGGCCCTCCCGGCGCCGCGGTCCAGCGAGCGGCGGGGTCGGTGAGGGAGACGTTCTTCGGAGCGGTCGGTGCATCGGCTGGCTCGCTCGGGTCTTCGCTGACGGGATTGCGCTCCTCGAGTGCTGCGAGGTACTCACGGACCGCGCGACTCGGACCCTCCACCTTGCTCCAGTCGATGACCTCTGTGCCCGGCGGCACCCCTCGAGCGCGACTGGCATCGGCCTTGATCACGCTGGCGTCGACCGCGAAGCCTTCTCCGCCCACCAGACCCTCGCTCATGCAGCGACGCAGCACGCTCTCGAACACGTGACGGAAGGCGTCGCTCTCGCGGAAGCGGCCGTGGCGGTTCTTGGAGAACGTCGAGTGATCGGGCACCGCGGCGTCCAGGTCGAGCCGGCAAAACCAGCGATACGCCAGGTTCAGGTGAACCTCGTCGCACAGACGCCGCTCGGAGCGGATGCCGAAGCAGTAGCCGACGATCAGCATGCGGACCATCAGCTCCGGATCGATCGAAGGGCGGCCGGTGTGGCTGTAGTACGGCGCGAGATGGCGGCGCAGCTCGCCCAGGCCGAAGAAGCGGTCGATGCCGCGCAGCAGGTGCTCGCGAGGGACGTGATCGTCGAGATTGAAGGAGTAGAAGAGTCTGTCTTGGCTGCCACCTTGCTGACCCATCATCGCCATAGCTCCCGTCGTTGCGACGGGAGCAGCTCAAGCGAGAAAGACGCCTAGTTCTTCAACACAATAGGCCGATTGCGGCCTCCGGACCAGCGTCGGCTCTCGACCTAAGCGGCCAGCCACTGGTCGACACGTAGGCGCGCCTACACCGACGGGATCGGTACGAACCCTGAATTGACACAGGCATTTCCGTAGTTTACTTTGCGTCCAAAGCATTGATACACAAAGTAAACAAGACGAGCCGATCCATCGATTCCGCAAACGGCGTCACGCCCTGAGGGACTCCGTACCGAGTTGCGAGGGGGCACAGCTCGGCGCATTCCGCGCAATAACGCCTCCCAAGGAGACAACGTGTCAGCCGTCATCCTGCATCACTACCCCCTCTCCCCGTACTCCGAGAAGGCGCGCCTCGCCATGGGCCTCAAGGGGCTGAGCTGGAACTCGGTCGAGATCCCCGTTTGGACACCGAGACCGAAGCTCACGCCGATGACCGGCGGCTATCGACGCACACCGATTCTTCAGATCGGCGCCGACTTCTACTGCGACACCTTGCTGATCCTCTCGGTGCTGGACAGGCAGGGAACCACGGGCAGCCTGTATCCGAGCGCCCAGGCGGGCATGGCCAGGGCATTCGGCTGGTGGATCGAGAAGGGCTCGTTCATGAACGCCGTCTCACTGGCCCTGGGTGGCCTCGGAGGCAAGCTGCCCCAGGAGTTGATCGACGAGCGGCGCCCCTTCTTCGGCGTGAGCATCGACCCGGCCGATCTTCTGCCCAAGCGAGGCGTGTATCTGCAACGGTTCAATGCGCACATCGCTTGGCTGGCGGATCTGCTCGGCGATGGTCGCCGCTTCATCCTCGGCGCAGACCCCTCCGCGGCCGATTTGTCGGCCTACCACCCGATCTGGTTCGCGCGCCAGAACGGCGGCCCCGAGATCACGGAGCTGCTGTCCTTCTCCGACGTCGTCGGCCCCTGGTACGAGCGCGTGGCGGCGATCGGCCACGGCAAGCCCGTCGAGATGACGCCGGAACAGGCGATCTCGGCGGCCCACTCGGCAACGCCCACCGATCTGGACGACTGGTCCGCCGAAGCGCAGAACGTCGGGCTCCGACGGGGCGACTGGGTCAGCGTGACCCCCGACGACTACGGCAATTCCGTGGCCGGCCGCTTGCTCGCCTGGAATGCCGAGGAAGTGGTCCTCCGTCACGAAGACCCATCGGTCGGCGCCGTCAACCTCCACTTTCCGCGCGTCGGATTCGACGTCGCGGCGGAGCAAAGGCGCGCGGCCTAGCGACACGGATCCAATGGGGCAGCGTCGAGCGGCGCTGCGATCGTCGATTGACACACCAGGAGACAAGCCACCATGCCCGCATTCGATCGCCGTACCGTCATGCTCGGCGCCGCCGTGTCCGTCCTGTTCAGCGGTTCCAGCCATGCAGCGCCCCCCAAGAAGGACACCGGCTACTACGTCATCGCGGAGATCAACGCAAAGGCGGGCAGCGAGAGCGCGTTGCGCGACCTGCTCGTGCCGTTCGCCAAGTCATCGCGTAAGGAGCCCGGATGCCTGATCTACACGCTGATGGAGGTGATCTCCGAGCCCGGACGGTTCCTCACCTTCGAACGATGGACCGACAAGGCGGCGCTCGGAGCGCACATGGTCACACCGGCCATCAAGGCCATCGTGCCCAAGCTCGAGCCGCTGCTGGCCAAGCCGTTTACGCAGATCTTTCTCAACGGGCTGACCGGCGCGCCGGCCAACGGCACCTGAAGGGTCGACGTGCTGCGAGCCGTCACCACCCGGCAGCCCGCGTTGACAGACGGTGCGGGCTCTTGTAGGTTGCGGGTGATCCTTTGCGCACAAACCGATGAGAAGCAAACCCAAGCCCGCCCTGCCCGCACCGCTGAAAGAGCTGCCGAAGCTCGACGAGCATCTGTGCTTCGCGCTCTATGCGGCCGGCAACCATATGACCCGCCTCTTCGTGCCGTTCCTGAGGAAGCTGGATGTGACGTATCCGCAGTACCTGGTTCTTGTCGTGCTCTGGCAAGGCGACGCGATGAGCGTCGGCGAGTTGGCTGCGGCCTTGCTCATGGACCTCGGCTCGATTTCGCCGATGCTCAAGCGCATGGAGAAGAAGGGCTTGGTGGTGCGTGGGCGCGATCCGAACGACGAGCGTCGTGTCGTCGTCTCGCTATCCGCGAGAGGTCATGCGCT
>Ga0068864_100000417_pt1 | contig 36778 bp, 36 predicted proteins | sample KBSSwiS72_FD_66586 | JGI IMG/M metagenome (GOLD analysis project Ga0068864, IMG submission 66586) | Switchgrass rhizosphere microbial communities from Kellogg Biological Station, Michigan, USA - KBS Switchgrass S7-2 | ecosystem: Host-associated > Plants > Roots > Rhizosphere > Soil ...
CCGCCGGGGTACTGCGGGCTCTCCTGCAGGTCGTTGAAGGCGATCTCGACCACCAGCTCCGGCGCCACCCACACCGTGTACGAATCGCGCCGGACCTCGCGCGCCAGCAGCTCCCGCGTCTGCCATTCGAGCAGGGCATCGGTCATGCCCTTGAAGGTCTTGCCGAGCATCACCCAGCCGCTGGACGAAACCCCGCCGCCGGGATCGCGCGCGCCGAGGTGCAGGTTGGAGAGCCGGCCCTTCCTGCGGCCATGGCCCCACTCGGCGGCGAGGACGACGAGGTCGAGGGTGTGGGCGCGCTTGACCTTGAGCCAGCTCGCGCCGCGGCGGCCGGCCTCGTAGGGCGCGTCCAGCGCCTTGGCCATCACGCCCTCGTGGCCGCGGGCCAGGGCCTCGGCGTAGAAGTCCTCGGCGGCGGCGATGTCGGCGGTGACGATGCGCGGGATCACGAGCGCCGGCGGCAGCGCCGCCGCGAGGGCGTCGAAACGCTCCTGCGCGGGCGCATCGAGCAGCGACCTGCCGTCGACGTGGAGGCAATCGAAGAAGTAGGCCGCGAGCGGCAGTTCGGTCCGCATCGCTTCGATGTCGAGCTTGCGGCCGAAGCGGCGCATGGTCACCTGGAACGGCAGCGGCGTGCCGTCGGCCGCGAGGGCGATGGCTTCGCCGTCGAGGATGAGCTCCTCGGCCGGCAGCGCCCGCAGCGCCTCGACGATCTCCGGCACCGAATCGGTCACGTCCTTCAGCGCACGGGTGTAGACCTTGACGGCGCCTGCGGCCTTGTGCACCTGCACCCGGGCGCCGTCGATCTTCCATTCGAGCGCGGCGGTGCCGAGCTTCGACATCGCCGACGCAATGTCGTCGGCGGGCGTGGCCAGCATCGGCTGCACCGCGCGGTGCAGGGCGACGGCGAAGCGGGCGAGGGCCGCGGCACCGTCTTCGCCCAGGGCCGCGCGCGCGGTCTCGCGCAGGCTGCCGGTGAGCATCGCGGCGCGGCGCACGTCGGCCACGGGCAGGCCTGAGGCGGCGGCGATGGCGTCGAGCATCACGCCCTCGAGCGCGCCCTGGCGCAGCTCGCCGATGAGCAGGCGGACGAGGAAGTCCTGCTCGGTGGTCGTGGCGCGGGCGAAGAGAGCAGCCAGTCGGGCGCCGCGCGCTGCGGCCGAACCCTTGCCGGCGGTGGCGGCGATGTCGGCGAAGGCCGCGTCGACCTCGCGCAGGGTCAGCGAAGGCGTCGATGCGGCCTCGCGACCGCGCAGCGTCGACAGGGCCGACCAGCCGACGCCGATCCGGCCCTGGCGGATCTCGCCCGAAAGCCAGGCGACGGCGGTCTCCACCTCGTCGGCCGCGGCGCCGCGCAGGACCGCGGCGATGGCGTCACGCTTGGCGAGCCGGCTCGCCGTCGCCGCGGCCTGGGCGGAGGCGTCGACGAGGGTGGCGAGCGTCGTGGCCATCATTGCATTCTCGCGAGTCGCCGGCGCCGCGACGGCGACAGGGCGGTTGCCACAATGGCGCTCGACGATCCGAGGAGCGAGCGATGGCGATGGACGAGCGTGAACCGCAAAAACCGCTGCAGATCTGGGGCCGTCTCAGCTCGATCAACGTGCGCAAGGTCGTCTGGTGCGCGCAGGAGCTCGCCCTGGCGTTCGAGCGCACCGAGGCCGGCGGCCCCTTCGGCGTGGTGCAGACGCCCGCCTACCGGGCGCTGAATCCGAACGCGCTCGTGCCGACGATCGAGGTCGACGATGGCGATGCCGCCGGCGGCCGCTTCCGGCTCTGGGAGTCGAACGTGATCGTGCGCTACCTCTCGGCCCGCCATTCGCACGGTGGTCTCTACCCCGAGGCGCTGCCGGCGCGCTTCGACGCCGAGCGCTGGATGGACTGGCAGCAGACCACGCTCAATCCTGCCGGCCGCGAAGCCTTCATCCAGTGGGTGCGCACGCCCGCCGAGCGGCGCGACGCCGCGGCGGCGGAGCGCTCGGTGAAGGCGACCGAGCGGCTGATGGCGATGCTCGACGCGCACCTCGCTTCGCGTGCGTTCATGAGCGGCGAGCGGTTCACGATGGCCGACATTCCGATCGGCTGCGAGCTGCATCGCTGGTTCGGCCTGCCCGCCGCGTTGTACGCGCGGCCGGCATGGCCGAACCTCGAGCGCTACTTCGCGGCCTTGCGCACGCGGCCCGGAGCGCGCGGGGTGCTCGACAGGGCGCTGGAGTGACGTAGGCGAAGCGCCGGTAACGCCCTGGTAACGGCAACCTCCTAAAACGATCTTGCCCGCACTGCCGAATCCGCGGTCACGGGCTGCACCGTCGAGGAGGCGCCATGAAGGCAATGCCTTTCTTCACCAGGATCGCCGCTGCCGGCGCGCTCGCGCTGGCGGCGCTGGGCGCCGTGGCGCAGACCCGCCCGCCCACCACCGAGCAGCTCGGCAAGGATCCCGGTGCCTTGCGCCAAGAGGCCGAACAGCAGCGGTCCCGCGAGATGCAGCAACAGCAGCAGAACAGCCAGCAGCAGGCCGACCAGCAGTGGAACGACACGCTGCGCCAGCAGCAGTCGCGCGCCAACGCCGACATGGCGCAGGGGGAGGCGGTGCGGCGGACCTGGCAGCAGCGGCCGCCGCTCGCGTCGGAGAAGAACCCGCTGCTCGGGCGCTGGGAGTCGCTCGGCAGCGGTCAGCGCAAGGGCGGCGCGCCCGGCCTGTCGCCGGAGATGGCCAACCTCGCCAACGCGCTGATCGGCGGCATGACAAGTGGCCTGTGCGATTCGATGCTCGGCCGCGGCACGATCGAGTTCCGCCCCGCGGGGCTGGTCGCGATCGGCCGCGACGGGCGCGAGCAGCCGATGTACCGGGCCGAATATCGCGGCGGCGGCTCGCGCGTGGTCGTCCTGCCGCAGGGCGGGACGAGCTTCACGCACATGATCATCGACTTCGACGGCACGGACCATGCGACCGTCGCGGCGGTGGGCTGCGGGCTGGCGCGCGCGGGCGGAAGCGCCGGCAAGGCGGCGGTGACGAACACCGCCCTCGCCGCGGGCGACGCCGTTGCCGAGCCGAAGTGGACGCTGCTCGGGACCCTCGCCGCGGGCGGCGGCATGGACATCTACGTCGCGCCGGCGACGATCCGCCGCTCGGGCGACCACGCGCGGATGCTCAACCTGTTCGACTTCAAGACGCGCCAGGTGTTCGAGGGCAAGCCCTTCCTGTCGACTCGCAACGAGTACGAGTTCGACTGCGCCCGGTCGCGCCGGCGCATCCTCTCCGCGACCGGCTTTTCCGGACACATGGGCAAGGGGACGGTCGTCATCTCGAGCCAGGGCGACAGCGCCTGGGAGTCAGTCGGCAGTAGCGGCTCGGGCTACGAGCACTGGGTCGTCGCCTGCAAGCGCTAGCGGCGGGCCGCCGGGGAGGCGTTCAGCGCAGCGTGGCGAGCCAGGCTGCGAGGGTCTCGATATCGGCCGGCGTCAGTGCCTGGGCGGCGGCGGTCATGTTGCCGTCCATGTCGAAGCGGGTGCCCGCCTTGAAGCCGGCGAGCTGGGTGCGCAGGTACTCGGCCCGTTGCCCGGCGAGGCGCGGGATGTGCTGCTGTCCCTGCAGCTCGGCGCCGTGGCACTGCGTGCAGAAGAGCCTGTCCGCCAGGCCGCGCCCGGCAGCCGCCGCATCGGCGGCGAGCGGCTTGCCGGCCGGCGCGGGCGACTGCGCCGCGAAGTAGCCGCCCAGCTCGTTGATCTCGGCGTTGCCGAGCGGCGTGGCCATCGGGCTCATCACGGCGCTCTTGCGGTTGCCTTCGCGGAACATCACCAGCTGGGTGGTGATGAACTGCTTGGGCTGGCCGGCGAGCGACGGCGTGTCCGGCGTGGTCGAGCGGCCCTCGGCACCATGGCAGGCCTCGCAGGGCGCGGCCTGCTGGCGCTGCGCCTCGGTGCCGGCGGCGAAGGCCGGGACGGTGCAGGCCAGGCCGAGCACGCCTGCCAGGAGCGGCCCGTGGCGCCGGCCCCGCCGCCGCGTTGGCGACGACGACGTCGTCGTGGTCGTCACGGGCGGTAGCTGACGCGATAGACGACGCCGTTGTAGTCGTCGGAAACGAGCAGGGCGCCGTCCTTCATGACGAGCACGTCGTTCGGCCGGCCCCACATCGGCGGGTCGGCCTTCGCATCGGTGAGGAAGCCCTCGAGGAAGGGCGTGAGCTCGACCTTGCCGTTGGCATCGACCGCGGCGCGGACGACGCTGTAGCCCTGCTTGGTCGAGCGGTTCCACGAGCCGTGCATGGCGATGAAGATGTTGTTGCGGTACTCGGCCGGGAACATCGTGCCGGTGTAGAAGCGCATTCCGTTGGGCGCGATGTGCGCGCCGAGCTTGGCCGCGGGCGTATCGAACTCGCTGCACGCGCGGCCCTTGCCGTATTCGGGGTCGGGCAGGTCGCCCTGGTGGCAGAACGGGTAGCCGAAGTTCATGCCTTTCTTCGAGGCGTGATGCAGCGTGTCGTTGGGCAGGTCGTCGCTGACCCAGTCGCGCGCGTGGTTGGTGAACCAGAGGTCCTTGGTGCGCGGGTCCCAGTCGAAGCCGACCGAGTTGCGCACGCCGCTCGCGTAGATTTCCATCACCCCGGTCTTGGGATCGACGCGGTTGATCGTCGCCTGCGTGTATTGCGGCAGCACGATATTGCCCGGCGCGCCGACGTTGAAGTAGAGCTTGCCATCGGGGCCGGCCGCGAGGAACTTCCAGAAGTGGCCGGGCTGCTGCGTGGGATCGAGGTTGTCGATCACCACCTTCGCTTCGGGCGGATTGGTGAGCCGCTCCTCGATGCCCTCGTAGGCCGTGATGCGGTGGCGCTCGGCGACGTACAGCGTGCCGTTGTGGAAGGCCACGCCGTTGGGCGAGTTGAGGCCCTTGAGGATCTTGAAGACCGAACGCTTGCCGTCGCGCTCGACGATCGCGTAGACATCCTTCAGGTTGCGGTTGCTGACGAAGACCGTGCCCTTGTCGCCGAGGGCGAGCGAGCGGGCTTCGGGGATGCCGTCGGCGTAGATCTCGACCTTGAAGCCGGCGGGGACCTTGAGCTTGTCGACCGGGAGCTCGCTGGATGGGCGGCCGGTCAGGATGGGGGCGAAGGGGTGGAGGGTGGAGGCGGACTGGTCGGGGGAGCGGCCCTGTTGCCAGGAGGGGGCAGGGGCGGGTGCCGCCGGCGGGGGCGGAGTCTGCGCGCAGACGGAGGCTGAGAGGCAGAGGCCTCCGAGCATCGCCAGTGTTCCGAGGCTTCGCCGCATCGCGGTGCGACGGTGGGGTGCTTGAATCATGCGTGTCTCCTCCTGTTGTGATGTTTGGCAGCCGATGCTGCGACGAGACGCTTTCAGCGCTGCGCCTTGTCCTTCGCGTTCTGCGCCTCGATCATCTCCCGCGCGTTCTTCCAGTCGCTCTCGCTCCACTTGCGCAGCTCGTAGAAGTTGCCGCCGTTGGCCAGCGCGCCGGCGCCGTCCATGAAGATGCTCTGCCCCGTCAGCCAGTCGCACTGACCCGGCGCCATCAGGAACGCCGCCAGGTTCTGCAGCTCGCTCATCTTCCCCGGCCGCGCCATCGGGTTCGTCTCGCGCATCCGCGCCCCCGGCTCCTGGCCCGGGCTGAGGCGCTTGCTCATGCCTTCGGTCGGGATCTCGCCGGGGCCCACCGCGTTCAGCCGGATCCCGTAGCGCGCCCATTCGATGGCGAGCGACTTGGTCATCACCTCGATGCCGGCCTTGCTCATCGCCGAAGGCACGACGTAGGGCGAGCCGTTGTTCACCCAGGTGACGATGATGCTCATGACGTTGCGGCAGGGCTTCGCCGTCGTCCACTCGCCCGCCTTCGCTTCCGCGACCCAGCGCTTGCCGACCGCCTGTGTGACGTAGAACGAGCCGTGGAAGACGATGTTGGCGATCGCGTCGAAGCCGCGCGACGAGAGGCTTTCGGTGGGAGAGACGAAGTTGCCGGCGGCGTTGTTGATCAGGCCGGTCAGGCCGCCCGACTGCCAGAGTGCTTCGACCATCGCGTCGACCGCGTCGGCGACCCGGATGTCGACGCCGAAGGTGTCGATGCGGCGCTCCGGAAACTGCGAACGCCAGGCCTCCGCGGTGGCGTCGCACACCGCCTTGCGGCGGCCGCAGATGGCGACGTCCGCGCCCAGGCGCAGGAACTGCTCGGCCATCGCCTGGCCGAGGCCGGTGCCGCCGCCGGTGACGAGGATTCGCTGGCCGTCCATCAGGTGCGGGTCGAACATGGTCTGCTCCTTGGGTGGGAGGTCGAAAGAACGAAGCCGGCGTCAGGGCGACGCGCAGGCCGGCCGGTTGCAGGCCGACGATCCCGGCGCGGCGCCCGCCCAGAGCTTGCCGTAGGTGTCGCGCTGGCACTGGTAGCGGGCCTGGATCTGGCCGATCTTCTGCTCGTGGCCGCGCAGGAGCTTGGTCAGGCCCACGAACTGGGCGTCGCTCGTGTCGAGCTTGGTCTCGAGCCACGCCGGCACCGGCTTGTTCTCGTAGACCGCGCGTTCCTTGTCGAGGGGCTTGCGTTGCGCCGCCAGCTCGTAATAGCGCTTGTAGCCGAGGCGAACCCCGTTGATCACCGGCTTGAGCGCCGCGAGCTGCGCCCGGCGATGCGCGGCCTCCTCGGGGTAGCGCTTCAGGAACTGCTTTTCCTCGCGGATCACCCGCTTGTGCTCCTTGGCGTCGAGGGCGCAGGGCGGCTTCGGTGACGACGGCGGCGGTGCGGCCCGGGCTTGTGCCGACACGGCAACCGCCCCGGCCAGGATCAATGTGCAGCGCAGAAGCAGTCCGATCCTCATCCCCCGCATTCTCGTCCCCGGAAGACCTCGCTGTCATCGCTATCCACCCGTCCGCCGTCCCCGCCCTTCTAGAATTCCAGATCCAGCCCCCATCGCTCCAGGACCCTGCCATGCCTCTCGTCTCCATGCGCCAGCTGCTCGACCACGCCGCCGAGCACGGCTACGGCATCCCCGCCTTCAACGTCAACAATCTCGAGCAGGTCCAGGCCGTCATGACCGCGGCCGACGAGGTCGGCGCCCCGGTCATCCTCCAGGCCAGCGCCGGCGCCCGCAAGTACGCCGGCGAGCCCTTCATCAAGCACCTGATCGAGGCGGCGATCGAGTCGTGGCCGAAGGTGCCGCTGGTGATGCACCAGGACCACGGCCAGAGCCCGGCGGTCTGCCAGAGCGCCATCGACCTCGGCTTCTCCTCGGTGATGATGGACGGCTCGCTCGAGGCCGACGGCAAGTCGATCGCCTCCTACGACTACAACGTCGACGTCACCAAGAAGGTGGTCGGCATGGCCCACGCCCGCGGCGTCACGGTCGAGGGCGAGCTCGGCTGCCTCGGCTCGCTCGAGACGATGCGCGGCGACAAGGAAGACGGCCACGGCACCGAGGCCACCATGACCCGCGAGCAGTTGCTCACCGACCCGGAGCAGGCCGCCGACTTCGTCAAGAAGACCCAGCTCGACGCCCTGGCCATCGCCATCGGCACCAGCCACGGCGCCTACAAGTTCACCCGCAAGCCCACCGGCGACATCCTGGCGATCGATCGCATCAAGGAGATCCACCGCCGCATTCCGAACACCCACCTGGTGATGCACGGCTCCTCGAGCGTGCCGCAGGACCTGCTGGCCGAGATCCGCAAGTACGGCGGGGCGCTGAAGGAGACCTACGGCGTGCCGGTCGAGGAGATCCAGGAGGCCATCAAGCACGGCGTGCGCAAGATCAACATCGACACCGACATTCGTCTGGCGATGACTGCGGCGATCCGCAAGTACATGGCCGAGAACCCGGAGAAGTTCGATCCGCGCGACTACCTCAAGCCGGCGCGCGAGGCGGCGAGGAAGATCTGCCGCGAGCGCTACCTGCAGTTCGGCTGCGAGGGTCAGGCGGCGAAGATCGCGGCCCAGCCGCTGATCCACGTCGCCAAGCGCTACGCCCAGGGCGAGCTGGCGCAGACGGTCGTCTGATGGCGGCCGCCGAGGCGCCGGGCGAAGACCAGCCGCTCTTCGAAAGCACGATCCGCTCCCTGCCGCTGCTGGCGCGCGGCAAGGTGCGGGAGAACTACGCGGTCGGCAAGGACCGGATGCTGATGGTCGCGAGCGACCGGCTGAGCGCCTTCGACGTCGTCATGGGCGAGCCCATTCCCGGTAAGGGCCGGGTGCTGACGCAGATGGCGCTGTTCTGGTTCGGCCATCTCGGCCACGTCGTGCCCAACCACCTCACCGGCGACGATCCGGAGAGCGTCGTCGCGCCGGAGGAGCGCGCGCAGGTGCGCGGCCGGGCGATGCTGGTCAAGCGCCTCAAGCCCCTGCCGATCGAGGCGGTGGTGCGCGGCTACCTGGCCGGCAGCGGCTGGAAGGAATACCGGGAGAGCGGCCGGGTCTGCGGCGTGCCGCTGCCGCCGGGGCTGAAGAACGCGTCGAAGCTGCCGGCGCCGATCTTCACCCCGGCCACCAAGGCCGAGGCCGGCGACCACGACGAGAACATCGATTTCGAGCGGGCCTCTGAGATCGTCGGCCCCGAGCTCGCGGCGCGGGTGCGCGACACCGCGATCCGCCTCTACGGCGAGGCGGCGAAGATCGCCCTCGCCAAGGGAATCATCATCGCCGACACCAAGTTCGAGTTCGGCCTCGATGCGGACGGCACGCTCACGCTGATGGACGAGGTGCTGACCCCCGACTCCTCGCGCTTCTGGCCGGCCGACCGCTATGCCGAGGGCTCGAATCCGCCGAGCTTCGACAAGCAGTTCGTGCGCGACTGGCTGGAAAGCGTGCGCATCGACGGCCAGCCCTGGAACAAGAAAGCGCCGGCCCCGACACTGCCGGCCGAGGTGATCGCGCAGACGGCGACGACCTACCGCGAGGTCGCGGGGCGGCTGATGTCGACCTGAGCCGCTCCGGCTCCGATGACCATCAGAACAGCGCCATGCTGAGCTTGCGCCGGTAGGCGTCGACCACCGGGTCGGCCGGCGTCGCCGCCATCTTGCCGGCGACCTCGAGCGTGCCTTGCTTGGGCGCCGCGGCGGCGGCGGCGGCTGCGGCGGCAGGCTTGCTCATGATCTCAAGGATGGCGACGTAGTTCTTGCGCGCCAGGCCGTCCTTCCAGGCCTTGTCGCGCATCACGATCTCGAGCAGCTCGTCCATCGCCCGCGTGTACTCGCTGCGGGCGAAGAGCGTCTGCGCCAGCTCGAAACGGGCGTCGAAGTCGCGCTTGTTGGCGGCGATCGCGGCGGCCAGCGCCTCCTCGGAACGGGCCGCGGGTGCCGCTTCGAGAGCCGCCAGCCAGTGGCCGGCCGCGGCCAGGCGCAGATCGGGGACGACGGCATTGGCCACCGGGTCGAAGGCCGTCCTGGCGTCGGCGACGCGGCCGGCGGCGAGCAGGGCGCGCAGGTAGTCGTAGCGCGCCGCGTCGTTGGCCGGGTTGGTGGCGAGCGCGGCTTGCAGCCGGTCGATCGCGGCCTCGCTGTCGCCTTCGGCAAGCAGTTCCTCGGCTTCCTGCAGCTGCTCCTGGGCGGCTTGCTCGTCTTCGCTCGGCACGTGCTTGTCGAGGAACTTCCTGATCTCGCCCTCGGGCAGGGCGCCGACGAAGCCGTCGACCGGCTGGCCGCCCATCCAGAGGACGCAGAACGGGATGCTGCGCACGCCGAACATCTGCGACAGCTGCTGCGCGATCTCCGGCTCGGCGTCGGCGTCGAGCTTCACCAGCCTGAAGCGGCCGGCGTACTCGGTCTCCAGCTTTTCCAGCACCGGGCCGAGCGCCTTGCACGGGCCGCACCACTCGGCCCAGATGTCGAGCAGCACGGGTTGGGCGAGCGAGGCGTTGACCAGCTCGGCTTCGAAGTTCTTGCGGGTGATGTCCTGCATGGCGATGGGTCGGGAAGGGGTTCGGTGGCGAAGGCGGCTCTCAAGGGGCAGGTGACGGCGCGCCGCCTACAATTCAAGCCAACCCCCAAGCCATCGGAAGCGACTCAAGTGAGCAGCCCTCCCGCGGTCGTCGGTGTGGTCATGGGCTCCAGCAGCGACTGGGAAACCCTGCGCGCCGCGACCGAGATTCTCGCCGAGTTCGGCATCCCCCACGAAGCGCGCGTCGTCTCGGCGCACCGCATGCCGGACGAGATGTTCGCTTATGCCGAGGGCGCCGCGGCGCGCGGCCTGCGCGCCATCATCGCCGGCGCCGGCGGCGCCGCCCACCTGCCGGGCATGCTCGCCGCCAAGACCACGGTGCCGGTGCTCGGCGTGCCGGTGCAGAGCCGGACCCTGCAGGGGCTGGATTCGCTCTACTCGATCGTGCAGATGCCGCGCGGCATTCCGGTCGCCACCTTCGCCATCGGCAGCGCCGGCGCGAGCAACGCCGCCCTGTTCGCGGTGGCGATGCTGGCCCACGGCGACGCCGCGCTGCGGAACAAGCTCGACGCCTACCGGGCCCGCCAGAGCGACGCCGCGCGGGCGATGTCGGCCGAGCTGAAGTGAGCCCCGCGTCGTCCATCGCGCAGCGCGCGATGCCCGGCGCCGGCGCCGGCGAGACGCCGTCGGCGTCGTCGTTCATAGCCCCGGGCGCGACCCTCGGCGTTCTCGGCGGCGGCCAGCTCGGGCGGATGTTCGCGCAGGCGGCGCAGCAGTCCGGCTATCGCGTCGCGGTGCTCGACCCCGACGAGACCAGCCCCGCGGGCACTATCGCCCACGAGCATGTCCGCGCCGGCTACCTCGACGCGGCCGGCCTCGCCCGCCTGGCCGAGGTCTCCTCCGCGCTCACCACCGAATTCGAGAACGTGCCGGCCGAGGCGCTGGCGACCCTGGCCCTGAAGCGCCCGGTCGCCCCGGCTGCCGAGGCGGTCGCGATCTGCCAGGACCGGGCGGCGGAAAAAGCGGCGTTCGCCCGCGCCGGCGTCGCCTGCGCGCCGTACGCGGTGCTCGCCTCGGCGGCAGATCTCGACCGGGTCGCCGATGCGCTCCTCCCCGGCATCCTCAAGACCGCGCGCCTCGGCTACGACGGCAAGGGCCAGCGCCGGGTCGAAAGCCGCGCCGAGCTGGCCCGGGCCTTTGCCGAGCTCGGCGGCGTGACCTGCGTGCTCGAGCAGCGCCTGGCGCTCGCCGCCGAGATCAGCGTCATCGTCGCCCGCGGCGCCGCGGGCGCGATCGTCGCCCTGCCGGTGCAAGAGAACGTGCACCGCGACGGCATCCTGGCGCTGACCCGGGTGCCCGCACAGGCGGTCGACGACGCGCGCCGGTCCGAGGCGGTGAGCCTGGCCGAGCGCATCGCCGCGGCGATCGGCTATGTCGGCGTGCTCTGCGTCGAGCTGTTCGTGCTCGAGGGCGGCGCCCTCGTCGCCAACGAGATGGCGCCGCGGCCGCACAACTCGGGCCACTACAGCATCGATGCCTGCGACCTGTCGCAGTTCGACCTGCAGGTGCGGGCGATGACCGGCGCGCCGCTGCTCGCCCCCCGGCTGCATTCGCCGGCGGTGATGCTCAACCTGCTCGGCGACCTCTGGTTTCGCGGCGGCTCCGAAGCTGCGGTCGAGCCGCCCTGGGCGCGGGTGCTCGGCCTGCCCGGTGCGCACCTGCATCTCTACGGCAAGCGCGACGCCCGTCCCGGCCGCAAGATGGGCCACCTGACCCTGACCGCGGCCACCGTCGAGGCCGCCGATGCCGCGGCCCGCGAGGCCGCCGCGATCCTCGGCATCGCCGGCTGGTGATCGGGCGATGCGGCTCGACGGTCGTGATGCCGCCGCCGTGGCCGATGCCGCGAAGCATCTCGCCGCCGGCGAGCTGGTGGCTTTTCCCACCGAAACCGTCTACGGCCTCGGCGCCCGCGCCGACGACGATGCGGCGGTGGCGAAGATCTTCGCCCTCAAGGGCCGGCCGACCGGCCATCCGCTGATCGTCCACGTCGCCGACCGGGCGGAGGCGGAACGATTCGGCGTGATCTCGCCCCTGGCCGAGCGGCTCGTCGAGGCGTTCTGGCCGGGGCCTGTGACGGTGATCGTCCGCCGCGTGCCGGGCGCGGCCGCGGCCGCCGCCGCCGGCCAGGCGACGATCGGCCTGCGCTGCCCGGCCCATCCGATCGCCCATGCGCTGCTCGTTGCGGCGCGCGCGGCCGGCGTGCCCGGCGTGGCGGCGCCGAGCGCCAACCGCTTCGGTCGGATCAGCCCGACCACCGCCGCGCACGTGATCGAGGAGTTCGGCGAGGACCTCCTGGTGCTCGACGGCGGCGCGGCGCAGCTCGGCATCGAGTCGGCGATCGTCGACTGCTCGCGTGACCGGCCGGCGCTGCTTCGCCCGGGAGTGCTGACCCGGGAGCGCATCGAGGCCGTGCTCGGCTCGCCGCTCGCGGGCGCCGACATCGCCGCGCCGCGCGCCCCGGGCACGCTCGAAGCGCACTACGCGCCGCGCGCCAAGCTGCGCCTGATGCCGACGCAGATGCTGCGGACGGCCCTGGAAGTGCTTGGATCGGACCCCTTGAAGCTGGCGGTATATTCCCGGTCGGTGCCCTCGGGCGTGGCGACAGGCGTTCGCCACCGGCGCATGCCGGCCCGCCCCGAGCAGGCGGCGCACGAACTATTTGCCGTTCTGCGCGAACTCGACAGCACCGGCGTGCATCTCATCTGGGTCGAGGAGCCGCCGCCGGGTCCCGAATGGGACGGCGTCAGAGACCGCCTCAGCCGCGCCGCGGCAACCTGATTCCCGTTTCCTGGAGCCCTATTCGAATGAGACTGATTGCGAAGCAAGCGCGCCGTGCGGCGATGGGCTGCGGCGTGTTGGCTGCGACGCTGCTGCTGGCCTCCTGCGGCGGCAGCACCTCGTCACACTCGAACTTCCACCCGACCCGGATCATCGCCTTCGGCGACGAGACCAGCAGCATCGTCGACATCGACGGCAATTTCAACGGCCACAAGTTCAGCGTCAACGGCACGGTCTCCGCGACCGACCCCACGATCGACTGCCGCGCCCACCCCATCTGGATCCAGTCGGTCGCGACGGCCTTCGGCACCTTCATCTTCCCGACCTGCAACCCGGCGGGCTCGGCGGTGTTCGACCCGCCGAACCGGATTCGCGCCACCTTCGGCGCGCGTGCCGACGACCTGGCGGCGCAGATCGATGCGCAGAACGCCGAGAGCCAACTGCGCGACGGCGACCTGGTGACCGTGCTGGTGGGCGTCAACGACGTGCTGGCGCAGTACGCCCAATACCCGAGCATCAGCGAGGTCGACATCACCGCCAACGTCGAGGCCGCGGGCACGCTGGTCGGCAAGCAGGTCAACCGCATCGCCGACACGGGCGCCAAGGTGATCATCTCGACCATCCCGGATGTCGGCTATTCGCCCTTTGCGATCGCCGAGAAGGTGTCGCACATCGACACCGACCGGCAGGAGCTCATCAAGCGGCTGGTGGAAAAGTTCAATACCGCCCTGAAGCTGCAGATCGACAACGACGGCCACAAGATCGGCCTGGTGCTGCTCGACGAGGCGGTGCGCCAGACGGTGAACAGCCCGGGCGCGCATGGCATCACGAACCCTTTCCTGCCGGTTTGCGACCTGAGCAAGTCGCAGCTCACCCCGCCCTCGATCCTCGACTGCACCGAGTTCACGCTGATCCTCAATGCAACGAGCACCACCTACCTCTGGGCCGACGATCGGCACATGTCCTACGGTGGCCAGCAGATCCTCGGCCAGCTTGCGTCGAGCCGCGCCGTCAACAATCCGTTCTGAGCCCGGCCGCCGCGCGCTGGGCCGCCGCGACGCGAGCGGCGCGGCCGCTCAGTTGCGGTGCGGGTGCGGCGCGGCGTCGGCGTCGTCGGCCGCCCATTCCACCAGCGCTTCGAGCGCCGGCCGCGCCGCCTCGGCGCGGGCGTGATTGACGATGCCGACGACGACGTAGCGCCGGCCCGAGTCGCCGAGCACGTAGCCGGCGATGCCGACCACGTCCTTCAGCGACCCGGTCTTCAGGTGGGCGCGGCCCGGGCCGCCCTTGTAGCGGCGCAGCGTGCCGTCGATGCCGGCCACCGGCAGCGAGCTCATCAGCTCGGACATCACCGGGCTGGCCCAGGCCGACTGCAGCAGCTTGCCGAAGGTGCGGGCGCTGAGCCGGCCCTCGCGCGAGAGCCCCGAGCCGTTGACGATCACGCTCGCCGCCGCGGCGTTGCCGGCGCGGCCGCTCAGCCACTGGCGCAGCACCTCGCGCGCCGCCTCGGGCGTGCCGGCAGCGCGCTGGGCGGCGCCGAGCGTCAGGAAGAGCTGCTGCGCCATCACGTTGTTGCTCAGCTTGTTGATGTCACGCACGATCTCCGGCAAGGGCTGCGAGCGCAGCTCGAAGGTCGGCGGCGTGGTCGGCGCGATGCCTTCGCGGTAGCCGCCGACGAGCTTGCCGCCGAGTTCCTGCCACATGCCGACCAGGGCGCGCTCGCTGTAGCTCTTCGGGTCGGCGTAGGCGATCGCCCAGACCTTCTCGCCGCAGGCCGACTGGAACGCGCCGCGCAGGGCCAGCCGGGTCGGGTCGACGAAGTCGCCCTTGAGCGTGCCGCGCCAGTCGTCGCATGGCCCGGCCGCGAGCGGCACGCTCGCATCGGCGCGCACCCCGGCGAGCGGCGGATCCATGGCGACGGTGGCGATGCCGCGCGCCGGGTCGGGCGTGATCGTCAGCAGCACCGAGCGGTAGTTGAGGAGGAGCGCGTCGGCGCCGGCGTTGTAGGGGCGAAGCGGCTCGCCGTCGAAATCGGCCGGGTTGAGCTCGCCCGGCACGAAGGCGCTGCGGTCGACGACGATGTCGCCGCGGATCTCGCGCACGCCCGCCTGCTGCACCCGCCGCATCAGCAGCCAGAGGCGCTCCATGACCAGCTTCGGATCGCCCGTGCCCTTGATCACCAGGTTGCCCTGGAGCACGCCGTCGACCACCGGGCCCTGCAGCCATACCGGCGTCGACCAGGTGAAGGCCGGGCCGAGCAGCTCGAGGGCGGCGTAAGTCGTCACCAGCTTCATCAGCGACGCCGGATTGACCAGCCGGTCGCCCTGCCAGGCGACGCGCGGCCGGGTCGTCTCGACCTCCTCGACCCAGGCGACCAACGCATCGCGCGGCAGCCCGTGCCGGGTCAGCGCCGCCTCGACCTCGCCGGGCAGGCCGCGCGCCGTCGGCGGTGCCGCCTGGGCTGGCGAAGCGCCCGCGGCCGCCAGCACCGCGCCCGCCAGCGCCAGTACCCAGGCACCGAGTCTTGTGGACAAGCGGGGCTTCATGGAGCGCCATCATTGCATGGCGGACCCGCCGCTAAACTCGTGTCGCATGACGGCCCTGCTCGCATTCGACACCGCCGGCGAGCGCATGACGGTCGCCCTGGCCGCGGGCGAGCGGCACTGGTCCCGGAGTGCCAGCGGCGGCAGCAAGGCCTCGGCCGCGCTGGTGCCGGCGATCCTGGGCCTGCTCGCCGAAGCCGGCCTCGTCCTCGCCGATCTCGACGCCATCGCCTTCGGCCGCGGCCCGGGCGCCTTCACCGGCCTGCGCACCGCCTCCTCGGTGGCCCAGGGCCTGGCCCTGGGCGCGGGCAAGCCGGTGCTGCCGATCGACAGCCTGCTCGTGGTCGCCGAGGCGGCGCGGGCCGGCGCGGCGAGGTTTCGCACCTGGGCGGCGATCGATGCGCGCATGAACCAGATCTACGCTGCCGAGTACCGCTTCGCCGACGGCCGCTGGACGACGCTGGCGGCGCCGATGCTGCTCGATGTCGCCGAGCTCGCGCAGCGCTGGCGCGAGGCACCGCCCGAGGCCGTCGCCGGCGACGCGTTGCTCGTGTTCGCCGATCGCCTCGAGACCGGCGCGGCGCGGCGCTTTCCCGAGGCGCGCGCCGACGCCGAATCGCTCCTCGCCCTGGCCGAGAGTGCCTGGCGCGACGGCGCCGGCGTCGATGCTGCCGAGGCCCTGCCGCTCTACGTCCGCGACAAGGTGGCGCAGACGACGCGCGAGCGCGAGGCCGCCCGCGCCGCCGCGGTGGCGACGCGATGAGCGAGCCCGCACGGCCGCTCCGAAGGGCTCGCTCCGTCCCGCTTGGCGGGACCGGCCGCAGGCCGAGGGTGCCTCGATGAGCGCCAATCCGCGGCCGCCGGTGCGGGTCATCGCCGGCCACACCCTCCGGCCGATGACTTTGGCGTCGCTCGAGGGCGTGGTCGCGCTCGAGACCGAGGTCTATGCCTTTCCCTGGACGCGCGGCAACTTCGTCGATTCGCTTGCCGCCGGCTACACCGCCTGGACGCTCAACGGCAACGGCGGGGAACTGCTCGCCTATTGCGTGGCGATGCGCGGCGCCGGTGAGATGCATCTCCTCAACATCACGGTCGCTCCGGCGGCGCGCCGCCGCGGCCATGCGCGGCGCCTGCTCGATGCGCTGGTCGCCGAGTCGCGCGATGTCCAGGCCGAGCGTCTCTGGCTCGAAGTGCGGCTCGCCAACGTCGATGCGCAGCGTACCTACCAGCGGCTCGGCTTCGTCAAGGTCGGCGTGCGCAAGGGCTACTACCCGGCGCCGGCCGGCGCGCGCGAGGACGCGGTGGTCATGAGCCGGATCATCGAGCCCGCGATCGGAGGCGCCGATGCGCTGGAGTGAGCGGCAGCTGGCGATGCTGCGCGAGATGGGCATCCGTGTCTGGGCGCCGGAGACGCCGACGGCGACGGAGGAGGCAGGCGCTGCGACGCTGGTCGCGGAACGCACGCCGGAGCCGGCAGCCCTGCCGGGCGCCGCGCCGGTGGCGCGCGCACCGGCGACGGTTTACGAGCGCGGGGCCGATCGTCCCGTGCCGGCATCACGGGAGGCGGCGAGCGCAGCCGCGCCGAGCGCGCCACGGTCGCTGGTCAGCGCCGAATGGCTGGTGGTCGGCGAGCCGTTCGCATCGACCGCCGCCGATCCGGCGGCCGCCGCCGAGCAGGAGCTGCTGCTCGACAACATGCTGCGCGCCATCCGCATCTCGCGCGGCAGCGAGGGCCGCGAGGGACGGGCCTGCCATCTTCCGGTCGACGAGGGCCAGGCCGCCGGCATCGCCGCCGCGATCGAAGCGGTGCGGCCGCGCTGCATCCTCGCGCTCGGCCGCGCCGCGGCCGTGGCGCTGCTCGGCATCGACGAGCCGCTCGGCAAGCTGCGCGAGCGGCTGCATCAGCGCGACGGCATTCCGGTGGTCGTGACCTTCGCCCTGCCGTATCTGCTGCGCCATGCGGCCGACAAGCCGCGGGCCTGGGCCGACCTCTGCCGCGCGGTCGCGGCGATCGCCTGAGGCGACGACCGGGAAGCCGCCGCGGCGGCGACTCAGGGCTTCTTCTTCGTCGGCCGCTTCCAGTCGGCGTAGCTGCTCTGGCGCGCGCGCGCGACCGTGAGCTGGTTTGCCGGTGCGTCCGTGGCGATGGTCGAGCCGCCGCCGATGGTGGCGCCGTCGCCGACCGTGACCGGCGCCACCAGGACGACATTGCTGCCGATGTGCGCATCGGCGCCGATGATCGTGCGGTGCTTCTTCGCGCCGTCGTAGTTGGCGGTGATCGCGCCGGCGCCGTAGTTGACCCGCTCGCCGACGTCGGCGTCGCCGAGGTAGGCAAGGTGGTTGGCCTTGGCGCCGCGGCCCAGGGTCGAGTTCTTGACCTCGACGAAGTTGCCGATGTGCACCTCGGCGCCGAGCGCCGCGCCGCCGCGAAGGCGGGCGAACGGGCCGACGATCGCGTCCTCGCCGACGCTGGCGCCCAGCGCCTCGCCGTCGATGTGGGTGAAGGGCCGCAGCGTCGCGCCGGCGGCGATCCGGACGTTGCGGACGAAGGAGTGCGCGCCGATGCGCACGCCGTCGCCGAGCTCGACCTCGCCTTCGAAGATGCAGCCGACGTCGATCTCGACGTCGCTGCCGCAGCGCAGCGTGCCGCGCAGGTCGAAGCGCGCCGGATCGGCGAGGCGCACGCCCTCGTTCATCAGGCGCTCGGCGGCACGCCGCTGGAAGCGCCGTTCGAGATCGGCGAGCTGCGCCGCGCTGTTGACGCCGAGCACCTCGGTCTCGCCCGCGGCGCGCACGGCCACGACCGGCGTTCCCGCCGCGACCGCGAGACCGACGACGTCGGTGAGGTAGTACTCGCCGGCGGCGTTGTCGTTCTTCAGTGCCGAGAGCCAGGCTTTCAGCGCTGCGGTCGGTGCGGCCATCACGCCGGTGTAGATCTCGGCGACCTCGCGCTCGGCAACGCTCGCGTCCTTCTCCTCGACGATCGCGGTGATCGCGCCGCCGCTGCGCAGCACCCGGCCGTAGCCTTTCGGGTCGGCGAGGGCGACGGTGAGCAGGGCGAGTCTGTCTTCGCCGCTGGCGGCGATCAGTGCCTGCAGGGTCTCGACCTCGATCAGCGGCACGTCGCCGTTGAGGACCAGCGTGGTGCCGGTGTCGTCGAGCAGCGGCGCGGCCTGCTGCAGGGCGTGGCCGGTGCCGAGCTGCGGCTCCTGGCGGACGAAGGCGAGGCCGGGCGCGCCGGTTGCCCGCTCGACCTCCGCGGCGCCGTGGCCGGTGACGACGATCGTCCGCGATGCCCCGAGGCCCGCGGCCGCATCCAGAACATGCTGCAATAAGTGGCGGCCGGCGAGGCAATGCAGCACCTTCGGCCGCGCCGAACGCATCCGCGTTCCCTTGCCCGCAGCCATGATCACGATGTTGAGCACCATGCGCCTACCTGTTTCTCGCCTTCGAAGCCGGCTGCCGATTATCGCGGTGATGCTCGCGGTGTCGCTGCTGCTCTCGGGCTGCGGCCTCGCCCTCAGGCTCGGCTACAACCAGGGACCGTCGCTCGCCTTGAGCTGGCTCGACGGCTACGCCGAGTTCGACGACGCGCAGACGCTGCGCGTGCGCGCCGCCCTCGACGAATGGTTCGCCTGGCATCGCCGGACCCAGCTGCCCGACTATGCCGACGTGCTGGCCCGGGCGCGGTCCGAGCTGCAGGGCTCGGCCACCGCCGAGCGGATGTGTGCCTGGAGCCACGACCTGCGCGCCCGCTTCGACACCGCGATCGAGCATGCGGTGCCGGCGATGGCGGAGATCATGCCGACGCTCTCGGCGCGGCAGATCGCGAGCATCGAGAAGCGCTATGCCGCGAAGAACGACGAGTACCGCGACGACTTCCTGCAGCGCGACCCGGCGAAGCGGAAGAAGGTTGCGACTCAGCGCGAGATCGAGCGCGCCGAGGAGTTCTACGGCCGGCTCGACGACGCCCAGCGCGCCTTCGTCGTCCGCGCCATCGCCGAATCGCCGTGGGACGGCGACATGGCCTACGCCGAGCGGCTGCGTCGCCAGCAGGACATGCTGTCGGTCGTGCGCCGGCTGGCGGCGAGTCGGGCGAGCCCTTTGGAGGCGGAGGCCGAGATCCGGGGCTACCTGAGGCGCATCGAGCGATCGCCGCACGAGCCCTATCAGCGCTACCTCGGGCGTCTGGTCGACTACAACTGCGTCTACGCGGCGGCGCTGCACAACCTCACCACGACCGAGCAGCGGCAGAAGGCGGCGAAGAAGCTCAAGGGCTACGAGGACGAGCTGCGCGCGCTCGCCGGCGAAAGTCCGTCCTGAATCCCGCCGCGGCGCGGCCCGGGCTCACTGCACGATCGTCGCCGTGGCCGCGTCGACCCGAACCCGGCGCGGACTCGCCGGACCGCCGGTCGGGAAGCCCTGCAGCGCGGCGCTGAACATCGACGGCAGCAGGCTGATCGCACCGGAGGTGCTTCCCTCGCTGCTGGCCCTCGCTTCGTAGAGCGGCTCGCCGCTCTTCTTGTCGCGGATCAGGATCGCGACTTCGCGCTCGTAGTACGGGTAGTCGGACCAGTATGGCCCCCAGGCGCCGTAGCGCCCGTACGGTCCCCAGTACGGGCCCCAATGGGATCCCCAGTAGCCCCGCCCGTAGCGGCCGGAGTAGAACGGCCGGTAGTAGGGTCCCCAGACGTAGGGTCCGTACCAGAACGGGTCGTCGTAAGGCGAGCGGTCGGTGGCGGTGATCCGGGCGCCGATCTGCACGCTGACGTCGGGCGCGGTGCCTTCGCCGGCGGGCACGAACCCGGCGGCCTCGACCGCGTGCCGGGCCGAATCCTCGAGCACCGTCGCGGCCTGCGGGTTGGCCTGCTGCGACGGCAGCCGCTCGAAGGCGTAGGTGGCGGGGGCGCGGTCGGTCGGCCAGCGGCTGAAGCTGGTCACCTCGGTGTCGAGGACGTTCAGCGATGCGCAGCCGGCCAGCGCGAGTGCGGCGGCGGCTGCGGCGATCGATCGGGTCATGGCGAATCTCCCCCAGGCGGCGAGGCCGGCACGGGGCGGGGATGGGCGGGCGTGATCTCGATGGTCCGCTCCCCGGCCGCAGGGCCGCAGGCCTCGAACTCCTCTTCATCGAACGCGCGGTCGCCGCCGGCGTTGACCGTGCCGGTCGGTTGGAGCGAGGCGAACGGGTGCAGGTTCCGATCCATCAGGTGCGAGGGGACGATGTCGCTCATCGCCCGGAAGATCCGGTCGATCCGCCCCGGCTGCTCGCGCTCCCAGTCGCGCAGCATCTGCCCGACCTTGACCCGCTGCAGATGCGTCTGGCTGCCGCACAGGTTGCAGGGGATGATCGGGAACTGCCGGTACTCGGCCCACCTCACCAGGTCGGCCTCGGCGACGTAGGCGAGCGGACGGATGACGACGTGGCGGCCGTCATCGCTCACCAGCTTGGGCGGCATGGCCTTCATGCGGCCGCCGAAGAACATGTTCATGAACAGCGTCTGCACCATGTCGTCGCGATGGTGGCCGAGCGCGACCTTGGTCGCGCCGAGCTCGCTCGCCACCCGATAGAGCGCGCCGCGGCGCAGGCGCGAGCACAGGCTGCACATCGTCTTGCCTTCGGGCACCAGCCGCTTGACGACGCTGTAGGTGTCCTGCTCGACGATGCGCCAGGCGACGCCGCGCCCGGCCAGGTAGGCCGGCAGCACCTCGGCGGGAAAGCCCGGCTGCTTCTGGTCGAGGTTGACGGCGACGATCTCGAACGCGACCGGCGAGCGCTCGCGCAGGCCGATCAGGATGTCGAGCAGCGAGTAGCTGTCCTTGCCGCCGGACAGGCACACCATGACCTTGTCGCCCGGCTCGATCATGGCGAAATCGGCGATCGCCTGGCCGACGCGGGCATGCAGCCGCTTGGACAGCTTGGCGATCTCGACTGGCGGCTTGATGCGGATCGAGCCAGCGTCGGCGACGGTGGAACCAGGGGGGACGGACACGATTTCTACAATGCGTGGTGCACACCGGGAATGACGCAGACAGTGTATCGACGGCCCTCGTGGCCCGTATCGGTGCGGCCATCGATGGGGCCGGCGGCTGGCTCCCGTTCAGCGCCTTCATGGCCATGGCTCTTTACGAGCCCGGACTCGGCTACTACGCCAGCGGCCGGCTCGTCGTCGGCCGCATGCCCGAGGGCGGCAGCGACTTCGTCACCGCTCCCGAGCTGTCGCCGCTGTTCGCCCGGGCGCTGGCCCGCCAGGTGGAGGAGGCGCTGGCGGCGTCGGGCAGCGACGAGGTCTGGGAATTCGGCGCCGGCTCCGGTGCGCTCGCGGCCGAGCTGCTGGCCGCGCTGGGCCCGCGCATCCGCCGCTACTCGATCGTCGAGCTGTCGGCGCCGCTGCGCGAGCGCCAGCGCGCCGCGACCCGCGAGCACGCCGGCGTCGTCGGCTGGCTCGATGCGCTGCCCGAGCGGATGAACGGCGTCGTCCTCGGCAACGAGGTGCTCGACGCGATGCCGGTCGACCTGCTGCATTTCGACGGCGGCGCCTGGTTCGAGCGCGGCGTCGGCCGCGGCGAGGGCGAGCGGGCGCTGGTCTTCAGCGACCGGCCGACGGCGCTGCGGCCGCCGAACGCGGCGGCACTGCCGGCCGGCACGACGACCGAGACCCACGCCCAGGGCGAGGCCTTCGTCGCCACCCTGGCCGAGCGCATGGAGCGGGGCGCGGCATTCTTCGTCGACTACGGCTTTCCGGAGAGCGAGTACTACCATCCGCAGCGCGCGCAGGGCACGCTGATGTGCCACCGCGAGCACCGCTCCGATCCCGACGTGCTCGCCGACGTCGGCATCAAGGACATCACCGCCCATGTCGATTTCACCGGCGTCGCCCTGGCCGGGCAGGACGCCGGCTTCGACGTCGCCGGCTACACCTCGCAGGCGCGCTTTCTCCTCAACTGCGGCATCGGCGAGTTGATGGAGCGGGGATCGCTGCGCGCCCGGGCCGAGGCGGCGATGCTTCTCAACGAGCACGAGATGGGCGAGCTGTTCAAGGTGATCGCCTTCACCAAGGGCCTGGCGGAGTACGCGCCGCTCGGCTTCGCCGCCGGCGATCGCCGGCACCGGTTGTAGCCTCGACCATGATCCGCTGGCTCATCGTCGTCTTCGTCGCGCTGCTCGTCTTCAACGCGATCGGCCCCTGGCTCGAGAAGCATGGCCTCGGCCGGCTGCCGGGCGACTTCCGCTTCCGCCTGTTCGGCCGGCAGTGGTTCCTGCCGTTCGGCAGCAGCGTGCTGATCGGCCTGATCGGCATGGCGATCGGCCGCTTCATCTAGGCGCACCCGACGCCGGGCGCGCTTCACTCCGAGCCTGGCCCGGGCGGCGGCTCGTGCTCGCGCAGCGCCTCCACCCGCGCGGCATGGATTGCCTCGCCGATCGCCGGCCCGGTCGCGCCGCGGGCGCCGGCGGCGGCAGCGACCGCCGCGGTGTCGACCGCCGCGACCTGGCGCAGGGCTTCGCTCAGACGCGCCCGCTGCGGATAAGGCCGGTCCTCGAGGCCGAGCCGGCCGCGGGCATCGCATTCGCAGGCGAGCAGCAGCTCGGCGAAGCGCTCCGGCCGGCGCAGGGCGTCGCAGCGCTCGAGCAGGCGCACCAGCGCCGCGGCCCCGAACTCGCCGCTGCGGTGCACGTTGCCGTGCTCGCGCGCGGTCAGCTCGGCGAGCGAGCGGCAGGCGTTGTCGACCCGCAGCCGCTCGCTCATCGCCCGCACCAGCGCGACGCTGCGTTCTTCGTGGCGCAGGTGCTTGGGCAGCATCTCGGGCGGCGTCGTCCCCTTGCCGACGTCGTGGCCGAGGCAGGCGTAGCGCACCGCCAGGGAGGTCTCGAGGCGGGCCGCCAGGTCGAGCACCATCATCAGGTGCACGCCGGTGTCGATCTCCGGATGGAAGTCGGCGCGCTGCGGCACGCCGAACAAGCGCTCCACCTCGGGCAGTACCCGCTCGAGCGCGCCGCAGGCGCGAAGCACCTCGAACATCCGCGAGGGCTTGCTCGCCATCAGGCCGCGCGATATCTCGAGCCAGACGCGCTCCGCCACCAACGCGTCGGCCTCGCCGGCCTGCACCATCTGCCGCATCAGGGCCTCGGTCTCGGGGGCGACGCGGAAGTCCGGGTGGCGCGCGGCGAAGCGGGCCAGGCGAAGGATGCGCACCGGGTCTTCGGCGAAGGCCGGCGAGACGTGGCGGAGCACGCGATTCTCGAGATCGGACCGACCGCCGAAGGGATCGATCAGCACGCCGTCCTCGTCCTCGGCCATCGCGTTGATCGTCAGGTCGCGACGCAGCAGGTCCTCTTCGAGCGTGACCTCCGGCCCGGCGTGGAAGGCGAAGCCGCGATAGCCGGGCGCGGTCTTGCGCTCCGAGCGGGCGAGGGCGTATTCCTCGTGCGTCTGCGGATGGAGGAACACCGGAAAATCGGCGCCCACCGGCTGATAGCCGGCGGCGAGCAGCGCTTCGACGTCGGCACCGACGAGGACCCAGTCGCGATCGACGACCGGCAGGCCGAGCAAGGCATCGCGAACCGCACCGCCGACGAGATAGCGCTTCATCGGAATAGTCTAGGCGGCAAGGAAGAAGCGGGCCTCGGCCCGCTTCTTCCTCCTCTCGTCGCCAGCGCGACCGGGCGTCTCAGGCGCGCGTCCGGTACAGCTCGTCCTCGGCAATCCAGTCGTGCTCGGCCAGCGCCTCGCGTTCCCATTCGAGGAAGGCCGGCAAGGCGAGCAGGTGGCGCGCGTACTCGGCGCCGCGCGGCGCCAGCGGCAGGCGGTAGGTGCGCACCCGGGTGCAGACCGGTGCGAAGTAGGCATCGGCGATGCTGAAGCTGCCGAACAGGAACGGACCGCCGCTCGCCTCGAGCGCCTCCCGCCACATCGCGTCGATGCGCTTCAGGTCGCGCGCCGCGCCCGGCTTCTCGCGCAGCATGCGCTCGCCGACCTCGGGCAGGCTGGCCTCGATGTTCATGCCGAAGGTGCTGCGCAATTCGCCGAAGCCCGAGTGCATCTCGGCGCAGAGGCTGCGCGCCCGGGCCCGCTGCTTCGGATCGCGCGGCCAGAGGTGCTTGTCCGGAAAGCGCTCGGCCAGGGTCTCGGCGATCGCCAGGCTGTCCCAGATCGGGAAGCCGTCGTCGATCAGCAGCGGCACCCGGCCCGAGGGCGCGAGCGCGAGCATGGTCTTCTTGAACGGCGAGTCGTCCTCCCAGCCGAGCCGCACCTTCTTCTCCTCGAACGGGATGCCGGCCTGCTTCATCAGCAGCCAGGGACGCAGCGACCAGGAGGAGTAGTTCTTGTTGCCGATGTAGAGCTGCATGGACGGACCTCGTGCCTTTCGGGTCGACGATCCTAGTCGCGGCCGGCACGTCCGTGCTTGACGCTTTGGCAACGCGGCGATGCGTGCCGCGCATCGGCGGCCGGTCGGGCCGGCTCCGGCTGCGCCTGGCCTCAGCCGCGCCGTGCCCGGGCCCGCCAGGCCTCGAGGCGCTTCTCCCCGGAGACGTGGCCGAGGTAGCGCGGTGCGATCGCTTCCAGCGGCACCGGCTCGATGCCGAGCCGCTCGAGGCCGGGCAGCTTGCCGCTGGCGACGTTGGCGACGCGCATCGAATCGAGGTTGTCGCGCGACATCAGCGGCGTGCCCGGCAGGAGCTCCATGAACAGGGCCTGGAGGCGGGCGACGGCGGCCGGCAGGGCGAACACCGGCCGCGGCGAGCCCGACCATCGGCCGGCGGCGCGCGCCAGCTCGGCGAGGGTATAGATGCGCGGGCCGCAGCACTCGATCGTCGTGCCGATCGTGCTCGGATCGTCGATCGCGGCGACGACCGCGCTGGCCACGTCTTCCACCCAGACCGGCTGGAAGCGGGCGTCGGCGCCCGCCAGCGGCAGCACCGGGAACACCGACTGCAGCTGGGCGAACAGGTTGAGGAAGCGGTCGCGCTCGCCGAAGATGACCGAGGGGCGCAGGATCGTCAGGTCGAGCGCCGCCGCCTTCAGCGCCGCTTCGCCGCGTCCCTTGGAGCGCTGATAGCGGCTTGGCCCGTCGCTGGCGGCGCCGAGGGCGCTGACATGGATGACGCGCCGCACGCCCGCCGCCTGGCAGGCGGCAGCGAGCCGTGCCGGCAGGCGAACGTGGGTGCGCTCGAACTCGTCTTCGCTGCCGTGCAGGATGGCGACGAGATTGATCACCGCGTCGGTGTTGCGCAGCATCCTCGCCAGCATCGCCTCGTCGTGGACGTCGCCGACCGCCACCTCCACCGTCGGCAGGAGCTGCAGCGGCTTGGCGCGGGCGGCGCGGCGGGTGGCGATGCGGATTCGCCCACCGGCCCCGCCCGTGCGTTCGACCAGCTTTTCGGCGACGCTGCGGCCGACGAAGCCGGTGCCGCCGAGGATCAGGAAGTTGCGAGGCATGGCGGGAGCAGCACGGAAACGGGCGGAGTCGGCAAGCGCCGATTCTCGCCGAGGCCGAGGCCGGCCCCGCCTAGGGCAGCTCTTTGTCGATCGACGGCGCGTTCGGATCGGGCGGGCCGACCGGCCGGCCGAGGCGCGCGCGCACGGTCGTGCCGTTGCCGCCGAGCGCCATGGCGTAGTAGGCCGCGTTGCTGAGCACCTTCTTGACGTAGTCCCGGGTTTCCGGGAAGGGGATGTTTTCGGCCCAGATGGCAGGCTCGAGCACCGGCCCTTCGCGCCACTTGCGCGGCCGTCCCGGACCGGCGTTGTAGGCCGCTGCCGCCATCGGCTGCGAGCCGCCGACGTCGTCGAGCACCAGCTTCAGGTAGGCGTTGCCGAGACGCAGGTTGGTGTCGCGGTCGGTGATCAGCGTCGGCGAGTAGGGCATGCCGATCTTCTTGGCCGTCCACTTGGCGGTGGCCGGCATCAGCTGCATCAGGCCGCTGGCGCCGACGCCGGAGCGCGCGTCCATGACGAAGCGCGATTCCTGGCGGATCAGGCCGTAGACGAAGGCCGGGTCGAGGCCGATCTCCTTGGCCCGGGCCGAGACGTCCTGGCGCAGCGGCGCCGGGAAGCGCTGGTCCATGTCGATCTCGCTGCGGGTGCGATCGCTGGTGTTGATGCAGCGGTCCCAGACCTCGCGGTCGCAGGCGAGCTGCGCCGCGGCCAGAAGCTCGCGGTCGCCGAGGCCGCGGATCGAGAAATTCCATTCGCGCACGCCTTCGCCGCGCAGGCCGATCGAGATCAGCGCCAGGGCCCGGGCGAAGCCGGGATGGTTGGCGACCACTTCGCGCTCCGCCGGCGTCAGCGGCGCCGGCTTCGGCGGCAGGGCCTGCGGCTGGCCCAGGTCCTCGGCGGCGAGCTGGCCGTAGAAATTGAGCTGCGCGGCGATCCCGGTCAGGAGCGCCTGGCTGCTCGTCTTCAGCGTCTCGCCCTCCTGCGAGTCCTTGGCGAGGGACTGCAGGGCGCGCGCCTTCCAGTAGATCCAGGCCGGCTCCTTCTGCTCGGCCGGTGACATCGCGTCGATCGCCTGCACCACCTGCTGCCAGCGCGGCCTGCCACCGTCGGCCCGCAAGGCCGCGCGCACTTTCCAGGCGAGCAGGTCGTCGGGCAGCTCGAGCTCCTTGCCCTTGCGGTTGACCCGCTCGGCGCGCAGGAACTGGTCGGCCGCCTCCGGTTGCAGCTTCATCGCCGTCTGCCGGGCGAGGCTGGCCCAGGCCCAGGCCGCGAGGTCGGGCGGCAGCGCCTTCTCCCAGCGGTCGACCAGCATCCCGGCGACCGATTCGCCGTCGCTCGCGGCGAGGCGGGTGAGGGCCAGGGTGGTGAGTTCGGCATCGACCCGTGCCGAGGTCGACGCCTTCTTCGCCAGGAAGCGGGCCGGGCCGTCGAGGATCTCGCCGACGCTGGTCGCGACCGACGAGCCGAGCAGCACCGCCGCCCGGCGGGCGAGGCGGAACTTGTTCGCCTCCGCCGAGAGGCGGATCTTCTTCCAGATGTCGGGGCTCGCCATCTGCTTGGTGTCGACGAGCACGGCGCCGAGCAGGCTGCAGCCGTCGTCGTCCTCGGTCTGCGCCATCCAGGCGGCGATGCCCGCGGCCTTGATGTCGCGGCCGGCGATCTGCTCGGTCACCAGCGAATAGCAGGTCACCTGCCGGTCGTCGGCCATGCGAAAGCGCGGGAACTCGGCCGTGAAATTGGCCCAGTCGCGGCGCCGGCCGAGCTCGAGCAGCCAGTCGTTGCGCAGCCGGTCCTCGACATAGCTGCCGCTCCAGCGCTCGGCGAAGGCGGTCAGCTCGGGCTGCTGCGCCTCGCCCAGGCGATTGCTCAGCTCCCAGTACTCGACCCAGAGGGCGAGCGGATTCGCCTCGGCCAGGGCTTGGGCGCGCAGCGCGGCCAGGCGGTTGCGGTCGCGCTTGCGCAGCGCCTCGCGCGCGTCGAGCACGGTGGCAGCCGGGTCGGCGCCGGCCGCAGGCGCGGCGCTGGCGGTGGTGGGAAGTGCGGTGAGGAAGGCGGCCAAGAGGGGGACGAGGAGGGCGAGCGGTGCCAGCAGCGGCCAGCCGCCGGCGCGCCCATATACTGATTTGCCCCGACCCGCCGTCTTCGTCACTCGCATTCTTGCGCCTTCTTGTCCGTGACCGAAGCGCCCTCCTCGGCCGACGCCCCCATCGATCCTGCCGGCGCCGCCCGCCGCGCCCTGCGCCAGCGGCTGCTCGCCGAGCGCGATGCATTTCTCGCTTTGCCGGCCGCCGCTGCCGCGACCGAGGCCCTGGCCGCGGCCTTGAGAGAAGTGGTCGCCGAGCTCGAGCCCGAATGCCTGGGCCTCTATTGCGCCTTCCGGTCCGAATTTAACGCAGCGGCGGCCCTCGCCGCCGACTCTCGCTTTGCCGATCTGCCGCTGGCGTTGCCATATGCACGACGAATGCCGAAAGCGATGGAGTTCCGGCGCTGGGACGGCGGCGTCCCGGCAGTGGCCGACGAGTGCGGCATCGGCTCGTGCGACGGCGCCGTGGTCGTGCCCGACGTGCTGCTCGTGCCTTGTGTCGGCTTCACCGACGCCGGCCACCGCCTCGGCTACGGCGGCGGTTACTACGACCGCTGGCTGGGCGCGCATCCCGACGCGACGGCGATCGGCGTCGCCTGGTCCTTCACCCGGATCGACCTGGCGAGCTTCGCGGCGCAGCCGCACGACGCGGCGCTGACGCTGATCGTCACCGAGCAGGGCGTGCGCTAGCGGCCCTCGGCGCCGCGCGCGGCGGCGCCCGGCCGCCGGTCTCGACCGCGGCGCGGGTCGCCGCCGCCTGGGCCTCGACCCAGGCGCTGAACTCCAGCACTTCCGATCGCGCGCGGCTCGCCGGCGACACCAGCATCCAGTAGCAGAACGGGCTTCCGACCCGCCCGGCGGCGCCGAACGGCTCCACCAGCTCGCCGCGCTGCAGCGCCTCGAACACCAGCGGCACCCGCGCCAGCGCCACGCCGTGGCCGGCCAGGGCCGCCTGCACCTGCTGGTAGGTGAAGTTGAGGTACAGCCAGCGCCGCGGCTGCAGGTTGGGATGGCCCTGGGCCTCCAGCCAGTGGCGCCAGCTCAGGAACTCGGTGCTGGGCCGGTCGTCGTCTTCCTCGGCCAGCGTGTGCTGCACCAGGTCGGCCGGCCGGGCCAGCGCTGGCGCCTTGCCGAGCCGGATCCGCTCCCAGAGCCCGCGGCTGACCACTGGGGTCAGGGTCTCGTCGAACATGTGCACCCCGCCGGCGGGCACCTGGGCCGGATTGAGGTAGCGCAGGGCGAGGTCGAGCTCCGGATCGTCGAGGTCGGCGATGGCGTCGTGGGCCGAGACGCGGATGTCGATGTCCGGATGCTCGCGCTGGAACGCCTCGATCCGCGGCAGCAGCCAGAGCGAGCCGAACGAGGCGAAGGTGGCGACGCTCACCCGGCGGCGGCTGCGCGAGCGGCGGATCTGCAGGACGCTGCTGTCGAGCTTGGCAAGCCAGGGCTCGACCGCGCGCAGCAGCGTCTGCCCGTCCGGCGCGATCTGCACCGAGCGGGTGCCGCGGACGAACAGGGCCGCACCGAGCTCGTCTTCGAGCCCCTTGATCTGCCGGCTGATCGCCGACTGCGTGAGGTGCAGCTCGTCGGCGGCGGCGCCGAAGCTGAGCAGCCGGGCGACCGCCTCGAAGGCCCGCAGGTTGGTCAGGGAGAGAGGGCGACGGGAAGGCATATTCATGCGCCTTGAGCATCAATCGATGCTTGAGGTTTCATTGGATTTCATCTGTAGTAGAGACGATCATGACGGCGTCGTCAATGCAGAGGTGGTCATGATGAATTCGCAACAGTACTCCTCCACGTTCCTCGGCGCCATCGAGGCCGAGGCGGTGCGCGCCCTGCCGGCCGGCCATGTCGTCGCCCTCGGCAACGGCGGCGGCCAGGTGTCGATCCTTTCGGGCCGGGTCTGGCTCACCAGCGGCGGCGACCCGAGCGACCATGTGCTCGACGCCGGCGAATCGTTCCAGGTCCGCCACTCGGGACCGACCCTGGTCGAGACCTGGGGCCGCGGCGGCGATCCGGCGGTGATCGCCTGGAAGCCGCGCTCCTTCGCCGAGCGCCTGCGCGACCGGCTCGTGCATTCCGTCGACCGCTGCTGGGACCTGGTGAATCCGGCCCGGCGGATGGGAGTCGGCACCGTCGCGGCGGTGGTGGCGGTGGCGGTGGCGGCTGCGATCTTCGGCCCGCTCTCGGAATCGCGCGTGCAGGCCATGACGGCGCCGGCCGTCTCGACCGAGGTCTTGCACAATGCGATTCGCGGCGCTGCCCCGGCGGCGCCCCGAGGAGCCCTGGCCGATGGCAGCGACACCGGATACCGACCGTCAGGCGCTGCGCGCCAAGCTGATCGCCGCGCGCCAGGCGCTGGCTGACCGGCTGGAACGCGCCGTCGAGTTGCAGAACGTTCTGCGTGTCTGGCTGGTCGGGCGGCGCGAGAAATCGATCGGCGCCTACTGGCCGATCAAGGGCGAGTTCGATCCGCTGCCCGCGCTCTACCGCTGGACCGAGGGTGCGGGCGACGGCGACATGCGGCGCATCGGCCTGCCGGTGGCGGACCGCGCCACCGGCTTGCTGCGCTTTCGCGTCTGGTACCCCGGCTGCGAGATGGAGCTCGACGCCTACGACATTCCCAAGCCGAAGGACACCGACGAGTTCCTGCCGCAGATGCTGGTCGTGCCTTGCCTCGGCTTCGGCCCCGGCGGCGTGCGCCTGGGCTACGGCGGCGGCTTCTTCGACCGGACGTTGAATGCGCTGCAGCCGCGGCCGTTCACGGTCGGCGTCAGCTACACGCACGGTTTCCTGCCGTTCCTGCGGGCGACCGAGGTGGATCGTCCGCTCGATGCGCTGCTGACCGAAGACGGTGTGATGTACGAGCGGGGCTGAGTCGGCTTCGCCGGGCGGCGATCAATTCGCTTTGCGCCAGCCGCGGTCATCGGGCGGCCGACTCCGCTCATGTCCCCCGATCCGCGGTTGCGCCGCGGATCTCCTCCTAATACTTCGCTCCGTCGGCCGCCCGATGCCCGCGGCGACCGGTGTGTTCGACCATCCAAACCGGCGGTCGAAGGATCGGGGCGGTGGGGCGCGCTGCGTAGCGAAGTATTAGGAGGAGAAGTCGGCCGCAGGCCGGCTTCGGGGGACATGAGCGGAGCAGCGCGCCCCGCCGCCCCGATCCATCCCGACGCTAGCCCACCAGCCGCCGGCAGATCTCCATCGTCAACCCCGACTGGTTGAGCGTGTAGAAGTGAAGGCCCGGGGCGCCGCCTTCGATCAGGCGGCGGCAGAGGCGCTCGACGACGTCGAGGCCGAAGGCGCGGATCGATGCGGCGTCGTCGAGGAAGCCTTCCATCTTCAGCGCCACCCAGCGCGGGATCTCGATGCCGTCGCGGGCGGCGAACTGGGCGATCTTGGAGAAGTTGTGAAAGGGCATGACGCCCGGAACGATCGGCACCTCGACGCCGAGGGCGCGGACTTCGTCGACGAAGTGGAAGTAGGCGTCGGGGTTGAAGAAGAACTGGGTGATCGCCGAGTCGGCGCCGGCCTTCACCTTGGCGGCGAAGTGCTGCAGGTCGCGCTTGGCATAGCGCTCCTGCGGGTGGTACTCGGGATAGGCCGCGACCTCGATGTGCCAGTCGCGCCCTTCCTTCTCGCGGATGAAGGCGATCAGCTCGCTGGCGTAGCGGAACTCGCCCGCGGTCGCGGTGCCGCTCGGCAGGTCGCCGCGCAGGGCGACCAGGCGGCGGATCCGCTGCTGCCGGTAGGTGCCGAGGATCTCGGCGATGCTTTCGCGGGTGGAGCCGATGCAGGAGAGATGCGGCGCGGCGGCATGGCCGAGGGCGGCGATGTCGGCCACGGTGGCGAGCGTCTTGTCGCGGGTGGCGCCGCCGGCGCCGTAGGTGACGCTGAAGAACTCGGGTCGCGCCGCGGCGAGCTCGGCCACCACCGTCTTCAGCTTCTCGCTGCCGACCGGCGTGTTCGGCGGGAAGAACTCGAAGCTCACCGGAATGGGCAGTTGCAGTGTCGTTGTCGTCGTCATGGGGTCGCCCCGGGTTGGCCGGCACGCACGGCGTGGAGGAAGAACTCGCGCGCGCCTTCGCCGCCGGGCGTGGCGCTGTCGAACCAGTCGAGCACCTCGAGGCCGTTCGTCGCGCAGGCCTTGCGCAGGCGCTTCTCGGCATGGCCGTAGGCGGCTTGCGTCTTGACCTGGCCGCCGCTGCCGATGTCGATGGGCTGCAGCTCGAACTGCGGCTTGACCAGCAGGAGCAGGTGGCCGTCGCCGAGCAGCGGCATGAGCGCCGGCAGCACCAGGGTCAGAGAGATGAAGGAAAGGTCGCCGACGATCAGATCGAAGCGTGCGACCGGCAATTGCGCCGCCTCGAGGTGCCGCGCGTTGACGCCTTCGAGCGCGGTCACGCGCGCATCAGCCGCGAGCCGCGGGTGCAGCTGGCCATGGCCGACGTCGACGCCGACCACGCGCGTCGCGCCACGCTGCAGCAGCGCGTCGGTGAAGCCGCCGGTGCTCTGGCCGAGGTCGAGGCAGGTCATGCCCGCGACTTCGAGGCCGAGCCGCGCCAGCGCACCGTCGAGCTTCAGGCCGCCGCGGGAGACGAAGCGCAGCTCGGCGTCGTCGGTGATCTCGAGCTCGGCGCTGCTCGGCAGGTCCTCGCCCGCCTTGGACGGCACGCGCCAGCCGGCCGGCGCGCGCCAGCGCACGGCGCCGGTGGCGATCAACCGCTGCGCGGCCGATCGCGTCGGCGCCATGCCGCGCTCGACGAGCAGCTGGTCGGCGCGCATGGTGGCGTCGTCGCTTCCGGAGGCACTTGCGATCAGTAGCGGTAGGTGTCGGGCTTGTACGGCCCTTCCTTCTTCACGCCGATGTAGGCCGCCTGCTCGTCGGTCAGCTCGGTCAGCATCGCGCCCACTTTCTTCAGGTGCAGCCGCGCCACCTTCTCGTCGAGGTGCTTGGGCAGCACGTACACCTTGCCGACCTGGTAGGCGTCGCTGCGGGTGAAGAGCTCGATCTGGGCGATCGTCTGGTTGGCGAAGCTGGAGCTCATCACGAAGCTCGGGTGGCCGGTGCCGCAGCCGAGGTTCACCAGCCTGCCCTTCGCGAGCAGGATGATCCTCTTGCCGGGCTTGGAGCCTTCGGCAGGGAAGATCACGTGGTCGACCTGCGGCTTGATCTCTTCCCACTTGCAGCCCTTCTCGAGCGCGGCGATGTCGATCTCGTTGTCGAAGTGGCCGATGTTGCAGACGATCGCCTGGTCCTTCATCGCCGCCATGTGCTCCCAGCGGATCACGCCCTTGTTGCCGGTGGTGGTGACGAAGATGTCGGCCTTGTCGGCGGCGTACTCCATGGTCACGACCTTGTAGCCCTCCATCGCCGCCTGCAGGGCGTTGATCGGGTCGATCTCGGTCACCCAGACCTGCGCCGAGAGGGCGCGCAGCGCCTGCGCCGAGCCCTTGCCGACGTCGCCGTAGCCGGCGACGCAGGCGACCTTGCCGGCGATCATCACGTCGGTGGCGCGCTTGATGCCGTCGACGAGCGACTCGCGGCAGCCGTAGAGGTTGTCGAACTTGCTCTTGGTGACCGAGTCGTTGACGTTGATGGCGCGAAACAGCAGCGTGCCCTTGGCGCTCATCTCCTTCAGGCGGTGCACGCCGGTCGTCGTCTCCTCGGTGACGCCGATGATCTCGGCGGCCTTGCGCGAGTACCAGGTCGGATCCTCGGCGAGCTTGGCCTTGATGCTGGCGAACAGGCACGTCTCCTCTTCGCTCGTCGGCTTCGCGATCACGCCCGAGTCCTTCTCGGCACGCTTGCCGAGGTGCATCAGCAGCGTCGCGTCGCCGCCGTCGTCGAGGATCATGTTCGGGCCTTCGCCCTTCGCACCCTTGCCCGCGAATTCGAAGATGCGGTGGGTGTAGTCCCAGTAGTCGGTGAGCGTCTCGCCCTTGTAGGCGAACACCGGCGTGCCCTCCTTGGCGAGCGCGGCGGCGGCGTGGTCCTGGGTCGAGAAGATGTTGCACGACGCCCAGCGAACGTCGGCGCCGAGCGCCTGCAGCGTCTCGACCAGGACGGCGGTCTGGATCGTCATGTGCAGCGATCCGGCGATCCGTGCGCCCTTCAGCGGCTGGGTCTTGGCGAATTCCTCGCGGATCGCCATGAGGCCGGGCATCTCGGTCTCGGCGATCTTGATTTCCTTGCGGCCCCAGGCGGCGAGGGCGAGGTCGGCGACGATGTGCGGGACGGTGGCGGGCGGCTTCAGGACGGCGTTCATGTCAATGGCTCCAACTCGAATGAGGAACCCGCAGAACGGACGTCGGAAGGGAGGCGGAACTCACCCACGAGGACCATCGTGCGGGTGAGCGCGGTTGCAATGTGGAACTGTGCCAAGCCTGGGACTCGGACCCTCGGGTCCTGCCTTGCAACGCTCCTTGGACAGCGTTGCGATTCTAGCGCGGCCCGAATGACCGGGCGTCCTGGCCTCTTATCATCCCTCGCGTGATTCCGCCTTCCGTCGCGCCGTGGTCGCGCTGCGAGCCGCGGCGCCTCGCCGGCGTTCGCGGCGTCCTGACCGACATCGACGACACGCTGACGACCGAGGGCAGGGTCCCGATGGGCGTCGTCGCCGCGCTGGCGGCGTTGCGTGAAGCCGGCCTGCCGGTCATCGCGGTGACCGGCCGGCCGATGGGTTGGAGCCGCGCCGTTGCCGAGCAGACGCCGCTCGCCGCCGTCGTCGCCGAGAACGGCGCGGTGGCGCTGGTTCGCGACGGTGCCGAGGTTCGCGTCGAGTATGTCGACCCCGAGCCGGTGCGAGCGGCCAACGCCGAGCGCCTGCGCGCCGTTGCGGCCCGCATCGTCGCCGAGATCCCGGGCGCGACGCTGGCCGAGGACAGCCCGGGCCGGGTCACCGACATCGCGATCGATCACGCCGAGTTCGCCCACCTCGACGCCGAGCGCATCGCCGCGGTCGTCGCGCTGATGAGAAGCGAAGGCATGAACGCAACCGTCAGCTCGATCCACGTCAACGGCTGGTTCGGTGCGCACAGCAAGCTCAGCGGCGCGAGCTGGATCGTCAGGCGCCTGCTCGGCCGCGACCTCGACGCCGAGCGCGCCGACTGGCTCTACGTCGGCGACTCGACCAACGACGAGCTGATGTTCGCGAGCTTCCCGCTCTCGGTCGGCGTCGCCAACATCGCCGACTTCGCCGACCGGCTGAAGCAGTGGCCGACGTACGTGACCGCGTTCGATCGCGGCCGCGGCTTCGTCGAGGTCGCCGAGTCCTTGCTCGCCGCGCGCGGCGCATGAGCGACGCGAAGTCACGGCACGCGGCGCGGCGCGAATGAGCGAGGCGAAGCCGCTGCCGACGCTCGCCGTCGCCGCCGCGCTCGCCCTCGGCTCGGCGGTCTCGCTCGGCCTGGCGCGGTTCTCGTACGCGCTGCTGCTGCCGCCGATGCGCGCCGACCTCGGCTGGAACTACTTCATCGCCGGCGCGATGAACACCGTCAACGCCGCTGGCTATCTCGCCGGCGCGCTCGCCGCGCCGAGCGTGCTGCGCCGCGTCGGCGCGCGCGCCGTGTTCCTCGCCGGCCTCGCCGCGACGGCGCTCGCGCTGCTCGGCCACGGGCTCGTCGTCGATGACGGGGCGCTGTATGCCCTTCGCTTCGTTACCGGCGTCGGCAGCGCAGCGACCTTCGTCTCGGGCGGTCTGCTCGCCGCTCGCCTGGTCGGCATGCCGTCCGCGGCGCCGGCGAAGGCAGCGACCGCCGCACCGAGCGCCCCGGCGAACCGCGAGGCGAGCGCCGGCCTCGTCCTCGGCATCTACTACGGCGGCACGGGTGTCGGCATCGTCGCCTCGGCGCTGCTCGTCCCCGCGCTCGCCGAGCGCGCGACGTCGCACGCGTGGCAAGGCGCGTGGATCGGCCTCGCCGTGCTCGCCGCGCTGGCCCTGGCGATCGCGGCCGCCGCGACGCGACGCCTGGCCGCCGCCGCGGCCGCGGCCGCGACCGATGGCGCGCGGGCTCGCTTCCACTGGCGCCCGTTCGCGCCGGCGCTCGCCGCCTACCTGCTGTTCGGCCTCGGCTACATCGGCTACATGACGTTCGTGATCTCGCTGCTGCGCGAGGAGCGTCTCGCCGGCGCGGTCGTCGTCGCCTTCTTCGTCATGCTCGGTGTCGCCGTCGTCGCCTCGTCGTGGCTCTGGGCGCCGCTGCTCCAGCGCGCGCGCGGCGGCGGCGCGCTCGCCCTGCTCAACGCGCTGGTCGCCATCGCGACCCTGCTGCCCGTGCTCAGCGTCGCGCCGCTCGCGGTGTTCGCGTCGGGGCTGCTCTTCGGCGCGGTGCTCTTGTCGCTGGTCGCCTCGACGACCTCGCTTGTGCGCCACAACCTCGCGCCGGCGGCGTGGCCGTCAGGAATCGCCGCGTTCACGATCGTCTTCGCCGCCGGCCAGATCGTCGGCCCGAGCGCGGTCGGCTTCGTCGCCGATCACCTCGGCGGCCTGCGTGCCGGCTTCACCGGCTCGGCGGCGGTGCTCGCGCTCGCCGCCCTCGTCGCGACGCGGCAGCGGCCGCTCGCGTCATGCCCGGCCTGACGAGCGAGCGCGACGGCGCCACGAGCCGAAGCGGGGCTCCTCCGAGCGGCTCGGGCCCGTCCGCCGAGCGACGTCAGAGATCGAGAAAGGTCGCCAGCCGCTCGCGCTCGGCGGCGAGCTCGCGGCGGAAGTCGTCGCTCGTCTCCGGGCCGTGCGCGAAGCCGGTCGCGACGACCAGGCGGCGTCCGCGCACGGCGGCGTTGGCCCAGCCGACGACCTGGTCGCCCCAGAGCAGCGGCAGCGCGTAGTAGCCGAGCTGGCGCTGCGGCGCCGGCGTGTACGCCTCGAATCGGTAGGTCCAGTCCCAGAGCAGCTGGAAGCGGCGCCGGTCCCAGACGATCGGGTCGAACGGCGCGAGCAGGCGGACGCGGACGGTGGGCGCGTGCCGCGCCGAGCGCGGGTTCTCGTCGGCCGGCCAGTACCACGTCGTCGCGCCGATG
>Ga0068864_100000425_pt1 | contig 36468 bp, 35 predicted proteins | sample KBSSwiS72_FD_66586 | JGI IMG/M metagenome (GOLD analysis project Ga0068864, IMG submission 66586) | Switchgrass rhizosphere microbial communities from Kellogg Biological Station, Michigan, USA - KBS Switchgrass S7-2 | ecosystem: Host-associated > Plants > Roots > Rhizosphere > Soil ...
TCGTCATCTGGAGCAGCGCGATCTTCATGCCGCGAGCAGCGGATCCAGCTTGCCGTCGCGATCGAGCGCCGCGAGATCGTCCGACCCGCCGATATGCCGCCCGTCGATGAAGATCTGCGGCACGGTGGTGCGGCCGTTCGAGCGCTCGAGCATCTCAGCGCGCTTCGGCCCACCCATGGTGAGGTCGAATTCCTCGATCTCGACGCCCTTGCCGGCCAGGAGGTTCATCGCCCGCGCGCAATAGGGACAGAAAGCTTTGGTATAGACTTCGACCTTTGCCATGCCGTCAAAGGTGTGGACTGGCGCCGCGCTTGTCAATCGTCAGCCTCGTTCGCCAGCACCCGCGCCCAGCACAAAATCGTCACCCGCGCCGCGCCGGCCCGCAGCAACAGCCGCGTGCAGGCGTCGCTCGTCGCGCCGCTGGTGTGAATGTCATCGACCAGCACGACATGCCGCCCGCGCAACCGCTCACGGCGATCGGGCGCGATGGCGAAGACGCCGGCGACGGCACGAGCACGCGCCTTGGCGCCCATCCCGCGCAGCGGCGCGGTCGCTTTGGCGCGACGCAGGACGAACGGATCGTGCGCCACCCCGGCGACGCGGCCCAGCGCCTGGGCGATCAGCGCCGCCTGGTTGAAGCCGCGCGACCACAACCGCCAGCGGTGCAGCGGCACCGGCACGAGCAGCTCGGCATCGTCCGGTAGCAGCCGCGTCATCTGCCGGGCGACCGTCTCGGCAAAGGCGATGCGACCGCCATATTTGAGCCGTAGCGCAACGGTGCGCGCGACATCGCCATAGGCGACCGCGGCGAGGATACCGGCATGACGCGGCGAGCGCTGCTCGCAAGCGGCGCAACGCGCATCGGGACCGCGATCATAATCGAACGGCGCGTGACAGGTGGCGCACCACGGCGGCGCGAGAAAGCGCATGCCGCCCCAACACGCGGCGCAGAAGCGGTGATCCGCGGTCGTCACCGCGCCACAGCCCGGGCAGCGCGGCGGCAAAGCGAGATCGGCGATCAAACGCAGCGGGGCGGTTATTCGCAGCACAACCGCTTGTCGCGCGCGGCGCGCGGCGGCACAAGCCGCGCCGTGGACACGCCCGACATCTTCGACCGCGCCGCGCGACGCCTGCGCCGCGACCGCGCCCAACCGCATTTCGCCGGGCATGATTTCCTGCGCGCGGCGATGCTCGACGGGATTGCCGAGCGGCTCGACAGCGTGACGCGGTCGTTCGGGAATGTGCTCGATCTGGGCTGTCACGATGGCAGCTTTCCGCCGCCGCCGGGCGCGACGATCGCGCGTGTCGATGCCGGCGCGCGCTTTGCCGCCGCGGCGGGCGGTATCCAGGCCGACGAAGACCAGCCGATCTTCGCCGATGGCACGTTCGACCTGATCGTTTCGGCCGGGGTGCTCGACAGCGTCAACGATCTGCCCGGGGCGCTGGCCCTGGCGCGCCGGGCGTTGCGGCCGGACGGGCTGTTCCTCGCCGCCTTTACCGGTGCCGGCAGCCTGGCGACGCTGCGCGCGGCGTTGCGCGAGGCCGAGGGCGACCGGCCGGCGGCGCGCATCCATCCGCAGATCGACGTGCGCTCGGCCGGCGACCTGCTGGTACGCGCCGGATTCGCGCTGCCGGTGGCCGATGTCGAAACGCTGACCGTGCGCTATGCCGGCCTTGGCCGCCTGCTCGGCGACCTGCGCGGAATGGGCGCGAGCAACATCCTGCGTGACCGGCGCCCCTTGGGGCGCGACACGCTGGTGCGGCTGGCGCAGGCATTTGCCGACCGCGCCGACGCGGACGGGCGAACCGCCGAACGCTTCGAGATCATCTATCTGACCGGCTGGGCGCCAGCGCCGAGCCAACCGAAGCCGGCGCGGCGCGGCAGCGCGACGACGTCGCTGGCCAGCGTGCTCAGGCCATCAGACGGCTAGTCTGGCCCGGCGACGTCTCTCGTCGCATTGGCTGATCGCTCGCCTTGTTCCGCTTCCTTGCGGAAGCCGCTCGGGTCCGCACCATAAGCGGCGCTGAACGCGCGGCTGAAATGGCTGCGGCTGGCGAAACCGACGCTCGCGGCGATGACCTTGACCGGCAGACGGGTCGCGGTGAGCAATTCGGCGGCGTGATGGAGCCGCGTGCGCGCGACGAACGCCATCGGGCTCGTCGCGAGATGGTTGGCGAACTCGCGCGCGAAGGCCGAGCGGCTCATGCCGGCGGCGCGCGCCAGACTGGCGACGCTGTGCGCGGCGGCGGGACGGTCGAGCACCGTGGAGACCGCCTTGCCGAGACGCGGGTCGCGCAGGCCGCCCAACACGCTCGATCGTTCGTCACGCGCGAAATGGCGGCGTAACAGAACGATCAGGCACGCTTTCATCAGCGCGCTGGTCAAGGCACGGGTGCCCAGGCCGTCGCCGCCGACTTCATCGAGCATGGCGGCAAAGCTGTGGCGCACCATCGCCACATCGCTCAAATCCTCGACCAGCGGCTGCTTGATCGCGTCGAGCAACCCGAACGAACCGGAAATGTTGGCCGCGATCACACCGCATACCAGGCGGAGGTCACCCGGCCCGCCGTCCGCCGCGTCGAACAGCAACATGCCGCTGCGCGTCGGCGCGCAATTGTCGGCGGCATGGACGTCCACCCCCGGCGCATCATCGGCGGCGATAACCTGGCGGAGGCCAGCCGGAACGATGACGATGCTGCCCGGGCCACAGCATATCGTCGGTCGATCAGCCACTGTGAGAAACAGAGTGCCGGACAGCACATAGTGCACCTCGATCGCACTCGCCCCGCCAATCAACCGGAGGCCGCGCCGCACCTCGCAAATGGCAAACGCCTCGACCGCGACGTTCATCGTGCCCAGCAACTGGTCGAGGATCACATCAGGCAAGTCGCACTCCACAAGGCAGCAAGTGCATTATGGTGTGTTCGCAAGATCATAGAAAGAGGTTGCAGCCAAATCGGATACTGTTGTCGCCGCCGCTGGATAAAACGGCACCGATAAGGCCGAATATCGCCACGCGAGGTTTTGCCACGCGAGGTGATTTTCGTCGCATCGCTATCCGATCATCCCGGCGCCGGGCTTGGCCAGCATCCGGCCGATCGCGTCGAACAGCGAATCCATCGCCACCGGCTTGAACATTACCTCATCGGCGCCCAGCGCGAGGCAGCGATCGCGCAGATCCGGCGCGATGTCGGCGGTCACGACGATCACCGGCAATTGTGCCTTGGCGTCCCCGCGCGCGCGAATCCGCTCCAATGCTTCGAATCCGTCCATGCCGGGCATGCGAAGATCGAGCAGAACGATGTTGAAATCCTGCTCGTCGATCAGCTTGAGGCCGATCTCCGCGCTTTCCGCACCGGTCATCACCGCGCCCGCGACGTCGAGCATATCGCTGACGACGCGGCGATTCATCGGATCATCCTCAATGAAAAGGATGTTCATGGCCGAAGCACCTTATGGCGGGCGGCATGAGGCATTTTCCCTTGTTGGCGACAAGACATTATCGGATCATGCCGCGTGCGTGGCAAGATGGTTCGGTGCCAAATCGTCGCACGCCTCCATGGGGTAAAGCAAGGCCGCAAGCGCGGGCCCGGCGATCGGCTTGGCGATAATCGTGGCGATGCCCGTCGCGGCCAGTCGATCGCGTTGCGAATCATCCAGCCCGGCCCATAGCAGCGCCGTCGCGGCACCGGCTGCGCTGGCGGTGTGCGCCAGCATGGCAAGGGCAGCGTCAACGTCCTCGGCGGTTTTGACCGTGCCCTCGTCGGCGAGCACGAGCGCAATCCCGCCGACAGCGATGCGTTCGACCGCCTCGTCGACCGACGCCGCGAACAGCACCGTCCCGGCACGCGGCTCCAGCATGGTGCGGAGCATCGCGCGGGTGATCGGGTTGCGATCGACGATCAGCAAGGCACCCGTTTCCGCCTGCTCCTCTGCCGTCACCGCCTCGGGCGCGGCGGCGCGGATCAGGGGCAGCAGGAGCGTGAAGGTCGCCCCCTGCCCTGGCGCGCTGACCACGGTGACGTCCCCGCCCATCGCGCGGGCGAGGTTGCGACAGATCGACAGGCCGAGGCCGGTGCCGCCGAATTTGCGGGTCGTACCGCCATCGGCCTGGCGGAAGGATTCGAAGATCAGTTCATGCTTGTCCGCGGCAATGCCGATGCCGGTGTCGCACACCTCGATCTTCAGTCGCGGGCCATCGGCACCGGCGGCCTCGGCGGCACGCAGCGTGACCGTGCCGGCCTCGGTGAATTTGAGCGCGTTGGACAGCAGGTTGAACGCGACCTGGCGCAACCGCGCGGCATCGCCCTCGACCCATTGCGGGCAATCGGTGAGATCGAGAGCGAAGGTGATGCCTTTGCCCTGCGCTTGCTCCTGCCACATGCGCGACAGGTCGGTGAGCGTGGCACGCAGGTCGAACACGGCCTGCTCGATCGTGAGATTGCCGGTTTCCATCTTGGCGACATCGAGAATGTCATCGACCAGCGCGCGCATCGTGATGCCGGCACCGTGCACCACGCCGATACGATCGCGCAACGCCTCGCCCAGCGTGCGGTCGGCAAGCATCACCTGGGTCATGCCGAGAATGCCGTTGAGCGGCGTGCGAATCTCGTGGCTGGTGGTGGCGAGGAATTCGGTCTTGGCGGCCAGCGCCTTGGCCAGTGCACTGTTGGTATGGGCGAGATCGACGTTGGCGGCGCGCACCTCGTTGCGGCTGCGCCGGATGGTGATCAGGCCGAAACCGAGCATGGTGACGATCACCACGGTGACGACGGCGGCACCGACGAAGATGAACAATTGCGTGCGGGCGCGGCTGCGCTCGAATTCGACCGTGCGCTGTGCCTCGTCGCGCTGCAGCTTGGCGATCTTCAGTTCCTGATTGGCGAAGTCGAACCGCGCCGCGGCGAGCGCGGTGTTGGTCGATGCGGCAAGCTGCGAGGTCTTGTCGTCGAGCTTCTTGAGCGCCTCGAGATGGACCAGGGCCTGCTTGTCGTCGCCAAGCTTGCGATAGATGTTGTAGGCGGTCTCATGCCCTTCGCGCGCGCCGAGCGTGTTGCCGTCGTCGCCGGCCGCGAAACTGCGCTCGATCAGCGTACGCGCCTTGACCAGATCGCCGCGTTGAAGCGCCGCCTGCGCGGCGATGCCCCAGAATTGCTCAGTCGCCGCGGCACCTTCGCTTCCCTGCCGTCCCAGAGCGAACCCCTGGGTGATGGTTTGCTCCGCGTTGGCAATGTGGCCGGACATGATCTGACTGCGCGCTATGTTGCGCAGAACCCGCGCGACTTGTGTCGGGCTGCCCATTGATTTCGCGAGCGTCAAGGCTTCGCGGAACTGGGCCTCCGCCTCGGCATACCGACCGATCTCCTTCAGCGCGTTGCCGCGATTATTGTAGATCGTCAGCAACAGCTGGGGGTCGCCGCGATAAACGTCCCGGGCCTGATCGTAATATTTTAGGGCGTTGGGATAGTCCTTCGCCTCCTGATAGAGCAGCGCGATGCTCAACAGCGCGACGGCGCGGCTGCGGGTCTCGCCGATATCGCGGAAAATATTGTGCGCGCGCTGATAGTCGTCGAGCGCGTTGGCGACGTCGGCAATCGCGGTATGGTAACCGCCGAGCGACAAGAGGATATCGCCGTTGAGCTTGGTCGGTCGGCGCGTGCCCGAGACGGCGGCAAGCGCCTGCTGGATCAGGGGGCCGGCATGGGCGGTGTCGTCAAGCCGGAGATACGCCTCGCCCTGCAGCCACTGGATCGTGGCAACCGCAACGGGGCGTTCCGCGGCGGGAAGGCGCCCGGCGATGGAACGCGCGGCCTGCGCCTTGGCGATGGTCTGATGCGGGTCGACCAGCATCGCGGCCTTGGCGTCGGCGATCATCGCCTCGAAGCTGGCCGGAGCGGATGAAACCGGTTGCTGGGCCGCAGCGATCGGCGACGCGACGATTCCCGTCACCAGCATCAATGCCGCAAGGAACGATACGAGCGTTCGCGAGGAAATGATCCGGCCCATTGCCGCTACCGTGCATCCCGATCCGTTAAAGCCGCGCTAAGCAGGCCTGAGGGATCAGGCGCTCTTCCAGAAGCTGGCCGGCCGCGCGAACATCGTCTTGGCCTGCTCCTCGGGCGTTGCCGCCTTGTCGACGGCGAGGAAATGGCGAAACGCATCGATCGACAGCGGGCGGCTGAGCAGATAGCCCTGCACCATGTCGCAGCCCATCACGGTGAGCAGTGCCATCGCCGCCTGCGTCTCGACACCTTCAGCGGTCACTTCCATGTCGAGCGCGTGCGCTAGGTCGATGGTCGAGCGGACGATCAGTGGATCACGGTTGCTGCTGGTCAGTTGCAGCACGAACATCTTGTCGATTTTCAACTCGCGCGCCGGCAACTGTTTGAGATAGGCGAGCGAGGACAGCCCGGCGCCATAATCGTCGATCGCGATGGTAATACCGACATCGGCGAAGGTCTTGAGATTGGCGATCGCACTCTGCGGATCGCGGATCACCGCGGTCTCGGTAATCTCGAAGCCGATCTTGGCGCCGCTCTCGACGACCTTGGCACAGGCCTGCTTCACGAAGCGCGCATCGCCAAGCAACTGTCCCGAGATGTTGATGAACACGGTCAGGGGATGGCCGTCCGCGGCAAGCAGGCGCTGGTCGGCGATCACCTGGTCGAGCGTCCACAAGGTCAGCGCGCAGATCTCGCGCGCTTCTTCCGCGATGGTGATGAAGTCGCCCGGCAGGATCAGTCCGCGCTCGGGATGCTGCCAGCGCACCAGCGCCTCGGCACTGGAAATCTCCTGACGGCGGACATGGACCTTGGGCTGATATTGCAGGAACATCTGGCCCTGCGAAATCGCGCTGTTGAGCTCCCGCGTCAGTGTCCGGCGATCAAAGGCCGGCGCGCCGACGGAAAGGTCGCGAATCACCGGGTGCCGTTCGGTGCGCGCATGGTCGAGGGCGCTTTCCGCTTCCTCGATCAGGCGGACCTCCTCGGCATTGCCCAGCGGCACCGCGGCGCCGCCGATCAGGACCTCGACACGGTGCGGTTCGCCATCGAGATCCAGCGGCTCGTCGAACAGCGCGACGATCGCGCGGCTCAGCGTCTCGAGATCGGCCAAGGCCTCGCCATCGGCGGCGATTTCGAGCTGGGTCCGACCGACCTCGGCCAGCCGCAGCGAGGGAAAGGCGGCAAGGATACGGTCGCTGATGTCGATCACCAGCAAATCAGCGCGCGCGACCCCGACATGGCGGCGCAGGGCGACGAAATTGACGATCTCGAGCAGCCCGAGAAACTGCCAGTTCTTGGGCACGGGAGGCAGTTCGACGCGGTCGCGATCATCGCCAGCCCCGCCAAAGGCCGAGAGGAGGCTCCCTGTCACGAAACCCAGCGGAACCTCCGCCGTTTCCCGACGCCATGCCGCGCGCACTGACGCAAGCGTGGTCGATGAGAGCAACCGGCTGGAGCGCCTGCTCGCCGTCGCCGGCATACGGATCTTTTGCGCAGACTGGCCCATCGCGTCTGGAGGTAGCACCGGACGTTGAACGAACCCTTAAACCCCGGCCGATGGCGCGCCAAAGGGACCGAAAATCACGTTGCTTTATCCTTAACTTTCAATTAATAATCCTTGGCACTCGAAGGAGTGCGACAAGGGAGAAAGCGAATGCTTCGTTTCATTCTTGCACTCATTTACGGCGAAAATATCCGCCCTTGGTAAGTGCATCGATCGACCCGATACGGTACTGATTCAATCGATTTTAGAACGAGTTAGTGACGGATCGGGTCGATAACCTTCTACCCTCTTGCTCATTGCCCCGCGGTCATTTCAGCTTGCGCCGCGTGGCTCTTGCTTCGACCCGTCCCGATTCGGGATTCGTCCCATAACGGGGCATGCCGCGCCGCTGACCATGGTGCGCGCGTTTACCATTTTCTTGCAATGTCTCGCCGCGACGAAGCGCCGAATTCCTCAATTCGACGGCACCGACGTGCCGCCTTCATCACTCCAGCCACCACCGATCGCCTTGAAAAGCGATGCCGTATCCTGCCTTAGCTGGGCATCGCTGCCGGCGAGTTGCTCGCGCGCGACAAGCGCCTGGTTCTCGGCGGCAAGCAAAACATCCTGTGCGACCATCCCGGTGCGGAACTGCGCGTCGACGCCCCGCGCGACCCGCGCGGCGTCGTCGACGGCGCGGCGCAAGGTGGCGTTACGGCTACGCTCCGCATCGATCCTCACCAGCGCGTCCTCGACATCGCGCAACGCGCCGAGCACGGTCTGCTGATAGCGCGCATAGGCCTGAATCCGATCCTCCTTGCGCATCCCGACCGTCGCCTTGCGGCGCCCCCAGTCGAGCAGCGGAAAGCTGACGGCGCCACTGCCGGTCGCCTGGACGCTGTCGCGCGAGAACAGATTGCCAAGCGATGCCGAGAGGAGCTGCAACGCGCCGGTCAGGCTGAACCTGGGGTAAAGATCGGCAACCGCGACACCGATATCGGCGGTCGCCGCCGCGAGTTCACGCTCGGCGGCGCGCACGTCGGGACGGCGGCGCAAGAGATCCGATGGCAGGCCTGCGGGAATCACCGGCGCCGCACCGAGCGCAGGCAACGGCTGCTGCAATTCACCGATCAGGCTCTCGGGCTGAGCGCCGAGCAGGATGCCGAGCGAATGGATGCGCACCTGGGCGTCCGCGCGAACGGGCTGCAATCGTGCTTCGAGCGTGGTCAGCGCGGCCCGCTGGCGTGACACGTCGACCTGCGGCGACAAGCCGACCTCGGCGACATGGGCGGCAATCTCCTGCGCCCGACGCTCTCGCACGAGTTCCTGTTCGCCGATCGCCAGCTGATCCTGATCCAGGCGGAGGGCGAAATAGGCCTGAGCGACTTCGGCGGCGAGCGTTACCGCCGCATCGCGCTGACTCCAGGTCGCGGCATCGGCCCGCGCCGCCGCCGCTTCCACGCCGCGCCGACCGCCGCCGAACAGGTCGATCTCCCAGCTGGCGTCGAAACCGAGCGCGTAGGTCGTGATCCCGCTGCCCGGTAGCGCGACCCCACCCGTTGAACCGCTGCCCGAACCCGAGCCGCCGCCCGAAAACAGCCGTGCAAGCGAGGAAAAACCGGCATTCTTGCTGAATTCGATATGGCTGACATTGCCGCTGGCGTTCACCGTCGGCTTGCCGACCGCGCCGGCGGCGATCTCCTGCAGGCGCGCCTGGCGCACGCGCGAGGCGGCGATGGCGATGTCGGGACTGTCCTCGAGCGCCCGTGTAACGAGGCTGTCAAGCACCGGGTCGCCGAACGCCGCCCACCAGCGCGCCGGGTCGATCGTCGCGCCCGGCGCGGCTGCAGGTTGAGGCGCTGCGAAAGCCGCGGGCACGGGCGCTTCGGGCGGACGATAATCCGGCCCCACGGTACAGGCGGTGGCGAGTAGCGCGGCCAACGGGACGATGAAATTTCTACGCATCAGTGCATCATTCCCTGTCCTTGGCTACCGCCTTTTGGCGGGCGCATCAGCAGCACCACGGGCGTCACGATCAGCACGACGATCATCAGCGAATGAAAAACGTCCAGGAACGAGAGCATCGCCGCCTGGCGCTGCACCTGGCTATAGAGCACCGCCAGCGCGGTATTCTGATCGCCGCCGAACGCATTGGTCGCCTTGCCGATCCAGTCATTGTAGTTCGCGTCGATCGGGCTGAGCTTTTCGACCAGACTCGCCTGATTGCGCTGCAGGGCGCTGGCGAACATCGTCTGCGCGCTGGAGATGCCAATCGTCCCGCCCAGGTTGCGCGCGACGTTGAGGAGGCTCGAAGCCTGGGCCGTCTTGTTCTGCGCCAGGCCAACATAGGCCACGGCGTTGATCGGCACGAACAGGAACGGCAGCGCCATCGCCTGATAGAGCCGCGCAAATGCGGCGTCGTGGAAGCTGATGTCCGCAGTGAGATGCGTCATGTTCCACAGCGCCGCGGCCTGGACGAGCAGCGCCGGGATCAACAAGGCGCGCGGGTCGACCTTGCCGGTCAGCTGGCCGGCGAACGGCACGGCGACCAGCGTCGCGACGCCGCCCGCGGTCAGTGCGAGGCCGGCCTGGAACGAGGAATAGCCGAGCACCTGCTGCAGCATCTGGGGAATCAGCTGGGTCGTGCCGAACATGATCACACCGACAATGCCCATGACCAGCAGCGTCAGGGAGAAATTGCGGTTCTTCATCAACCGCAGGTCGATCACCGGGTCGTCGTGATTGAGTTCCCAGAACACGAGCGCGAACAGCGACGACGCGGAAATCGCTGCGGTGGTGACGATCAACCCGCTCGAGAACCAGCCCTCGCGCTCGCCACGGTCGAGCGTCAACTCGAAAAAGCCGAGCCCGAGCGCGACGAGTATCACGCCGATATAGTCGATGCGCAGGCCGCCCTGCAGCTTTTCGGCGCGATCCTGCTTCACCCGCGGGGGCTCATCGACAAAAATCTCGACGAGAAAGAAGGCGGCGATACCGACCGGCACGTTGATCAGGAACACCCAGTGCCAACTGGCCATCTCGGTGATGTAGCCGCCGAGCGTCGGACCCAGCACGGGCCCGACCACGACGACGATCGCAAAGGCGGCGAATGCCATGCCGCGTTGCTGCGGCGGGAAGGTATCGGCGAGCATCGACTGCTCGACGGGCGCGAGCCCCCCGCCCCCGATACCCTGGAATATCCGCGCGATGACCAGCGTCGAGAGGTTCGGCGCGATGCCGCACAGGAAGGACGACAGCGTGAACAATGCGATGGAGATGAGAAAGTAGCGCTTCCGTCCGATCGCGTCGCTCAGCCATCCTGAGATCGGAATGATGATCGCGTTCGCGACGAGGTAACTGGTCAGGACCCAGGTCGCCTGATCGGTGGTGATCGACAATCCGCCGGCGATATGGTCGAGCGACACATTGGCGATCGAGGTGTCGAGCACCTCCATGAAGGTCGGAACGCTGATCAGCGCGACGATCAGCCAGGGGCTGTACACGCCGGCGGCCGAACGATCGCCGTTCCACGGATGCGCGGCGGCACTCGCCACGTCAGCGGCCCCCGAGCTTCACCGTCGGTGTGACCGACATGCCCGGACCGATCGGATATTTGCGTGGGTCCGGACCGTTCCTGGCGTCGAATTCGATGCGAACCGGCACGCGTTGCACGACCTTGACGTAATTGCCGGTGGCGTTCTGCGGCGGGAGCAACGCGAAAGCCTGGCCGGCGCCGCGCTGGATCGAGTCGACATGCCCCGCGAACGCGATATCGGGATAGGCATCGACCTTGATGGAAACCGCGTCGCCGATGCGCATGTGGCGCAGCTGGGTCTCCTTGAAATTGGCGGTGACCCAGACATGATCGGGAACGATCGCCATCAGTTGCGTGCCGGGGCCGACATAGGATCCGACATTGACCTGGCGATTGACCACCTGCCCGGCGATCGGCGCGACGAGACGGTTATCGCCCAACGTGACCTGCGCCTGGCGGGCCTGCGCCTGGCGCGCGGCGATGACCGCGCGCGACGCGCCGATCTGGCGCCGCGCGACGGTGATCTGTGCCTCGGCGCTGGCAATCTGGCGGCGCGCGGCCGCGGCCTCCGCCGCGGTCGAGCGTGCCTGGGCGCGCGCCTCGTCCAGCTTCTGCGCCGCAACGGCATTAGGGTCCAGGCGGCGCAGCGCCTCGTACCGGGCGAGATCCTCCGCGGCCCTGGCGGCGGTGGCTAGCGGCGCCCGCGCCTGCGCGGCGACCTGGTCTCGCGTCGCCTCGGCCGCGACGATCTGCGCCCGCGCCTGATCATATTGCGCCTGAGCCTGCGCGATGTTGGCGCCGGCTTCGGTCACGCGCGCTTCGGTTCCCGCGGCATCGATGACGGCGAGCAACTGCCCGGGCTCGACATGGCGGTTATCGGCATCGGCGACGAAGCGCAGCGTGCCGGCGACGGTCGGCGAGATGCGCACGATATGGGCGTCGACGAACGCATCGTCGGTCGATTCATATTGCCGTATGTGGAGGTAATAGAGCGTACCGCCGATCGCGATCGTCGCGACGACGACCACCAGCACGATCCAGAAAATCGGTTTGCTGAACATCGAGGGCTTGCGCCGCTTGGCACCGTTGTCTTCGGCGGCGTCGGCCGGTTGCTCTGCGTGCTGGTCGCTCATTGCGGGTCCTGTCGTTCTGCCGTCAGCGTGTCGAGAATAGCGTCGATATTGGCCGCGACGCGCGCCTTCAACGCGGCGATGTCATCGGGTTCGAAGTCGTCGGCTTGCAACAGCTTGAGACATGATGCGCGCGCGGCGCGCAGCACGATGACCTGACCGAGCAAGGTAATCGCGGTGAGGCGCGCCGTCCTGGCGTCGCACCGGCCAGCAGCGATGCAGACCAGATCGACGACGCGCTCCATCATCCGGCCCATCATGCCGCTCCAGATGCGGTCGAACGCTTCGGTCGGGTTCGTCTGCTCGCGCACGATGAACAGGGACCAGGCAGCGGAATGCGCATCCATCAGCTTAATGATGAACCGGCCGAACAATTCATGAAGCAGGCGGCGCGCTTCCGCGACACTGGGCTCGGCTCCGTCCGGGGTATGGCCATCGACCATGCCGCGCCCCATCTGCTCCGCGATATAGTCCGCCGTCGCGAGATACAGGCCTTCCTTGCCGCCATAATGGTATGTGATCGAAGACATCACCGTGCCCGCCGCCGCGGCGATCTCGCGCGTGCTGGCGCCTTCCAGCCCCTTCAGGCTGAACTCGCGAACCGCGACGTCGAGGAGTCGGCGCTGAACCATGGGGCTGATTAATTCGTTCGAACGAACAAGGCAAGCCCAAACACGCGGTGATGACGAAGGTCGCTCTTCAAACGGACAATCTACCAACCCGTTCCGATCAGCGATCAGGCGGCGACAGATTCCTTTGCTGGCGCGCCGGTCGTCGCGCGCGGCACCGGATTGGAGAATTCCACCCCGTCATCGATCGAACCGAACTTCAGCGTCAGCAGATCCCTGGCGTAGTTTTGATGGAGCTTCCACGGCTTGCGGCTGCCTTGCTTGGGGAATTTCTCCATCGCCCGCGTGACATAGCCCGAACTGAAGGTGAGGAATGGCTCGGGCTTGAGCGGCGCGCCGGTGACCCGTGGCGTCACCTGGCGCATGGCACGCGCCTTCATCGTGTTGAGCAGACGGCAGACATAGGCACAGGTCAGGTCAGCCTTCAACGTCCAGGAGGCGTTGGTGTAGCCGAACGACGACGCCATATTGGGCACGTCGCTGAACATCATGCCCTTGTAGTTGAAGGTCTTCGAAAGATCGACCGGCACGCCATCGACGCTGAAGGCGACGTCGCTCAGCACCTGAAGCTCGAGGCCGGTGGCCGTGACGATGACGTCGGCCGATACGATATCCCCGGATTCGAGCTTGATCCCCTCGGGCACGAAGCGCGCGATCCGATCGGTCACCACCGACGCCTTGCCCTGGCGCAATGCCTCAAACAGATCGGCGTCGGGCACCAGGCACAACCGCTGATCCCAGGGATTGTAGCTTGGCGTGAAGTGCGTGCCGACGTCATAGTCCGGCCCCATCTCGGCGCGCACCATCTGCAGCAGCCGTTCCTTTGTCTGTGCCGGCCGCCTGCGCGCAAGATTGTAGAAGAACATCTGGAACAGCACATTGCGCCAGCGCACCAATGCGTAAGCCAGCTTGGCCGGCAGATGGCGCTTGAGCATGTTGGCGAAATTGTCCTCGGCCGGGCGCGACACGACATAGGTTGGCGAACGTTGCAGCATGGTGACGTGCGACGCCTTGTCGGCCATCGCCGGCACCAGGGTAACGGCGGTAGCGCCGCTGCCGATCACGACGACCCGCTTGCCGGTGTAATCGAGATCCTGCGGCCAGAATTGTGGGTGAACGATGCGCCCGGCAAAGTCCGCGGCACCGGAAAATTCGGGCGAATGCCCCTGCGCGTAATTGTAATAGCCGGAGCACATGTGGAGGAAATTGCAGGTGAAGCTGACCGGCCCGTCGGGTGCATCGACCTCGACCGTCCAGCGGGCATCAGGGGTCGACCAGCTGGCGCGCCTGACGTGATGGCGGAAGCGGATGTGGCGATCGATACCGTACATTTCGGCCGTCTCGCTGACATAATTGAGGATCGATGGACCATCGGCGATGGCCTTCGCCTCGGTCCACGGCCGGAAAGCATAGCCGAGCGTGTACATGTCCGAGTCGGAACGGATACCGGGATAACGAAACAGGTCCCAGGTGCCGCCAAGCGCCGCCCGTCCCTCGAGCACGACATAGCTGCGATCGGGGCAACGCTCCTGCAGATAATAGCCCGCGCCGATACCGGATATTCCGGCACCCACCACCACGACGTCGAAATGTTCTGCTGTCATCATCGTCTCCAAGATACCCGATATTCGGTTTTCATTCGAGACGCAAAGGCAGGCGCAAAATTTGAGATGATTATTCGCTGGCGGGATCAAGCGCCGCGGCGGCATTCTCGATGCGGTCGAGCATCGCATGGAAACAAGCGAGTTCGTCCGGCGTGAAACCGGCGAAGACGCGTGCTTCCAGTTCCAGCGCCTTGGGAACGACGCTCTCGTAGAGCACCCTGCCCGCCTCCGTCAGCGACAACAGGTGCGAGCGCTGGTCGCCCGGGTTCGGCTTGCGATCGACGAGACCGCGATCGACCAGCGCGATCGCCGCGCGGCTGACGCTGACCTTGTCCATGCGTGTTGCCGTGACCAGCGCCTGCTGCGTGATGCCATCCGACTCCGCGATCACCGCGACCAGCCGCCATTCCGGAATGCGCAGACCGAACAGCGCGTGATAGGCGGTAGCGATCGCCTCCGACACGCGGTTCGACACGATCGACAGGCGGTAGGGCAGAAATTTCTCGAGCTTCAGTTGGTTCATCGCTGCGCCTCCGAAACGACTGATGGGCGAGCCTCACGCGCGAAACAAGCTCGGCATGGCGATGTATAGTGGACGATCCGGGTGAAATGCGATAATAGTTTCACGTGATACTAAATTCGGAGCAGCCCCGATGACCGACCCGCATGACAATCCGATGGGCCTGGACGGGTTCGAATTCGTCGAATTCACCGGTCCCGACCCCGATGCGCTGGCCGACCTGTTCGTGAAGATGGGCTTCAGCCATGTCGGCACGCACCGCTCCAAGAATGTGCGTCGCTATGCGCAGGGCGATATCAACTTCCTGCTCAACATGGATGCCAGCGGCCAGGTTGCCGACTTTCGCAAGGAGCATGGCCCCTCGGCCAACGCGATGGCGTTCCGCGTCGCCGACGCCGCCAAGGCGCTGAAGCTGGCGGTCGAGCGCGGTGCGGTGCCGGTCGAGGGCAAGGTCGGGCCGGCCGAACTCAACATTCCGGCGATCGAAGGGATTGGCGGCGCCAATCTCTATCTCGTCGACCGGCGCGGCGCGGCGACGATCTACGACATCGATTTCGAACCCGTGCCGGGCGCGGGCAAGGATGATCACGCGGTCGGCCTGCACACGCTCGACCATCTGACGCACAATCTCCAGCGCGGGCGGATGGATTACTGGGCTGATTATTACGAGCGCATCTTCAACTTCCGCCAGATCCGCTATTTCGATATCGAGGGACAGGCGACCGGCCTGTTTTCCAAGGCGATGACCGCGCCGGACGACAAGATCCGCATCCCGCTCAACGAGAGCCAGGATGAACACAGCCAGATCGAGGAGTTCATCAAGGACTATCACGGCGAGGGCATCCAGCATCTCGCGCTGGCGACCGACGATATCTTCGCGACGGTCGACAAGCTGCGCGCCAACGGCATCCGTTTCCAGACCACACCGCAGTCCTATTTCGACCTGATCGACAAGCGCCTGCCCGGGCACGGCCACGACATCGAGGAGATGCGCAAGCGCGACATCCTGATCGACGGCGCCCCCGAAACCGGCGGCGGCCTGCTGCTGCAGATCTTCACCGAGAATATGGTCGGGCCGATCTTCTTCGAGATCATCCAGCGCAAGGGCAATGACGGCTTTGGCGAGGGCAATTTCAAGGCGCTGTTCGAAAGCATCGAGCTGGACCAGATTCGGCGCGGTGTGGTGCCTGGGGTGGAGGCGTAATTTTTCTCCCTCGCCCCTGGATAGGGGAGAGGGATAGCGTAGCTTGGCAGCTTGCTGCCTAGCGAAGCTTGGGAGAGGGGTTGAGCGGTCTATAGGGCGCCGCACACCCCTCTCCCAGCTCCGACTAGGCCCGCGTGAAGAACGCGGACCAAGTCTGCGCAACCCTCTCCCCTGAAGGGGCGAGGGAGAGGAGGGAATGTGACCGACCCCAACTATATGACCGGCTTCGGCAACCACTTCGCGACCGAAGCGGTAGCGGGCGCCTTGCCCGTCGGCCGCAACTCGCCGCAGAAGCCGCCCTATGGCCTCTATGCCGAGCAGCTGTCGGGCACCGCCTTCACCGCGCCGCGCCACGAAAACCGGCGGTCCTGGCTCTACCGCCTGCGCCCGTCAGCCACACACCCCGCCTTCACCCGCTATGAAGGCGCACCGCTGTTCGCCCCAGGCGTCTCGCAACAACCCCTCGCCCCAAACCGCCTGCGCTGGCGTGGGCTCGACCTCCAGGACGCTGACTGGCTCGACAGCCTGACCACGATGCTCGTCGCCGGCGACGGCGGGCCGGCGAGCCAGGCGGGCGTCGCGATGCACGTCTATCGCGCCCGCCGCGACATGGTGAACCGGGCCTTCGTCTCGGCCGATGGTGAAATGCTGATCCTGCCCGAGCAGGGCGCGCTGCGTCTGCTCACCGAACTGGGTCGGATCGATATCGCCCCCGGCCAGGTCGCGCTGATCCCGCGCGGGGTGCGCTTCCGCGTCGAACTGCCCGACGGCAAGGCACGCGGTTATGTCGCCGAAAACCATGGCGCGCATTTCCGCCTGCCCGATCTCGGCCCGATCGGGTCGAATGGCCTGGCCAATCCACGCGACTTCGAGACGCCGGCGGCGTGGTTCGAAGATGTCGAGGGCGACCATGAGCTCGTCCAGAAATTCCTCGGCAGCCTGTGGACCACACAGCTTGGCCGCTCGCCGCTCGATGTCGTCGCGTGGCACGGCAATTATGCACCGTGCCGTTACGACCTGGCGCGCTTCAACACGATCGGCAGCATCAGCTTCGATCACCCCGATCCCTCGATCTTTACCGTGCTGACCTCTCCCAGCGACGTGCCCGGCACGGCCAATGCCGATTTCGTGATCTTCCCGCCGCGCTGGATGGTCGCCGAAGATACGTTCCGCCCGCCTTGGTTCCACCGCAACACGATGAGCGAATGCATGGGCCTGCTCTACGGCGCCTATGATGCCAAGGCGGAAGGGTTCCAGCCCGGCGCGCTGTCGCTGCACAATCAGATGAGCGGGCATGGCCCCGACGTCGCCAGCTGGAAGGGCGCGAGCGAGGCCGACCTCAAACCGCACAAGATCGATGGCACCATGGCCTTCATGGTCGAGAGCCGCTGGGTGTTCCGCCCGACCGACCACGCCCTGAAGACCAGTGCGCTCGACGAGGATTATGATCAGGTGTGGTCCGGCTTTCCCAAGGCGACGCTGCCACGCTGAATCATTTCATCTGCCGTTTCACGCTCGCCAATGTCGCCTTGCCATAAGGCGGCTTGAGCCCGGCAAGCTTGGCCACATCGACCCTGGCCTGTTTGTACACCGCCTTGGCATGACTGAAGGTGCGAAAGCCCTCCGCACCGTGATAGGCACCCATCCCCGACGGCCCGATGCCGCCGAACGGCAGTTCCTCCATCGAAACGTGGAAGATCACGTCGTCAAGCGTCACACCGCCCGAGATCGTCCTGTCGAGCACCCGGCGACGCTCGCCCTCATCGCTGCCGAAATAATAAAGGCCGAGCGGGCGGTCGCGGCGATTGACCTCGCCGATCGCCTGATCGATCCCGTCGTAGCGCCGGATCGGCATGATCGGTCCGAATATCTCCTCCTGCATGACGATCATGTCGTCGGTCGCGTCGCGAATGATGTGCAGCGGCATCTTGCGCGAATTGGAGACGGAGAAATCCTCGCCGGCCGGGTTGACCGTGTCGATCGTCGCGCCCTTGGCACGGGCATCGTCGAGCCATTCGTTGAGGCGCTGATAGTGCCGATCGTTGATGATCGCGGTGTAATCCGGGTTGGCGAGCAAGGCGGGATACATCCCCGTCACCGCGGTTTTGAGGCCGGCCACCACCGCCTCCTCCTGCGCCGATGGCACCAGCATATAGTCGGGCGCGAGGCAGATTTGCCCGGCATTGAGCATCTTGCCCAGCGCGACACGTTCGGTGGCCCGCGCCATGTCCGCGCCCTTGCCGATGATCACCGGCGACTTGCCGCCGAGTTCGAGCGTGACGGGGGTGAGGTTGTCGGCGGCGGCGTGAAGGATATGCCTGCCGATGCCGGTCGCGCCCGTGAACAGCAGGTGATCGAATGGCAGCGCGGCAAAGGCCTTGCCCACCTCCGGCCCGCCCGAGACGAAGGCGAGTTCCTCGACGGCGAAATAACGCGGGCACAGTTGCTCGAACAGCGCCGCGACGCGCGGGGTGAACTCGCTGGTCTTGATCATCGCGCGATTGCCCGCCGCGAACACGCCGGCGAGCGGTGACATGACCAGTTGCACCGGGAAGTTCCACGGCGCGATCAGGCCGACCACGCCCTTGGCCTGATATTCGACCCACGCTTTGGCGCCGAGCAGGCCTAGCGGAAATTGCACCGGGCGTCGGTCTGGCCGCGACCAACGATCCAGTGACTTGATCGCGTGGTTGATCGGGGCGATCGAGGTGGCGATATCGGTAAGCAGCGATTGCTCGCGGCTGCGATGGCCGAAATCCTCCGACAGCGCGTCGCAAAAGGCGTCCTGGTGCTCGCGCAGCATCGCGGCGGCGCGCTTGAGGCGATCCTTGCGCATGGGAAGACCAACCGGCAATTCGGCCATGAACGCCGCGCGCTGCGTCGCGAGAATTTCCTGCATCGTCGCCATCAGCTTCCCCTCAGCTACAGCCGATCATCCCGGCGACGGGCAAGACCACACTGTCCTTGCCTTCGCGATCGAGCCGCAGCGTCGCCTCCGGCACCACGGCACCTTGCTTGAGATCGCCACGAGTCTTCACGCTGATGACCAGCGTCGCGCTGGTCGTGCCGGCACGATATTCGGTGGTTTCGGCAAAACCGAAGCCCGCGGCACCCTGTTCCGCGCTGCGCGGCAGATCGGTTATCGCGCCGTCGATCGACAGGCGCAGGCTGGCGGGCTCGGCGCTCGCCATGGCGATCAGCGCGCGGGTCTCACCCGCGCTCCACAAAAAGGCGGCGCAACCGTGCTCGGGCAGGGTCTGGCGGGGAATGGCGCCCAGCGGCAGACCATCAATCGACGCCGGCGGCGCGGTCTGGCCGAGCAGCAACGCCGGCAGAAGCATCGCGGTCATCATGGCGCAGTGCCTAGCAGGAACAACCAGGCCGGGTAAGCGGCGATCGCCAGCAGCGCGCCGAACGGCACCCGGTCGTCGAGCCGCGCCGCGCGCCCCGCCAGGCGGCCCATCAGGATCAGCGCGAGGCCGGTCAACGCGGCCAGCAGCAGCACCGCCGGGAGCATCGCCCAACCGAGCCACAAGCCGATCGCGCCAAGCAACTTTGGGTCACCTCCGCCCAGACCGTCTCGCTTGCGCAGCAAGCGATAGCCCTGCCCGACGCACCACAGTCCGCCAAAACCCGCCGCGCCGCCGATCAGGCGCGTGGTCAGCGGCGGATCGATGCCGATCGCCCCCGTCAGCAGCCCGCCAATGGCAAGCGCGATGGTCAGACGGTCGGGCAGCCAGAAGACGGCAAGGTCGAGCGCCGCGAGCGCAAGCAGCAACCAGCCGAACGCCGCCCCGGCCGCCGCGACGGGCCCGGGCACCGCAAACCCCGCCAGCGCGCCGATCACGGCTGCCGTCAGTTCGACCTGCCAATGACGCGGGTCGATCGGGGCCGCGCAGTGGCGGCATCGTCCGCGCGCCGCTACCGCGCTGAGCAGAGGCACGAGATCCCGGGGGCCGAGCACGGTATCGCAGCCATCGCAATGCGAGCGCCCGCGCAGCACCGACCGCCCCTGCGGCCAGCGGATCACCAGGGTCGCGATGAAACTGCCGATGATCGCGCCCAACAGGCCCAGCGCGACTGGCCATAGCCAGATGTCAGCCATGTAGCTTCTTGCGAATGAGATAGCGATAAACCCCGAACAGGTTGATCGCGAACAGCACCGCGTTCTGCGTGCCGAGCGCCCAGTCGTGCGACAACGCCGCGCCGGCGAACCAGGCGATCGACGAGCCGACGAAGATCACAAAGCCCCAGCCGGTGACCTTGCGGCCGGAATCGAGCGACACCATCAGCGCCGCGATGATGCCGCTGCCCGAAGCGAACCATTTGAGGACGAGGATCACGGTGCTCATCACAAAAGGGATACGCGGTGGCGTCGGGTACGTCTGCCGATAAAATCACGCCGTCCGGCGCATGCGGCTCGCCAGCGGTTTCCGTTTACGTTAAGAATAAGCATATGACCGCCCAAACCTTCGCGTCGCATAGCTACAATGTCGAGATCGACCCGGCCGATATCGATTTCATGGGCCATGTGAACAATGCCAGCTATCTCAAATGGGTACAGGCGGCGGTGATCAATCACTGGCAACGCTTTGCGCCCGCCGAAGCAGTCGCCGAGCATCTGTGGGTCGCGCTCAAGCACGAGATCACCTACCGCAAGCCGACCTTTCTCGATGACGTGGTGATCGCCACGGTCCTGCTTGAAAAGGTCCAGGGTGCTCGGGCCTTTTACGAAACGATCATCCGGCGCGGCGAGGACGTGCTCGCCGAGGTCAAGTCGAGCTGGTGCTGCCTCGACGCCGAAACGCTGCGCCCGGCCCGGGTAGCGCGCGACGTGATCGAGCACTTCTTCAAGCGCTGAACTGCGCAAAACCGCACCGGGGCGTTTGTAAAGCGCCGGTCGCGCGACTAGATCGCGGGCGAATCGTTCCTGTAGAGGTCGCCCGTCATGTCCACCGATCCCGTCGTCATCCTGTCTTATGCCCGTACGCCAATGGGCGGCTTCCAGGGCTCGCTGTCCGGCGCGACGGCGACCGAACTCGGTGCGACCGCGGTCGGCGCGGCGGTCGAGCGGGCCGGCCTGTCGGGCGAGGCGATCGAAAAAATCTATATGGGCTGCGTGCTGGCCGCGGGACTGGGCCAGGCCCCGGCGCGTCAGGCGGCGATCAAGGCCGGCCTGCCGAATCACATCGAAGCGACCACGGTCAACAAGATGTGCGGATCGGCCATGCAGGCGGCGATGATGGCGGCCGACACGCTCGCCGCCGGCTCGGCCGATCTGGTCGTCGCCGGGGGCATGGAGAGCATGACCGGCGCGCCCTATCTCACCCTGCGTCATCGCGGCGGCGCGCGCATCGGCCATGATCGACTGATGGATCACATGTATCTCGACGGTCTCGAGGATGCCTATGAGCCCGGCCGCCTGATGGGCAGCTTCGCCGAGGAGACGGCACAGCACTACCAGTTCACCCGCGAAATGCAGGACGCCTATGCCATCGCCTCGCTGGAGCGGGCGCAGCGCGCGCAGCAGAACGGCGCGTTCGTGCGCGAAATCGTTCCGGTCGAGATCACGGGCCGCAAGGGCGTCGAGACGATCAGCCTCGACGAGCAGCCCGCCAAGGGCGATGCGAGCAAGATCCCGACGCTCAAGCCCGCCTTTGCCAAGGACGGCACGATCACCGCCGCCAACGCCTCGTCGATCTCCGACGGCGCCGCCGCGCTGGTGATGACCCGCGCCAGCGTCGCCGAGCGGCTCGGCCTCGATCCGATCGCGCGCGTGGTGGCGAGCGCCGGACATGCGCACTCCCCCGCCCTGTTCACCACCGCACCCGTCTTCGCGATGCGCAAGGCGCTCGAAAAGGCCGGCTGGTCGACCGGTGATGTCGATTTGTTCGAGATCAACGAAGCCTTTGCCTGCGTCGCGATGATCGCAATGCACGATCTCGGGCTCAGCCACGATGTGGTGAACGTCAATGGCGGCGCCTGTGCGCTCGGCCACCCGATCGGTGCCTCGGGCGCGCGGATCATCGCGACCCTGTTGTCGGCACTGCAGGCCTCGGGCCAGAAGCGCGGCCTCGCCTCGCTGTGCATCGGCGGCGGTGAGGCGACCGCCATGGCGATCGAGTTGATGAACTGACGCTTCGGTCGATTCTCTGTCGAGGCTGATCCATCCGGCGAGCATGGAACGGCAAATAACGCGCCGCTGGGCGCGATTGAATCAGCTTGTATAGTAGGCGGTCTCGGGGCGAAGGCCGGTGTGACAAAATTCGGCCCGACAAGGGCCCGCGTTTGACGCCTTGCCGAGGCAGGCGCGGTAAAGGCGCGGCGCAACGACGGCGAATTTTGTCAGGGGTCCGTCGAGTGCCGCGTTCCGCCTGAACGCCCTATAGCGCCAGTGTGTAATAGCGGCTGAAGCCGGTATCGGTGTAGTCGGCGAACGGGCCGGTCTCTGCGAAACCCGTCCGCTCGTAAAGCGCCCGCGCCGGTGCGAACGCTTCGTTCGACCCCGTCTCCAGGCTGACACGCCGATAGCCCCGCCTGCGCGCCTCGGCGAGCAGGTGCGCCAGCATTTTGGCGGCAACCCCACGCCGCAGGCGATCCGGCGCGGTGCGCATCGATTTGATCTCGCCATGCGCCGCATCGAGCTGCTTGAGCGCGCCCATGCCGAGCAGGTCGGCCCCGTCCCAGACGGTCCACAAGGTCACCGCCGGATCGCGCAATCCCGACAGATCGAGCGCGAACACCGCGCCCGGCGGCGAATTCTCGAACGCCGAGCGCAGATGGAGCTCGATCAGCGCGACGACCTGCGGGTGCGTCAGGTCGTCGCGAACGATGCGAAAGGCGGCGCTCAGTTCAGTGTCTCCTGCGGGTCGACGCCCCAGAGATGGTTGGTCTCGACGAAACCGCCGCGGCCATGGACGTCGAAATAGCACCAGCCGCGCGCGCATTTGCTCAGGCGGCCGACCACGCCCGGCGCCGCACGCCACACGATCCTGCCGCCGAAGCGCGGCGAATCGCGCAGTTCGGCGATCGTGCCCATCACCAGGCCGGTGCGGGTCTCGCTGATCAGCGTGCCCATGATCCAGCCCTGCGTGCCGCTCGGATCCTCGACCTTGTACCACGCGCCATGATCGTAGATGTCGAGCACCTTGACCGGCAGGTCGGCGCGCTGGAACAGCCAGCTGGCGGGATAGGTGCGCCCCGGTCCGGTGCGCATGCGTGCCTTGCCGGCCGAGATCGAGCCATAATAAGGCGTCTTCTTGTTGACGAGGCCAGCCATGGCCGGCGCGAGTCCGGCGAGGGCGAGGCCGATCGCCAGCCCCCATGAAACCGACTTGTGCCCGATACGCATCCACTCGCCCCTTATGCCGCGTCACGGCGTTTACCGCGCCGACCAGTCACGCTTCAACCACCGTTGACGCGGCGGCGCACCTCCGCCAAGCCGAATTCGTGCCCGAAATGAGACGCGTCGCGAATCCCAGGGTGATCGTCACCCGCGAACTGCCCGATGCGGTGATGGACCGCATGGAGCAGCTGTTCGACACGACCAGCAACCGTGGCGACGCGCCGATGACGCGCGACCAGCTCGCCGCGGCGATGGCGGATTGCGACGTGCTGGTGCCGACCGTCACCGACCAGATCGACGCCGGGCTGATCGCCGGCGCCGGCGAACGGCTCAGGCTGATCGCCAATTTCGGCGCGGGTGTGAACCATGTCGACCTGAAGGCGGCGCGCGCGCGGGGCATCATCGTCACCAACACGCCAGGCGTGCTGACCGAGGATACCGCCGACATGACCATGGCGCTGATCGTCTCGGTGCCGCGGCGCCTGGCCGAGGGCGAAAAACTGGTCCGCTCGGGACAGTGGAAAGGCTGGAGCCCGGGCGGGATGCTCGGCCACCGCATTGGCGGCAAGGCACTCGGCATCATCGGCATGGGCCGGATCGGCCAGGCCGTGGCGCTGCGCGCCCGCGCCTTCGGCCTGTCGATCCATTATCACAACCGCCACCGCCTGCCCGCCGTGCTCGAGGCGCAGTTGGCCGCGACCTGGCATGAAAAGCTCGACGACATGCTCGCGGCGATCGACATTCTGACGATCCACACCCCGCGTAGCGCAGATAGCGAGAATCTGATCGATGCGCGACGTATCGGCCTGTTGCGCCCGCACGTCTATCTGATCAACGCCTCGCGCGGCGGGATCGTCGATGAGGAAGCGCTGGTCGTCGCGCTGGAAAATGGACGTCTGGCCGGTGCCGGGCTCGACGTGTGGCAGCACGAGCCGGAGATCGACCCGCGCCTGCTCGCCTTGCCCAATGTCGTGATGACCCCGCATATGGGCTCGGCGACCTATGAGGGGCGCATGGCGACCGGCGACAAGGTCATCGCCAATATCCGCATGTGGGCCGACGGCCACCGCCCGCCCGACCAGGTGCTGGAAGGCTGGGCCTAGCTATTTGGTGCCAGCAGGTGATGGTGGGGCTGGAAGAAGTTTGAGTCTTGCGCGATTTGGGGTTTTCCTGCCGTCATAGACCCCCGAGGAGCACGGGCATTATCAGGGTGATGATCTTCGGTGGAATCGGCGGGTTGATGCTCGATTGCGGAAAACGTCCATGACCGCACCGGCATCGACGGCGTCGGACAAAGTGTATCTGGGCATCATGCGGGATATCGAGGACCGTCGGATGGTGCCGGGTCAGAGACTTGTCGAAACCGATCTCGCCGCAAGATATGGGGTGGGACGCAATGCTGTCCGTGAGGCCATGCAGCGACTTGCAACGCGCGGCATCGCCGACCTGAAACCCAATCATTCCCCGGCGATCCGTTTTCTCGACGACGCGGAAGTCCTCGAAGTGCTGGAGGTAGCGGAATATATGACCGCGCTTGCGGCCCGCCTGGCGGCTTGCCGGTTTGACGCGCGCATCCATGGCGCAATGCTGGACGACGCGATGGCGCAGCTCGGAGCCATGGATTCCGACAGTCCGTATGGAGCCTTTGGCAGGGCCAGGCGCCGCTTTTATCGCACCCTCTTGCACATTGGCGGCAACAGGGAGTTGCAACGCATATTCCCTGCCGTTGGAACGCACCTGATCTTCTCGCAATTTCACTCTCCAAAGCTGCAGAAAGCGCGGCTCGCCGACTATAAGCGCATAAGTGATGCGGTCGCGGCTGGCGATGGCAACGCGGCCGAGGCAGCCGGGCGGGCGCATACGCGCGCCGTGCGACGGATCATTTCACAGCTGATGGATGTCGATGCCGGGGATAGTCAGATCATCGAAGCATAGCGACGGTTCCCCGGATTCGACCAACAGCGCAGACCTTTTTTGTCGCTCAGTCAGTTCCCATCGCAAGACGAAGCTCGCGTTTCAGGAGTTTGCCATTGGCGTTCCGTGGCAGCGGTTGCGACATCAGTTCAACCGTGTCGGGCACCTTGTAGTCCGACAGACGTTCAGCGCACCATTGCCTTAACAGCGCAGCCTCTACCGCCACCGGCGCCACGACCACGAACGCATGGACGCGTTCGCCGAGAACCGGACAGGGTTTGCCGACGACCGCGGCCTCTATCACCGCCGGATGCGCCATCAGAACATTTTCGACCTCGACCGAATAGATTTTGTAACCGCCGCGGTTGATGACGTCCTTGCGACGGTCGTACAGGCGAACAAAGCCATCCTCATCCATCGCGCCGATGTCGCCGGAACGCCACAAGCCCCCGGAGAATTCCCTGAGGGTCGCCGGTTCGTTGTTCCAGTAGCGTGGAATCACATGGGGACCGCCGATCCAAATCTCACCCTGCTGGCCACGCTCTACTTCACGCCCTTCCTCGTCGAGAATGAACAGGTCGCAATAGGGCAACGGCAGGCCGACCTGCCCGCGGCGGCTGGTGGCGTCGGCCGCAGGCATGACGACGGAAGGCGAGGTCGTTTCGGTCGCGCCATAAATGTTGGAAAGGCGCAAGCCGGGATTGCTCGTCGCCAGGGATTCTATCGCACTGTCAGGCATCGGCGCCCCGCCGAACCCACAAACGCGCCATGCGGAGAGATCGAAAGCGGCAAAGTCCGGCTCGCGAAGGCAGAGCACCAGCATGGCGGGAACGACACAGCAATAGGTCATGCCCTCGGCCTGCGCCGTCTCCAGAAAGTGCCTCGCCTTGAACGCACGGTGCAGCACGACCGTGCCGGCAAGATGAAGGACCGTCATGACGTTGAGGACGATACCCGTGACATGGGAGAGCGGGACGGTAACGACGTCGACCTCCCCTTCGGCGAGGTCCAACGCGGCAACGGCACCCATGCAACTGGTGATGACGCCGAATTGAGTCAGAACGGCGCCTTTCGGACGTCCGGTCGTTCCCGATGTATACAGGATGCAGAAGCTGTCATCTTCGTTTTGCGCGGCGACCGGGGGCGTTTTCACCACGTTGCTGGCGACGTTCCAGATGCGCGCCTCATCATTGACGGCAATCCGGTGCCTCAGATCTGGCGTATCGACCGCTTCAGGTATCTCGCAAAGTAAATCCGCTTCGTACAGCAACAGCATTGCACCGGAATCGACAAGCATGTGCGTCGTTTCGGGTCGCTTCTGACGGATATTCATCGGCACGCAGATCGCACCCAGCCGGGCGGCTGCGAGCGTGGCGACGACAAAATCGGCACGGTTCGCCAGAAGCAAGGCAATCCGCGAGCCCTGCTCGACGCCCTTCGTCACGAAAAAGCCGGCTGTCCGTTTCACGGCGTCTTCAAGAGACCGATACGTCATCCGCAAGTTGCCATCGACCAGCGCAATGCGATCGGGTGCTCGCAGCACCGCCGCATCAAGCATCTCCGCGATCGCTCCGCGGCGATCCGGGATGGCACGAACCAGCCGTCCATGGTGGAACTCATGTCGAAGGCCGAGATAGCCTCGCATCGCACCTCTCCCGAAACCCGCCCCGAAAGCCGGATACCAAATTTCCGATGACTTTGCCGCCATATCGAGGCAGAAGCAACGCCATATTGTTCTACGATATTGTTCTACCGTGTCGGCGGTTGATTCTCCAGGCCATGGTGAGGAGCGGGTTTTGATGGGCGCAAACGGGCTGGATACGGGCGAGCGGATTGCCGCACGAGTCGAGGCGTTCGTGCGCGCCGAAGTGATGCCTTACGAGTCTGATCCAAGGACACAGGGCCGCCACGGACCGCTGGATGAATTGGTCGACGAACTTAGGGAAAAGGCGCGCAAGGCTGGTGTGCTGACGCCGCATATAGGGGACGGGGGCCTCCATCTTTCGCATCGCGCCACAGCCACTATCCTGCGCCGCGCCGGCCTTTCGCCGCTTGGGCCGCTCGCTGTGAACGTTATGGCACCCGACGAGGGCAACATGTACCTGCTCGGCGAGGTCGCCACGCCGGAGCAGAAAGCGCATTTCCTGCAGCCGCTGGTTGCCGGGACATCCCGTTCGGCCTTTCTGATGACCGAACCGGCGGCGGAGGGCGGCGCTGGCTCTGACCCTTCGATGATGAAGACGATTGCCCGGCGCGATGGCGGAGACTGGGTCATCAACGGAAAAAAGGCCTTTATAACCGGTATGACGGGAGCTGCCGTCGGGATATTGATGGCACGGACCGACACCGACGGTGACAAGATGGGCGCGACCCTTTTCCTGGTCGACCTGCCAAATCCCGCGATCAGGATCGAGCGGCTGATCGATACGATCGACAGCGCATCCCCCGGTGGCCATGCGGTTGTAACGATCGACGATCTGAGGGTTCCGGACGATCAGATACTGGGCGCGGTTCACCAGGGCTTCCATTACGCACAGGTCCGACTGGCACCCGGCCGGCTGACCCATTGCAGCCGCTGGCTCGGGGCGGCGACGCGCGCACAGGAAATCGCCACCGCCTACACAACGTCACGTCATGCCTTTGGCAAATTGCTGATCGACCATGAGGGAGTCGGCTTCATGCTGGCTGACAATCATATCGCCTTGAAACAGGCGGAGTTGACGATCGATTGGTGCGCGGGCGTGCTGGACAGCGGCCAGTTGGGCACTGTCGAAAGTTCGATGGCCAAGGTCGCCGTGTCCGAGGCACTATTCAAGATCGCGGATCGCTGTGTTCAGATGATGGGCGGGACTGGCGTGAGTGGCGACACCGTCGTCGAACAGATATTCCGGGAAATTCGCGCCTTCCGTATCTATGATGGCCCCACGGAAGTTCATAAATGGAGCCTTGCCAAGTCGATCAAACGTGCAGCACTTGCGGCATGACAAGCGAGGATGCCGACGGCGACCGCGCCGCGAGTGCATCATCACCGCTCGATGAAGCGCGCCTTGCCAAGTGGATGGCGGCCAACATAGATGGTTATGAAGGTCCGCAGACAATCAGCCGCTTTGCCGGCGGGCAGTCCAACCCGACCTACCGCCTGTCGACGCCGGCACGCGACTATGTGCTCCGCCGCAAGCCATCGGGGGTTCTGGCACCGGGCGCACATGCCGTCGATCGGGAAGCGCGTGTGATGCGTGCGTTGGGCCAACAGGGGTTTCCCGTTCCTCATATCCACGCGCTTTGTACTGATGAGGCGATCATCGGCGGGTGGTTCTACGTCATGGACTTTGTCGAGGGCCGCATTTTCTGGGACGCGCGTTTCGAAAGTGTCGCCGCAGCGGGGCGCCCCGCCTATTTCGATGCCATGAACGGCACGCTCGCGCGCCTGCACAGCTTCGATCCCGCCGAACTGGGCCTGTCGGATTTCGGAAAACCGGGTAACTATTTCCAGCGCCAGATCAGTCGCTGGTCACGCCAATATGAAGCGGATGCGGACATTGCGGGACGAGATGATGCGATGGGCGCCCTGATCCAATGGCTTCCCGCGCATATGCCGGCAACGGATGAAACCTGTCTGATCCATGGCGACTATCGCGCCGACAATATGGTCTTCCATCCCATAGAGCCGCGGGTCGTTGCCGTGCTCGACTGGGAACTGTCGACGCTGGGGCATCCCCTGGCAGATTTCGTCAATCACGCGATGATGTATCACCTGCCGCCCACCATACTCTCCGGGCTGGAGGGAACCGATCTGGTCGCGCTCAACCTGCCCAGCGAAGACGAGTATGTCGCGCAATATTGCGCGCGCACCGGGAGAACCGACATAGCCGAAATGGCGTGGCTGCTGGCGTTCGCCCTGTTTCGTCTGGCCGCGATCTATCACGGCATCAGGGCGCGCGCCTTGCGTGGAAACGCCGCCTCTGCCCACGCCCTGGAACTTGCCGCTGCTTACCCGATGCTCGCGGCGCGTGCCCTGTCACATGCACGGACCAGCGCAAATCCACCCTGACAGGAACCGCGCGAATTGTTATTCTGTCAGTCTGGACGAAGCACAAGACACCGAACCCGAGGAGAAGATCATGGCAATTGGCGACGCGGTCCTCATGGAGGACTATACCGACAGCAGCGCGCCGGTCAGGACGGTGGTGCCGGTCGCTTTCGATGGCCCGCTGCCGCGTCCGACGCGCAGCATCGAGGAGGTCAAGCGCGATCTGGATCGGGCCGGCTATGCCATCATGGCAGATGTCCTGACACCTGGCGAAGTCAGCGAAGCACGCCACGCGCTCGTCAGCGAAATCGCGCGCGAGGAGGCCATTGATGAGAACCGCGTTCGCCGCTTCTTCACCGATCCCGACGACAAGAATCGTCGGCTCAGCCGCCTTCCGAACCGGCATCGCATGTTCCGCGATTTCCTCGAACATCCGGTCGCGCTCGAACTCACCAAATATATTCTCGGGCCGACGCTGCTGAACGAAAGCTATCTCGTCCACAGTTACGGCGCGAACCTGACCAAGCCCGGCAGCGGCGAGCAGTTCATCCATCTTGATCGTGGCATGGATTTTCACGATCAGACCAAGCCGCTCCAGTCGCGCTTCATCTGGTGCCTGGATCCGTTCGACGCGGAAAATGGCGCCACGCGCGTGGTGCCAGGCAGCCATTTGTGGAACGATCGCGTCGATATGACGGGCAGCACCTATTATGAATCGGTGCCCGCGGAAGCATCGCCTGGGTCGCTCATCATCTATTCCGACATGCTGCTGCACGGGACGGGCGCCAACGTCTCGACGGACCGTGAGCGCGCCGGCGTCATTGTTGGTTATTGCCCGCCATGGTGCCGCCCGATGATCAACTTCCCGCTGGTGCTCGATCCGCAGGTCATGGAGGGTACGTCGCGCACTCTGCGTCAGCTATTGGGCTACAGCTCTGTCTCGATCGGTTTTGACGAACAGTGGGACAGCGCTTCGGATCAACTGCGTGCCCTCTGCGTGCCACCGACAATCGAATATTGAGGAGGAGGTTCTGCCAGTCCGGAGCAGGCGACTTGCGCCAGGTCGTGCGCAGCCTGTTCTAGACGGCAGCCACACCAATGGTGAGCGCGCGCACCACGGCGCGGGCGATCGGCACGTCGAAACGGCAGGCGACGAAGCCGTCGCTACACCACACGATCATCGCCGCGATCGGCAGGCCACCGGCCAGCCGGACCCAGATGCGCTCGCCGACGGGTTGCGCCTCGGCGCATGACACGCGGCAGCCATAGATCGAGATGTCATGGAGTTGCGCATCGATCGCGCCCTTGCCGTTGCGCCGCACGGTCGCACGCGACAGGCAGACGCGGTGACGCGGTTCGGCGCGCTGCTCGAACGACGCCGGTGCGACCGCGCGATATTGAGTAGCCCTGGACGCCATCAGCCCTCCCCGTATCGGGTAAGGTGACGGCAAATTCTCAACGCATTGTTAAGAGGGGTGCCGCGCCGTCCCGCTCAGTCCCCGGTCAGGATACGATCGACGAGTTGCTTCACCGTCGGCACGAAGCCGTTGGAATAGAAGGGATCGCGCTTGAACTGATAGGCGCCGTGCCCGGCGAACATCAGATTCTGCTCGACGTCGCCGCCATGGGCGATGTCCTGCAGCGTCTTCTGGATGCAGAAGCTGCGCGGATCGGCGAGGCGGCCGGTCGAATTGGTCTCGGTATCGGCCCAGGACGAGAAGGCGCATTGGCTGAGGCAGCCCATGCAATCGGCCTGGTCCTTGCGGATCACCTGCTTTTCGGCCGGCGTGACGAACACCAGGGTGTTGTCGGGCGTTTTCAGCGCATCGGTGAAGCCGGCGCCGAACCATTGCCGCGCGCGCAGCAGGTCGTTGCGCGTCACCCAGAAATTCTTGCCCTTCACGCCCACGTCGAGCTGGAAGGTATGGTCACCCGCTTCCTGGGTCGAGAACGGGATCTGGCGTTCCGATCGGGCCTCCAGGTTGCGCAGGAACGGGTTGCGCACCGCGCTGGAATAGAAACCGGTCGGGGAGAAGCGGTGCAGCAGCACCTCGCCTTCCTCGATATTGGTCAGCCGTGCTTTCCAGTCGGCCGGGATCGGGCTTTCCTGGGTGAGCAGCGGGCGGGTGCCGAACTGGAAGACGATCTGGCCGAGCTCGGGATTGTCGATCCAGTCGTTCCAGTCGCGCAGATACCAGACGCCGCCGGCCATCACGATCGGCACGCTGTCCGAAATGCCGCCCTCGCGCATCGTCGCGCGCAGCTCCTTGACGCGAGGATATGGGTCCTGCGGCTCCAGCGGGTTCTCGGCGTTGGACAGGCCATTATGACCGCCGGCGAGCCAGGGATCCTCATAGACCACCGCCGAGAGCCATTCCGCCGCCTTGGAATAAGCCCGCTTCCACAGCGCGCGAAAGGCGCGGCCGGAGCTGACAATGGGCAGGTAGCTGACATTGTAGGAGGCGGCGATCTCGGACAGCTTGTAGGGCATGCCAGCGCCGCAGGTCACGCCCGCGACCAGACCGCGCGTGCGCTCGAGCACACCGTGCAGCACGCGTTGCGCGCCGCCCATCTCCCACAGCACGTTGATGTTGATCGCACCCTTGCCGCCGGCGATGTCGAATGCGCGCCTGACCTGCTGGACGGCGCCTTCGATCGCGAACTCGACCAGTTCCTCATGGCGTTCGCGCCGGGTCAAGGCCTTGTAGATTTGCGGGATGATCTTGCCGTCCGGATCATAGCTGTCGGCATTGACCGCCGACACCGTCCCGATTCCACCGGCCGCCGCCCAGGCGCCGGCGCTGGCATGGTTGGTTGCCGCAACGCCCTTGCCGCCCTCTACCAACGGCCATACTTCCCGGCCATTGTACAGGATGGGCTTCAGACCTTTGAACACGTAGCGACCTCCGGGAATCCTTTCGGCTCGCTATAGCGCCAGAATGGCGACAAGCGAGGAAATTGACTCAGGTAAAGGCGTCCGGCCGACCGATCGCCTCCCCATATAACGCGGCATAACGCGCGATCATCGTTTTTTCGTCATATTCGGCAGCGGCCTTGGCGCGATTCTGCTCACCGAGCCAGGCGCGCCCCTCGGGCTTGGCGATCGCCACCGTCTGCAGCACGTCGCGCAGCCGTATCTCGTTGCTGGTCGACGGCAGATAGGCGACATTGTCGGGCGCGACCATCGTCGGGATATCGCCGATCGCGGGCGCCACGATCGGCAGCCCCGCGGCCATGCCCTCGACCACCGCGATCGGGAACTGCTCGCTCTTCGAGGACAGCGCCATGATGTCGAACAGGCCGACATAGCGATAGGGATCGGGCAGAAAGCCCGGCAGGTGCACGCGGTCGGCCATGCCCAGCAGTGCCGCCGCCGCCTCGATTTTCGCGCGTTCCGGGCCTTCGCCGACAATCACCAGCCGCGCCCGTGCCGACATGCCGCCGACCGCGCGCACCAGCGCCGGCAGGTCCTTGACCTCGCGCAGCCCGGCCAGCGTGCCGATCACGATCTCGCCCGCTTTGCGCCGGAAGCCGGGGATCGCCCCGGGATCGGGCTTCGCCGCATAACGCGCGACGTCGATGCCATTGGCGATGCGATGCACCTTTTCGCGCGGCTGATGCCAGGTCTTGAGCGCAATCTTCTCCAGCGTGTGCGACGGCACGACCAGAGCATGCGCCGCGCCGAGCGCGAAGCGGCGATAGATGTTGCGCTGCGGTTTCAGGCCGCGGGCCTCGTCAGCGTTGAAGCCGTCCTCGTGATGAACGATCGGCGGCATGCCCTTGCCGAACACGCGGCGCGCCATCACGCCGTCGATCGCGCCCCAATTATAGGTCAGCACCAGGTCGAAGCGGCGCATGAACCTGGCGATCGCCTCGAACCGCGCGACGGAGGGCTTGCCGGTCAGCGGCGGCGGGTTCTGCGCGATCTCATATTTGATGCCCGCCGCGATGGCCGCGCGCGCGCCGAGTTGATCGGGCATGCCCGAGACGATGGTGTGCCGCGCGCGATCGCCAAAGGCGTTCATCAGCCGCACCGCCCGCGCCTCCTTGCCGCCGAGCGCGAAGGTCGAATGGAGGTGGAGGATATGGATCGGCTGCGGCATGGCGAGGGTGCTTAGCCGGGTTTGACGGCGAAATCAGCCTGTTTGGTGGGCGCCGCCGAGCGGCTATTGCGAGCGGCGACGACGCTGAATCGCTTCGCCGCGCGTTACATCGCCGGGACCTCATATGGTCGCCGTCGAAAAAGGGAATGAATTGATGTCGATCCGCCGCTCCTTGACGATCGCCCTGTTGCTCGCCGCCACCGTACCCAGCGCTGGCATCGCCCAGTCCGGGCAGGGTAATTCCACCGCCGCCGAAGCCGGCAAGATCGCGGTACGGCCGGCGCAGGATATCGGCGTGGTCAAGACAAAGGTGCCGCCGTTGCTCGCACAGGTGGCAGAGGATCCCTATACCATGAACGGTGCCGGCAGCTGTCCCGCGATCGCGACGTCGATCCGCGCGCTGAACGACGTGCTCGGCCCGGATTTCGGCGACGATGCCCCGGTCCGCGGCAATCGCAAGGGCGCGATCGCCAAGGCCGGCGGCACCGCGCTGGTCGACAGTATCATCCCGTTTCGCGGCCTGGTCCGCGAGGTGACCGGTGCGGCCAGCGCCGAACGTCGTGTCCAGCTGGCGACCTTTGCCGGCGTCGCGCGGCGTGGCTTCCTGCGTGGCATCTACCGCACGCGCGGCTGCCGCGGCGCGCTGTAGATTTGGTTCAGCTTCGCTGAATGGCGGTGCCAGCCCACTCCCCCACCCGACCTCCCAGGCATTCTATCCTATGGGAGGTCGGGTGGGGGAGTGGGCTGGTACCGCACCTGTTTCAGCTGCGCTGAAACAGACTCAAACGAACGCGTTCCTGGGCACATGGGTGATGCGGCAGGCCAGGTCGGCCTCGCCGCTCGCCACGACATAATGGTCGCCGGCATCGACGATACCGGTCGTGAACACGACATTGTCCAGATACATCAGGTCCTTGATCGGATCGGTCAGCGCGGAAGACGGCTCGATCAGCGGCGTGTGGTCCGATCGCAGCACGATCGACGGATCGTCGCGGTCGAGGATCGACCAATAGGTGCGGTAGATGCCGACCACACCGGCCGGCTCGACGCCATGCCACAGGCACAGCCAGCCCTGGTCGGTCAGGATCGGCGGCGCGCCGCCGCCCATCCGTGCGGTGGCGAGTGTCGCGGCGTGCGGGCGGATGCCGGGCTTGTCATAGGGCTTCCAGTGCAGCGCGTCGGGCGATGTCGCCAGGTTGATCGACGGCCCGGCGCGCCATTCGCCGCCCGGCGGATAGGCGAAATAGAGATCGCCGAGCGGCCGCGTCTGCGCCCAGTATTTGCCGCCGACCAGCCCTTCGAAGATCAGCATGTCCTTGTTCTGATGGTCGAGCACGATGCCCTCCAGCCGCCAGTCGATCGCGTCGTCGGAGGTGTAGAGCGTGGTCGAATGGCGCTCCGGGCTGACCGAGCAGGTCGTCATCAGCCAGCGCTCGCCGACCCGGCTGATCCGCGCATCCTCGACACCGTAACATTGGTATGGCGCGCGCGGCACGATCGCGCGGTCATAATGCACCGCGACGACCCCGCGCCCGTCAGCCGACAGCTCGACAGGCAGCAGCCAGGACAGCGACGTCAGCGCCATCACCTTCCACCCGGCGCTGCGCATCATGAATTTGCGCGGGTCCGATGTATCGACCAGGTCGAGCGGCCAGGGATCGAGCGCGTAGCCGCCCTCGTCCCAGCGCAGCGCATGGATATGCCCATCGCGGATCGGCGTCCGCAGCGCCTCGGCGACGCGCACCATCAGCAGCAGATTGCCGTTGGGCAGCCGCGTCATGCCGGGATTGAACGCACCGAGGATATAGGTCTCCGCGCCGACCTTGCCGGCCAGCGGCGAGCGCGCCAGGTCGACGTCGCGCGGTGAGAAGACGAGGCGGTCGAAAGAATGTTTCATGCCCGCCCTAGACGCATTCAGGCGCTAACCAGTTCCGCCTTCACCCGGGCAAGCAGCCGGTCGATCGCCGCCACCGCCGCCGGCTCATCGAGCGTCGGCGTGTGGCCGACGTCCGGCACGGTCACCAGTTCGACATCGTCGAGCAGCGTCACCATCCGCTCCGCCGTGGCCGGTGCCAGCACGTCGGAACGCGCGCCGCGCACGATCAGCGCCGGCACCGCCTTGAGCGCTTCGAGCGCGCGCCACATGTCCGGCCCGGCCTCGTTGCCCGGCACCTTGAACGGCTCGGCGATCTTCATGTCATAGTCGAGCACGATGCGGCCGGCATTGTTGAGCCGGTATAGCCGCTTGGCCATCGCCAGCCAGTCAGTGATCGTCCAGTGCGGATAGACGTCCTCATTATTCTCGGCGACGGCGCGCGCGGCATGCATCCAGGTCGGCCAGCTGCTCGCCTTGCCGACATAGCCACGAATCCGCCCCAGCCCGGCCGGGTCGATCTCGGGGCCGACATCGTTGAGCAGCGCCCCGGCGATTCGCCCGTGCGGCGTGCCCGCCAGCAGCATAGCGACGATCCCGCCCAGCGACGTGCCGAAGGCGACGTAGCGATCGATCGCCAGTTCGGCGATCAGCGCCGCCATGTCCTGCACATAGCTCAGCGGCACATAGCTCATCGGGTCCTTGGCATAGGCGCTTTCGCCGCGGCCGCGAAAATCGACCGCGATGACCCGCCATTCACCCGCCAGCCGCTCGGCCAGCGCGGCATAGTCGCGCGCATTGCGGGTCAGCCCGGGCAGGCAAAGGATCGGCGGGCGGTCGGCGCGGCCGGCATAGTCGCGATAATGCAGCCGCAGCCCGTCTTCCGACGACCAATAGCAGTTTTCATAGGCGGCCATGGTTGCGTCCTGCGATTATCCGCCCCCATATCGCTGCATGTGCGAACGCCCGCAAGCTTATCGACCCGAAACCGCGATCCTCGAGCTCGGTGACGATTTCTACGATCCGGTCGCCGCGGCCGCCTTTCCGCAAGCGATCCTGCGTTTCCGCAACGATCGCGCCGCGGCCGAGGTTGGG